>OLPT01000424.1_pt1 | contig 32319 bp, 16 predicted proteins | sample 1673051 | NCBI WGS metagenome assembly OLPT01 (sample SAMEA3136750, study PRJEB25190) | human gut metagenome | biome: human gut; feature: human-associated habitat; material: faeces | place: Austria | collected 2013
TTCCGATCTTCGACCAGATATCGAATTCCCTTTTCCGGCACCAGACGCCCGAGGAACAGTATGTAGGAATCTTTTTTCAGCCCGAACTTCTCCGTAATCAGATTTGCTTTCCGAATCTGCGGCCTATTCACGCCATTAGGGATAAAGTGTGTTTCTCTGCCATAAGTTTCCTTGAAATAGTCCTGCACGCCCTTGCTTAGAACAATAATCTCGTCCGCATATTTCACGGCATTTTTTTCGCCCTGACGGATAAATTTGGAGCCAAACCCTGACTGCCACTTCTCGCGTTGCCAGTCAACGCCATGGATGGTAACCACCACCCTTTTGCCAAACATCTTCGGCAGCCATGAGAAGAAGGCCGGTCCCTCTGCATGGATGTGCACCACATCGTATTTTCCAAACGCACTGTAAAGTGCTGCAAAAGCCGAGGCGCTTACCGCTGCCAGGCCCCCTGATGTCAAGATAGGGACAAAAAAATTCTCAAAAAAATCAAAAAAATAAGCCCCACAAGGCTTTTCTGACAATTCTTTGAATCATCAGGGCCTTGTAGGGCTATCCGTCATCTTATGCTATTTTATTTTCACACTGCCTGTAATGGGGTGTTCTCCATTGTTTCCTTAAACTGCTCAACTGTCATCTTTGCTTTTGCCGCAGCACGCTCCAGCGGTAAATCACCCTCTCGAACAAGCTGAACCAGCATCCGAATCTCGCCAATTCCGATGCCTTCGATTCTGCCTTCCTGACGGCCTTCTTCACGGCCTTCGGCTCTTACGCCTTGACTAAGATTGCACACTTCAAGCACCTCTCTTTCCAGTTCTTCGCTCATTGCAACGCCAAACTCTTCTTCCAGAATCTTCTTTTTCTCCGAACCTGATCTTGTGGAAGATAACAGCACTTCCATAAATTTCAGGATTCCCTTATGATTCTCCGTCCCTGGCTTGCCTAAACAAATCATTACGACACTCATCAAATCGTAGTTTTCGGTTTCTTCCTGCGCTTCTCCAATCAACTGTTCGGGTTTGATGGAGTACCGGGTAAGCGTATTTTCAAAACCATCTGACGGCTGAGTACAAATCCAGATGGAGTAGACCTTACGAATCTTCCCATATTCAGATTTTGTAAAAATCGGACCGTGCTGTGCAGAAATCATTCTGCTACAATAATAGATTGCCCGTTTCGTCAATGGGTATCCCGGCTTGAATTTTGTCTGTGCTTCCACATTGATAATCAGACGAATGACTTCTTCCTGTTCTGCACTGTCCGCAGATTTCGGTGCGATTGCGTCAAAGCGAACATCGTAGAACAATGTTCCCTCGGTCAGCGTAGAGTCCTCGTTGTTACTACCCTTGATTACATCTGTTGACTTTTTGGGTCTGTTCGTATCATCGACATGAACACCAACAGAGCCAACCTCCGGGGTTCCCTCGATGTATTTCTCAACAATATCATCTACGGTGCAATCGCTGTATTCATTCACACAGCCTTTCATGATCTGTGCCAGAATCTGTTTGTTTGCCAACAGCTTTTTCGCTGTTCTGTCATACCTCGAATCATACTCTGTCTGATCTATCGTGTGGGCAAGCTGATTTTCCACCGTGCCTTGTTTTTCCATCGGCATTCACTTCCTCGCAGTAGATTCAACAAGAGCGTAAACTCTCCTATCGTACTTCCATCTTACCATAATTCACCGCCCATATCAAGCAACCAACTGTAAACTTTCCTTGCACGGAGTTGTCCATATTATTGCATTCTTCGCCACTGTTATATCATAGGCAACTAATTATTTCAGAACCCACTAATGTGAGATTCACATTTCAGTCAGTACTCTCCCGTTTTCTATCTGCATCGCATCCGTTATCTTAAACGAAACAAGTCGCTGCTGTGGAAAAGCTCTTCCGATCAGCCGATAGGACATTTTCTTGTCCCACCCAGAATCCCCGTAAATCATGCGAACCAATGCCATACACTTGATTTCGCCGCTATTAGATTCGTCTGGTTTTCCCACACGATGCGCTCCTGATTCTTCTGCTCCACACGCCTGTACAGCTATCTGTTTCATTTTACGATTATACAGAAACCGATAGTGTGACGGCCATTCTAACGCTTCCAGCGTTTTTCTGAAGACCGTGATTCGTCCCTCTTCCTCGCAGAAACTCATGCCAAGTCCTGCCTGTTGCTCCGTTTTCTGTTCTGTTTTTTGCATATTGCTCACCTCCCACAAATGGACAGACCCTCCCCTTGTACAACCTGTCAATTAGTCCTTTCCAGCTTCAGGAGCAATCTTTCCTGTCAGAATCCCCATTGACACATACCCATCCATTTGCTTGACTTCAGATTCTTTCCGGTGTTCTTCCACAGGCACACCAAAAGTTCCCACAATATCATCCAGGTAAAATCCCTTTCGGCTGTTCACAGGTTTTGTTGACGCAGCATTATCCTGCGAATCGACTGCGTTCTTTTTTCTCTGTCCTTCATGAAAAATTTCTGGCACAAGCAGATCAAAAACATACAGAGTTTCACCCTCAAAGGTAATCCTGTACCCCAGCATTTTATATCGGCACTCGCTGTCCCATCCCATTTTCTGATAAACTAAAGTCGCAAATGGCTTGCAGGACATCTTCCGGCTTTTGCGCTTATCCGGTTTTGCCACGCACCAACGCAGAGCGTCCTTGTCATTTTCATCACACCCACGAACAACGATACGCTTCAAATCATTGTTGAACATGACATGAACGTAGACCACATCCTCCAGCCCTGTGATACAGGCTGTATTGAATGTGATACTATCTTTACGAATCACGATTGCCGGGTCACGCAGATGGGCAAACAATTCCTTTCGCACGACCTGGTAGCCATCATACGAAAAGGCACTTTCCAGTTCTTCCGCCCGTGCGTCTCTATCATCCTGCACAATCTGCTTCTCTGGCGGCATGATTGTTGTGTTTTCTTCATTCATCTATAATCAGTCCATCCTTCCATTATCTTCTCCGCTTCACGGAGCAACTCATTTAGACTTTCTGCCGTAAATATGTTCATTTCCTCTATCTCCGTCGCAGGACGAAATACATCCCAGTTTCCGGCATAATGCTCCTGCCGTAAGATACCCACCTGTGCTATACTTGTAATCGGCTGTCCAAATGTTCCAGCCCACTCTGGTGGAAAAATGTAAATCTTCTTTTTGACCGTTTCGCCCTCATCTTCTTCGGTGTTTTCCTTTGGAGGCAGAACGATTTCTTCCACCTTAATCATTTCAGGCTCATCAAATGCGAACAGCATCATTTTGTTATCGCCCTGCTCCAAAAACTGGCCACGGAACCGATAACGCAAATCCTCATCCCATTCCATAATGTCAAATAAAGTCTTTGCAAGTCCACGACAGCCCAAAGTGCTTGCACACCAACGTCCCTCTTTCAGTCTGCCCCAACGGATCGCGTTTGGGTTATTCTTGTCACAGGGGCGAATGGCAATGCAGCGTTCAACAGAATTTAGCAGCAGCTCCACATATTCAACATTTTCAAACTTTTTCAAGCAAGCGGTGTTAAAGCGCAATCGTCCATTAGAAATCGTCATAGCCGGATTCTGCATAGTAGAAAAATACTGTACCCTGACTATTTCATAGCCCGTCAGATCAAGACGCTTTTTCACATCCGCAGTAACAGTGACATCCGGTTCTTTCATCACGCTTTCAGAGGCTTCCCTGTATTCTTCTGCCGAAAAACCTGTCCAATCCTTATCAAAAGGCACATATCCTCGCAAAATCCCATCTTCAACCACGCTCAACACGGGCAAGGGTCTGTTTTTCTTTGAATAATTGCGGGATGCCCGCAGATGATTGGCTGCATTAAAAACTTCTCTGGAAACAATGGCTTCATGGTGATTCTTCTGCCTGTACTGTGTCCGATCATTGTTGTTTTTCTTTGATTTATGCGTCAAAAAGTTCGGTGTAAAGGTCTTTCTTGCCAGTACATCACCACAATGGCGCTCATTTGCCAGAACACCTGCAAGTGTACCGGGATTCCACTCCACACGTCCCAACTTCGTCTTACGGCTATACTCCATCAAAAGAGTTGCAATCTCCGTAAGCGAATATCCATTCAGGTACAGGTAGTAAATCACCTTTACCGTCTGTGCTTCCTCCGGGTTAATTACAAGGTTGCCTTCCTCGTCTTTATCGTATCCAAGCAATGCAGGGGTCAGGAACAGGCCACGGCTGAACCGCCGATCAATCGACCAGTTCATAATGATAGATTTGGAATGCGATTCTTCCTCTGCCACAGATGCCAGAATCGTCAGAATCATGCGTCCATTGCTGTCCAGCGTATAGATATTATCTGCTTCAAATTTCACACCCACAGGCGGATTCAGATTTTTCAGAAGTTCAATCACAGAAAGGCAGTCAACGATATTTCGAGCAAAACGGGCAATGGATTTTGTAAGAACAAGGTCAATCTTGCCTGCCTTGCAGTCCTCAATCAACTGCTGCATCCCTTTTCGGTGTTCCAGAGATGTGCCGCTGATGCCCTCATCCGCATAGATTCCAACAAATACCCATCCCGGCTGTGCCTGAATATAATCCGTATAATAGTTTTTCTGAAGTTCATACGAAGAAGTCTGTTCATCATTATCCGTGGAAACACGGATATATGCTGCCACACGCCGAATCACAGAACTTGTTTCCAAATCCTCTATGATTTTGGCGGGAATGACTTCCAATTCCGATATATCTACGCCCTTATAGCGGTCTCTGATTTTTTGCTTACGGTCTACTGCTTCTACTTCACCGGTAATCATGTGCTTTTCCTCATTCTCCCGTATGGATGCTCCAATACCACTGTCGCATCTTCCGATAACTTCGGATACCGAGTTCTTTCTTCGTATTTTCTGCGGTTCTGCGGCTGATTCCTTCATCTTTCATCCGCATATAGATTTCTCTTGCTCTCATATCGCCATCAGAAAGCAACTTTTTTATCAGATATGCTGCCTTTTCTGTTTTTGACTCAAATTCCGGCACTTTCGGTTGTTCCGATGAAGCGAATGTGCTCTTGCACTCCAACCATTGAAAACCCATCTCCGCTGTTATAGAAAACCGAATTTCTCCATCAGACGGAGCCAAACTGTTTTTTATCTGCCGAACAATACGAATATCTGTATCTTTCTGGTCACGCTCCACCTGCAAAACACTTCGCGCAGCAGCAACCACATCTATGCTGCCAAGGCTTCGGTACAAACCTTTCGTTCCCTCTTTCTTATTGAGATGACCAATCAGCACAATGGCACAATCATATACTGAAGCCCACATTCCGAGACGCTGCATCAGTTTTCTGGCTCTCCCTGCAATCTGGAGGTCAGAATCACTTCCTAAATACGCCTGAATCGGGTCTATAACTACAAGCCGTGGGCGAAATTCAATGATTGCCTGACGGATACGCTCATCATCCAGTGTTAGACCACTGTATGTTTCTTCATTGATAAAAGCTACTTTTCTACAATCTGCGCCACATCTTTCCAGTCTGGGTTTAATGGTATCTGATACTCCATCTTCCGAACACTGGTAGATAACCCTCTGCGGCGTCCCAACAGGCTTTCCATCCGGCGTTTTCCCACCCTTAGAAAGTTCCGCAATCAGATTCATCATCATGGTTGACTTTCCATCGCCGGGATCGCCTTGTAGCAATGTTATCTTTCCCACTGCAATGAATGGATACCACAACCAGTGAACAGAAGTTGCCTGCACATCACTATATAATGTAAGAATTCTTTTTTCTACCTTGTCCGCCATCGTCTTTCCTTCCTATTTGCAGTCTTTTCCTACCTCTATTATAAAGCATTCGTTGCCTTTTGACTGCTACCCATCAGGTAGCATGAGTTGCCTTTTGCTACCCAGTAGGTAGCAAAACAGCCTAAGACCACAGAGCAGCTAGCAGTGTGTCCCTTTGCGGTCTTAGAACCTTTGATATAGAGTTGCTCTGCCTACCATCATGCGAGATAATTGTACTGCCTTATGCGGGGAATCATAAGGAGAAAAGCACATGGCTACTGATTATAAAGCTTTGGGCAAGCGCATTTCAAATGCCCGAAAACAAGCTGGTATCACGCAAGAGGCCCTTGGAGAGCAGCTTAACATGACACGAAAACATATTAGCGTAATCGAATCCGCTATCAAACGCCCAAGTCTTGATGCACTGGTTGATATTGCCAATGCTCTTGACGTATCGACTGATGATTTGCTGGTAGATAGTTTGATGCACTCGACTTCAACCTCAAATTCCGAAATTCACCGTCTTCTCTTGGACTGCAATGAAATCGAACAGGAAATTCTCACTCGGATGGTAAGAGAGATGAAAGCCATACTGTACGGTTTGGGAATCTGATTTTGTAGCCCGCTGATCATATAACAAAAAAGCCCGCATAAGACACAGCTGCACTTCGGATTACACCGGGGTGCTGTCTGTGGCTTATGCGGTCAAAGTCATTCCTACGGAATGAAATGCCCGCCTGATCGAGAAGATTTACGAATCCTCTCAACCAGACGGGCATTCTTTTTGCTCACCTTGCTGTTTCTATGCAGTTATGCGCCATACTTTTCCAATGCTCTCCGAATCACATCCTCACAGTTAAACTCAACTTTCATCGTCTGATCGTCATACAGATAAACCATGCTGACAAAAGCATCTACACATTCCTTGGTCAGACCGCCTATGTATGTTTTTTGACTTGCCTGCTTTGTCAGGTTGCGGATTTCTTCATCCAGTTCATCGGCACACTCCTGTTCTTCCTTTTCTGTCCGTATGCTATCCTGCAATGCAGCCAGTTTTTCCGAAAGGGTCTTTTTCTTTTCTATGTACACATCTCGCCGTAGCACACCGTCTGCATACGATTCATATAGTTTGATTTGCTCTACCCGAATGGCTTCTGCTTGCTTTTCCAAGTCCTCAATGTCCACGCAGCGCACCGTGATAGACTGCTTTTCCTGCATTCCCTGATTTACCACATCCAGCGCATAGAATACTGTTTTTATCGCACGAGCCACTTTTGCATTCACCGAATATTCTCTGTAATAGCCGCCGTAGCATTTAGAGAACTTTCCGGCTGACCGTTTATAGCCGCAATAGAAAACCATTTCCCCATATTGCCTTTCGTGGCGAAGCTGCCGATTACAGTTTCCGCAGCAGATTTTTCCTTTTAACGCAAAATCATCATCCACCTTATATTGAATTGGAGTTACGTTACGGATTGCTTTCTGTGCCTGGTAGTATTCATCTTTTGTCACGATGGCCTCATGAGCGTTTTCTGCGATGATCCACTTATCCTCCGGGAGCGTCCGAACAGAGGTAGTATTCACATCAATTTTCTTTCTTCTCCCCATAACCAACGCACCAGTGTATTCATACCGTCTAAGGATTCTCCACACGATTGCCGCGTTCCATAACATTTCACTGTCCGGGGCAATAATAGGATTGCTGCCCATCAGCAGATTCTTTCGTTTCGCATACAATCCCGGCGTAGGAAGATTTAATTCGTTCATGCCGTAGGCGATCTGCGTTGTATTGCGGCCGGACAATGCTAATTCAAATACTTTTTTCACGCAGGGTGCTGCCTCCGGGTCAATCTCCCACCGCTGCCCACCTTTCTTGTTCCACACATATCCAAAAGGGACATTCGTGCAGGTGGCTTTCCCGTTCTTCCAGTTCGTTTCCAGAGCAGCCCGAATCTTTTTCGCAATATCCCGGCTATACATATTATTCACCAGATTGCTGACCGCCACTTCGATTCCCGGTGTTCCGTTGTTCAGTTTCATGCTGTCAAAGGAATTATTCACAGCAATAAACCGAACTCCCATCAACGGAAAAATCTGTTCAATGTAATCGCCAACACCGATATAGTCACGACCAAGGCGGGATAAATCCTTTACCATGATGACTTTTATATCGCCCTGCTTCAAATCCACGATCATTTTCTGAAAAGCCGGACGATTAAAATTTGTTCCAGTATAGCCATCATCTACATATTCTACAATCTCGCCAAACAAATCTTCCTGCTTCCCAATGTAATCGTGGAGCAGCATCCGTTGGTTCTCAATGCTGTTACTTTCATCCTTGCTGCCTTTTTTCAAATCTCCGTCTGCCAATGATAAGCGGAGATAGATTGCAATTTTATCATTCATTCTGAACCTCCGACATGATTGCAAGCACTTCCTGATAGGGGTCGCTACACTTAAATTCGACCTCCACAGAATTGTCCATTCCTACATAGATTCTCTTGATAAGTTCATGCACCAGTTCTTCATCAAATTCATTTTGATTCAGAATCCCGCGCATCCGCTCCATCTGCGCATCGCAGATTTTGATTCTTTTTTCCAGTTCCAATGCACGTTGACGCTGCTTTTGCAGTTCATGTTCCAACCGCTGCTTTTCTGCTATGTAGTGTTCCTTTAGCTGACTGTATTCATCTTCGTCCAGAATTTCAGCTTTATAGTCCTCATATAAGCGCAACCGCCGTTCTTCAGCTTCCTGAATCCGAAACAGGATAGAGTTTTCTTTCATTTTGATGGAACGAGCCGAATCCAGATTGCTGCTGCGCATCATGTCTTTTACCAGCTTTTCTTCTTCACACATGGTAGACACCAGATGATGAATCTGATCCATCGCCACCATCATCAGCATTTTCTCCGGCACCGCATGATAGGCGCAGGGAGTCGTGTTCTTCTTTCTTTTGCAAATGAACACTCCATAGTGCGTTTCTTTCACCGTACCATGCACTCTCCGTTCAAACGTCATGTTGCGTCTGCAACAGCCACAGTAAACCATTCCTGAGAGATGGTTATAACACTTTTCTCTGGTTGCCTTGGAACGAGCCATCGCCATTTCCCGTTTTTCCTTATTCTGTTCCCGCCGTGCCTGCACTTTTTCAAAATCCAATTTCAGAATGATTGCTTCATGCGCGTTTTCAACAATATGCCATTCCTTCTTTTCCACTGGATGGAGGCCAATCCCTTTGTATGATGCAGTTTGCGTTTTTCCAGATACCAGTTCTCCAATATAGGCACTGCTGTTTAAAATACGAAGAACCGTACTGGGGTGCCATTTATTATAGGTAGGGTCATCTCCCTCATGTAATTTGCGATTCAGCCGTTCGTTCGGCCTTGCTACTTCTAAAAATTCCAACCTGCGGGCAATTTCGTTTGTACTCACTCCTGCAAGATACCATTGATAGATCAGTTTGACCCACTTCGCATCCTCAGTCGCTTCAAGCTTATTTCCCTGTTGGTTCAACTGATAGCCATACGGTGTACACCACGATGTAGGGATTCCCTTCTCGCGGCGCATCTGGTAACTAAGGCTGATTTTCTTTGAAATGTCCTTCGCGTACAAGCTGTTTACCATGTTCTTGATGGGAACCGCAAGACTATCCACATCCGACTGCCGGATGTTGTCAAAATCATCGTTGATGGCGATAAAACGAACATGGAGCATCGGGAAAATAGTTTCCAGATAGCTTCCCGTTTCGATATAGTCACGACCAAATCGAGATAAGTCCTTCACTACGATGCACTGAATTTTGCCTGTCCGTATATCCTGCATCATACGCTCAAATTCTGGTCGGTCAAAACGTGTTCCCGTAAAACCATTGTCTGCATAGGTATCGGTCAGCGTCAGTTCCGGGTTTTCCCTGATATAATTATGAATTTGCAAAATCTGTGTGTGCAGGGAATCTTCTGTTTCATGCCCGCCGTTCTCAACCGACAGCCGCGCATACGCTGCCGTGCGCAGAAGTTCTTTTTCGTTTTGCTGTACGGCCTCCTGCACAGCAGCCTGCGGCATCATATTCTTTCTACTCTTTCTTGCCATTACAATCTTCCTCTCCGTTGTTCAGCCATTCTTCCGGGAAGAATCTCTTCCACTCACTTTCTTGTAGGATCACTTCTACCTGTTCAAAATCTACGATCCATACATGGTCAAGCCATTCTTTAAGATGTGTGCGCTCCAATTTTTCAGGAATTGAAATCGCTCGGAACTTCATCAACCAGGGATTTCCATGGCTAAATGCTTTTTCTATGTCATTAACAGCCAGCATTACTTTTTTAAAAGCCGCTTCCTGCTTCTGGACCGCCACCTGATACTGATGTTCATACTCCTCTACCTGTTCTAGTAAAATTGATCCCTGCTCGTATTGCCGATAAACTGCTGTTCGTTCATCGTCCTTGGCCATCAAGTGCGCAACGATCTCATTTGCTCTTTTTCTGTACTGCAACAGTCCAGCATCCATGCACTGCTTGACTTTCTCAGGATTCAAGTCCAGCACCCTATCAATATGCGCAGCTTGCATTTTTTCTTTTTCCAAAGCTGAAAGAATCTCTCGAAAGATTTTCTCGCTTTCGATGAAAGGGGCTTTTCCAGAGAAGCATCTATACCCCTTGTCAAACGAATAGATTTGCTGGCTTTCATCTTCTGATGTTCTGCACAGCAGACCTTTTCCACTTTCCTTGTCATAGATTTTTTTGAAGAGCAGATTTGGTTTTTTTCGAGCCTTTTTTCTCGAAGGCAACCTCGTAGATTCCAACTTTTTCTGAGCTTTCTGAAATTCCGTCTTTGAAACAATCGCCGGAACCTCCAATTCTCGCTTTGCCTTTGCCAGTGTCAGCGTACACTTTCCGATATAGAGTGGATTTTTCAAAATCGAGCGAATTGTTGAATCCTGCCACTTATTTTTTGTTCTTGATCTTTTTTTCTTTGCCATCTGGACTTGCGGTGTTTGAACGCCCTGTACATCCAATGCTCTTGCGATTTCCGGGATTTTCATATCTTCCAGATACATCTGAAAAATCAGCTTTACAACCTGTGCGCTTTCAGGATTAAGAACAAGGCTTCTGCGATCTTCCGACAGCGCATAACCATATTTAGCCTGTCGATGGGTCAATGTACCTTCTTCAAAGTGATTCTGGCGATTGGTAATAAATTCCGAACGAATCTTATCAATGGTCTTTCCATTGAAATACTCTGCAACCTCTTCGGCAGTTTTGTCTATGCTGCAAAAGTCATCTTCCACAACTGCAAATTGGATACCAAGCGGATAGAACGTCCTCTGCAGTGCTTCAATGGCAAACGGAAGGGTTCTTCCACAGCGGAAGATAGAATCCACAACAACTGCATCAAATTTCCGAGCCATCCCATCCTGTACCAATTTGTCAAAGCCCTCCGTGGCTTCTGCTGTTCTCCTGCGGTCACTGTATTTTTCGGATACGCTGCACCCGCACTTTTTTAGATACCGTGCAATGCGCTCATTCTGTTCCGCAATCGTATTGGATGGATTTTCTTCTCCGATCCTGCTGGAAATCGACCTTGTATAACTGACCCATTTCATTCCTCTGCCACCTCATTTCCATGATGTGCTTGATATTCCATAAATTTTTCTGTGATACTGTGCAGTTCATCCTCGAAGCAGAAATGAATTTCAATCTCTGTTTTGCTATGAACATCTATGTGGTCGATCAGTTCCACCACGACCCTGCGTTCGAGCGTTTTGATATGTTCGTACTGCTTAAATTCTTCCAACCAAGTAGGAAGCAGTGTGTCGTGCTTTAATGCCTCCTGCTTCTTTTCGCGGATTTCCTGAATCTTATCCTGTGCCTCTTTTATCTTCTGCGCAAAGCGAGTATTCATTTCTCCGTACTCTTCCCGACTGACAACATCATCGCATAAGTCCTGATACAGACGGATTTTTAAATTACTGTACCGTTCTAATTCAGCTTCCAGTGCAGTGATCTGGCTGTCCAGAATCTTTATGCCAATCTGTTCGCCGCTTGCCAACTCTGCATTGGAGAGTACCTTTTCCGCTTCTACAAGAAGTGTCACTTGATGCCGGATCGCAGCCAGAACACTTTCCGTCAACTTCTCACTGTTTATCATGTGCGGTGTGCAGCCGCCGCCATTCTTATAGGTAGAGCAGTGATAGTATTGATACTTCTTCCCGTTTTTCGTCACCGTGCGGCGAATCATATTCTGCCCGCAGTCTGCACAGCGCAGAAAACCTGATAATGGATAAACTGTTGTCTGCGATGGTGCGGTACGAGTGTCCAGTTCCAACAACTGTTGTACTTGCTGGAACTCGCCTTTGCTGATAATGGCATCATGCGCATCTTCCACCCGAATCCAGTTTTCACTTCCAACATCATGGCTCTTTTTTACTTTGTAATTGATTTTCCTGCGTTTACCCTGAATCAATGTTCCCGTATAGGATTCATTTTTCAAAATACGATTGACGGAAACCACTGTCCACTTCTGATTCAGCCCAGCCTGAAAACCGCAGGTATAGTTGAATCCATTGGCTCTCTTATACTCGTTTGGCGGCAAGACACCCAGTTCGTTCAAGTGACTGGCAATGCGCTGTGAACTCATTCCGTTCAATTTCTGCTTGAATATTTCCTGCACAATGCCCGCAGCGTATTCATCTATAATCAGATGATTCTTGTCTTTCGGGTCTTTCTGATACCCGTATCCTGCAAAGCTGCCAATGAACTGACCTTCTTTCCGTTTCACATCCAAGTGACTTCTGACACGCATCGAAATGTCACGGCAATAGGTATCGTTGATAAGATTGTTGAACGGAATCAGGATACGTCCCTTATCATCGTTTTCTTCCGCACTGTCATAATGATCGTTGATGGCGATGAACCGGACTCCCATAAATGGAAAGATTCTTTCCAGATAACGTCCTGTTTCAATGTAGTTTCTGCCGAATCGTGATAAGTCCTTGACGATAATACAGTTGATTTTCCGATTCTCAATGTCCTGTATCATCCGTTTGAAATCCGGGCGTTCAAAATTCGTACCACTGTATCCATCGTCTACATACTCATCGACCTTATGCAGTTCCGGGTGCTTTCCCAGATAATCATTCAGTAAAGCTCTTTGATTTTTGATGCTGTTGCTTTCCTGCTGATCGCCGTCCGAACGTGACAATCGAAGATACACAGCACAGCGATATTGTCCATTTTCCTGAAAAAACATAAAAAGCCGATAACCTCCTTAATCTATTTGTCGTTCTGACAATAAACCAAGAAAATTATCGGCTTTAGTTAGCATATTCTGTTTTGACCCAAAGCCATTATCTCATATTTCGCGGTCCATGTCAACGCTTTAATGTGCTAAAGTGTAAATTTTCTTCTGCTTTCTTCTTTTTTATCTCCGATGCGTCCGTGCGCATTTTTTCAGTGTGTCCTCTAATCGGTTCTCTCCCGCAAAGCTGATCTTCACTACCATGCCCTTGTCGAGATAGCAATAAGGGTTCTTGATCTGCGAAATGAAATCGACCATCCGCTCCCGCTGCGACAAGTCTTTTCTAATTTCCACTTCGTTGATGTCTACCAGTTCCTTGCGGTTCACATTACGGAGATCGGTCTGTGCCATCTGGCGCAGGCTTTCCATGGTGTGATAGGTTCGTGCAGTTGTTTCGGTCATTCACTCATTCCTTTCTGTTTTTGGGGTGGTGTGTCAGCCTCTTTCACTTATAGAATTGGAGAAAGGCCATTTCGCAAGGTATTTCAAAAATTTTTTGTCTTTTTTCAAAAACACCTTGCGAAACACGCTCTGCCCGATTCTAAAGATAGAAGAACCCGAAAAATGCGTAAGGCAACGGCTTCACCGTAAGTAGGGCAAGATTCGCCTGGAGTAACTCAAAATTCACTTTCGTGATTTTTCGTTACCGGCAATCTTGATGGGGATTCCGCTTCCCCATTCCCTCGGTACGCACAAAATCTCTGATTTTGGCTATTTGGCTTCCACTAAAGTGGTCGCAGCCGACCGCCTACGGCTTGTCGGGATTTGCTTCGCAAATAAATTTGAAGGGAGTTTCTATCTATGGGCAGAAGAAAAAAGTGCGAGCAGATAAAAAGAACAAATAACGTAATGGTACGTTTTACGGATGCCGAGTACGCTTCTATTTCCATTTCTGCTGAACAGGCAGGCTATCCGGTTGCCGTTTATGTCAGGAAGAGTGCGCTGGACGAACGCATCGAAGTCCACTACAACATCACTGCAGAACTTCCCGAACTTCAAAAACTGATTGCTGAGTATTCTGCCATCGGCAACAACCTAAATCAGATTGCCCAATACTTCCACTCTGGCGGTTTCTATTCCAAGTCAATGCAGGACGAGATCAACCGCCATCTCACTGCATTATGGCAGCTTCGGCAGGAAGCAATCAAATTAGGGGGAACCTATCATGGCCGTGTTAAAACACATCGCAATAAAAAACGCTGATTACAGTGCGGCAGTCTGCTATTTGAAATACCAGCATGATGAACGACACTTAAAACCGCTCCTTGATGAAAACGGGAGCATGATGCTCCGCAGCGAATTTCACATGAATGGAGTAAACTGCAATCCCGACACCTTTGATCTTGAGTGCGAAATGCTCAATGACCAGTATCGAAAAAACTACCGATACGACGAAGTCAAGTCCCATCACTATATCATCAGTTTTGATCCGCGCGATAAAGACGAACACCATCTTACTGGCGAGAAAGCACAAACCCTGGGACTTGAATTTGTGAAGAATCATCTTCCCGGCCATCAAGCATTGGTCTGTACTCACACGGATGGACATAATGGCAGTGGCAACATCCATGTTCATATCATAATCAACAGCTTACGGAAACTGGACATAGAGCCACAGTCATACACCACACGCAGCATTGACTGCAAAGCAGGATACAAACATCACCTGACAAAAGATTATCTAAAATACTTACAGCAAGAACTTATGAATCTATGCCAGCGTGAAAATCTGTATCAGGTCGATCTTCTCTCTCCGGCTCAACATAAAATCACTGAAGCTGAATACTGGTTGCAAAAGCGAGGTCAGAAAGAGCTGGAAGATATAAACGAACAGATCATTGCTGATGGCATGAATCCAATGGAAACAACATTTCAGACTCGTAAGCAGTTTGTTCGGAATGCCGTTTCAGAGATTTCTTCCTCCGCAATTTCGTTTGAAGATTTTCAAAGCCAGTTATTTGAAAAGTATAAGATTCATGTGAAAGAAAATCGGGGAAGATATAGCTATCTGCATCCAGAGCGAGAGAAGTACATTTCTGGTCGCTCTTTAGGCACAAATTTTGATAAAGATTATTTGCTCAATCTTTTTGAAGCCAATGCACTTGCTGCTGAGCAAGAAGAAAAGCAACGACAGACCATGCCCGATTACCATGCAGACCCGATTGCCATTCTCTTCATTCGCTCTGATCTGCGTCTTGTTGTGGACTTGCAGAACTGTATTAAGGCTCAACAGAGCAGAGCTTATGCTCAAAAAGTCAAAATTTCCAATCTTCAGCAGATGGCAAAGACCGTAGCTTACATTCAGGAAAACGGATTCGATACCAGAGAAAATTTACAGACAACCTACGATAGCATCACATTACAGATGCACGATGCACGGCAAAAGACAAAGGACACCGAAACACAAATCAAATCTATGAATGAGCAAATCCACTATCTGGGTCAGTATCTTTCCACAAAATCCACCTACAATGAATTTTTGAAAGCTTGCTTCAAAGGAAAATTTCGCAAGGATCACGCTGATGAAATTGAGAAGCACGAAAAAGCCGCCCAGATTCTGAAAGCACAAAATCCAGACGGCTCACTTCCGAAGATGAAAGATTTGAAGCTTGAAAAAGAACGATTACTTGCCTTGAAAGCGGCTCAATACGACACCTACACCTATTACAAAGATTATCAAAAAGAATTGCGAACAGCCTGTGCCAATGTTGACAGCATCTTGGGGCAGCACCACATTCGAGATCACATTCAACGCACAGAACAGACCCTTTAAGCAAAAAAGAGCCACCATACGCTACCCTTTTGTTGGGTAAGCCTATGGTGGCTCTTGCACTATTTTCAGTCTTTAAGCGTCCCTGTATTTCAAGAAACCATTTTGTAATTTCACAAAGCGATCCTGAAATATTTCTTCCAACGCCTGTTTGCAGGGAACCCTCTGCATCCGGGCAACAACAGATCACTTCCTGTTCCGTTCCATATCAGCCGACTGCTCTTGGCTGCTCTTTTGCTTTTCCCGTGCCATCTGCCTGATTCGCAATTTATCAAGAACGGATTCTCGTCCGTTGATTATGCGGGGCTTAGGGAGATTGTTGGCACAGCCATCAATCATATTGTAGTTCTGTTCCGTAGTTGATTCTACGGCCCGAACATATTCCCCGTTCTCATAGAACTTCTGATAATGTTCCATCTGGTGTAGTGACGGCTTCTGGTTCATCGGCTTTTCCATCAGCGGTGGATGCAGATAATCCAGAATCTTTTTTCTGGCATCCTCATCCAACCCTTTTCGGATTTCAGTGGAAACCAGTTTGCCAGAAGCATCTACAATCACGTTCGGTGCTTTTTCCTTATAGACTTCATGCTGCATCAGAAAAAAGTGCTGGCTTTCTACTACGCATTCTTCGGTTGCCACCCACGTTCCAGCACATCCATCTATAAAAAGATTTTTCGTGTCAAGTGTAACCAGAATGCCAGAACTACTACTGCGGATAAAGCCAGCAACCACAACAAGGGATTCCTTATCCACAAAATACGCCGTGATTTCTCCCTGTTGGTTTATGACAATCACATCACCGACACCAAATGGACGGCCACGGAAATTCTTCGGTCGATGCTCTTCCAACCGTTTCCGAATTATCTCTGGTGTGTCCGATGTAAACAACTTGGTAAAATACGCCTGCTGATAATTTTGTACGATCACCTGAAAATGATGTTCCGTCAAATACTGATATGAACGTGACCGATACGCAGCAAGTTCTGCACTTTCTTTCAGCTGATAGACCGCATACTGATTGATATTCATTTTGCCACCACATCCTGAAGATACGGTTTAAGGTCAAGTCTGGAAAATTCCATGTCCGAAATAGAGCGCATCTTTTTCATGGTCGATGCTACCAGCGAAAAAACTTCAACATCGTCCTCGACAAACGGAACAACTTCCTCGATATATCTCATGGTTTCCGTCCGTGTCGGCTGCTCAAACATTGCCATAACCATCATCTCATCTGCATTAAACTTCACCTTGCTCACAGTTCCATTTCTCCTTTCTTCTTTGCCTTCTTCGGTTTTTCCTGTTCCTGATTGGACTGCTTTTCCTGCGCCTTTTTGCGGTTCTTCAACGCTTCACGAACAGACTGCCGGGTGCTGGGGCGTTCCTCTAACTCCTTGCTTGCCTGCCGCTTTTCCAAAAGCGTTTTCATATCCGAAATTGCTTTCTGCACCAGCGGACTTTCCCGGTAATGCTGGATATGGTTGACGATTTCTGCCTGCACTTCTCCACCTACCATCAGGTCAAACATTCCCGAATAGATGCTTCCATCCTCAAGGGAAAAGCCAATGCTCTTGATTCCGTTCATCCGCTCTGCCGGAATCTTATCGTAGACTTCCAATGCCTGCTCCAAGGTCAGATTGTCATGGAACTCACCCATCACTGGGAACTCTGCACACTCTGCCACATAAAAGCTGATGCTTGCTTCCGGCGCAGGCTTCTCTGCCGCCAGCTTTTCTTTCATCGCTTCTGCCCGCTGTGTTTCTGCACGGTAGGACTGTTCCTGAAGATATTCAGCGCTAATCACACCGCACTCAGAAACGCTGTGTCCGTGTTCTGCCAGAACTTCTTCCATCACTTCCTGCACGGGTCTGTACTCGTCTGTTTCAACAATGCCACCGTCCATTACTGTGAAGTCCTTACTATATAAGGTATAGTCGTAGCCGTCCTCGCTGGTCTGGATGTGAAAATAGCCATCGTTGATCTCATAGGCTACCGCCACATCCTGCACTTTCAATGCTTCTGCCACCAATGCAACAACATGATTCTGGATGTACGGATTATCCCAGCCCGGAACTTTCTTGTAGTCCTCCACAATCGTGTCGATACCGTTCTTGCACTGCACAATGTCCAGACTGCCCGGAAGTGGGTCAGGCGTTTTCTCTACGCCAAGGGCTTTCAGATGAAAATTCGGAACCTGCTGATAGCAGGACATTGCATCATCGAGATTCCCGAACTTCTCAATTTTCATCGGATTGGTCTGCAAATCTGTCACAACATAGAACTGCTGGACAAACGGTTTTTCTGGCTCCCGCTGCTGTTCAGCCGCAAGTTCTTTGCGGTACATATCCACAAACCCGTTCAGCACAGCCGGGTGACTGCGCACGATCCAGTCGGTGCGGATATTGCTGCCCCGTTCTCCCTTGCAGGTGGTGTCTGCCCATTCCCTATTACTGTGTGAATAGCGTCCGTCATGGTTGTTATAATTCAGCGTGTACGCCAGAATATAGCCCATGCGCTCCATGCCAAACTGTTCAACGACGGACTTCGTAGCATCATCTGCAAGATTCATTCCGTCGAAGTTGTCTGCAATCGCTTCTTCAATGGCGTTTCTGCACTCTTCATTGAGCTGTCTGGAAATGCGGTACAAATCCACTTCGCCATTCTCTGCTGCATAGCCGAAAGATTCGTAATAGACCGGGACATCCGAATCATCCGTGCGGCTTTCCTCCTCCACAGGCACAACCAGTTCTTCTTTTTGTGAAGTCGGATTCTTTTCAGCAAAATACTCCTTTACGGCATCCTGGAAATCCTCATCAAAGCCATTCCACAAATCTTCTGCCACAAGTTTTCCCTGCTCATTGACCGCAACGCAGGCAGCTTCATCCCCGTATTCCTCATGCTCCAGCAGGAAGAACTTCTCGCCGCCGACCTCCGTTTCATCAATCGCATACCATGTACCAACATGACCCTCAACTGCAATCTGGTCGGAGTCACCGTGTATTAAGCCATCCTTTTTATGCTCTTGTTCTTCCATAAACTCCCGCACAGTCAGCAATCCACCCGTGAAGTTCAGCCCTTCCTCGCCCAGTTCCAGCCGACCGCCTGCGCCAAGGTCAAGTTCTTCTGCCATCAGAACAGATGCCGCATGGTTTACGATCACTGTTTTCTCCACCAGAATCGGCTGCCCCGGATCATAGTCTGACCCGCGCAGGTCATAGCGGTACAATCCATCCGGCACATCCTCATCCCGCAGTCTGCTGTTGCTGAAAAGACCGGGCTTATCAAAGATTTCAATTTCCTGCAACTGTTCATCCAGAATCGTTTCTTTCTTCAAATCCATCTTTCTTTCCTTGAAAAAATCCGGCAGCTCTGCAAAGCCGATGCTGTCCACATAGCAGGCTTTGATCGACTTGCCATCGTTCAGCACCACAACATCACTGACGGAAAGCGAATGCCCGGTAAAATCCGCTGGGCGCTGGATATTGAAGCGTTCGTAAATAGCTTCCAGCGTATCATTTTCCGTAAGTGGTGCGGTATAGACCAGTTCATAGTCTGCACAGTTTACTTCCATCCCGTGCCGCTTTACAAAATCCAGATTCATAAAGCGGTAGTCGTGTTCCGGGTCACGGGCAGTGATCTGGTAGATGCCAAACTGCTTTTCGCTGCCGGAAAGCAGCTTCTGCTCCTTAACTACTGCATCCATACGAGTTATCAGTTCTGCCGCCTTTTCTGCGGACTCTCCCTCTGATTCCTCCACTGCGGCTTGCAGCCATTCCCTGATCGGCTGAACATCCCCAGCCTGAATCTGTTCTTTCAGTGCTTCAACTGCCTGCTCCCGATCCTCTACGCTGTCCTTATAGTGGTAGAAATCGAAGTCAAAGGCAAAATCGTCAAGGTCTACTGCCAGCTTTTCAACGGGTGCTTTCTCGCCGTTTTCCATTGTTTTCTGCTTGTCCTTTTCCAAATCTTCCTTAGCAATCTGGAAATAGTCACTTCCACGTTCGATTTCTTCACGCCCTGTGACAAGAACTGGCCACGGGCTGATACGGATAAGATAAATCTGCTTGCCCTCATCAAACAGCCGCAGAGCCTGCTCCCGACTTATCACCGTCAGTGCGGCATCCGGGCGGGAATACTCATCTTCCAGATACTCTTCGTTCTTTTCCAGCAAAATTGCACTCCATGCGTCAGCCTTGATTCCGAAAATGCCATCATGCTGTTCAATCTCTTCCTGACTGGCGAAATCTCCTGCCGTGCCATCCTGAAACAGCGGGTAAATCCGTTCGCCCAGCCGATGCCACTCCCGTGCGCCTTCCTTTGTCAGCGGCAGAACATCATCTTTCAGATACCCATATTCGTGCATTTCCGAAAGACCGATCATGCCATCCGGCAGACTTTCGATCTTCTCCTCTGCTTCCCACATCAGGCGATTGATTTCTTCCGTGTTTTCAGCCGCAACCACAGCCGCCAGATTGTTGGCCAGTTCTTCCGTTGCCGCCCGGTCATCCAGCTTGTAAGCAAAGTTTACAATGAGATTTCGCTGGCTGTTGTCAAAAACGGTTTTGTCCCGTTCCTTGTCCGCAATCAGCTTTTCAGCATATTCCATCGCCGTCATGCGCTCCACACTCCTTTCTGCCACCGCCGTTTCCAGTTTTTCAAGAAAATCAGCAGCGGTCAATCGAATCGTATCCATCGAATCTTTCAATTCTTTCAGTTCCTTGCCGCTTGCCCAGCTTGCTACATACGGGAACGAGTAGTCCGAAGTATCAATGCCAAGTGCCGAGCAAACCGTAAATGCAATGCTTTCCGCTTCTGTTTCTTTGGTAAGCTGGTCTTTTTCCTCGCCGCGCTGTTTCATCTGGTCGCTGTCATGCAGCATGGCATGAGCAACCTCATGGATCATCGTCTTGATGGTCTGGCTCTCACCCATATCGGCACGAACACAGATTTCTTTGTCCATGTGGCTGTAATAACCTTTTGCGTTGCCCTCGATCTCTCCAAAACGAATTGGCACAGGAGATACCTGTTCGATTGCCTCTTTCAGCAGGGTATAATCCTTGACACGGGCAGTCAGTTCATTCACTTCCAGCGTAGGCAGCGGTTCTCCGTCTGTCTGGGCATAATCGAAAACCGTTGTTACCCGGAACCGGGGAATCACCCTCTCCACCACTTCGATTTCCGGCTCCCCGCTCTCATTCAGCACCGTAAGCCCGGTGTCCTTGTCGATTTTCTCCCTCTCTTCCCGTTCCTTTACCGGGGCAGGCGCGATGATCTGGATGCCCTTTTCCCCCTTTTTCACATAGCGGTTAAACTTATTTTTCCAGGCATTGTACCCAGCCACCAACGTAGCATCTGGACGCTGCATTGCGATCAGCAGCGTATTATTGAAGCTGTAATTGTGGAATTTCGACATTGTGAGCAGGTACTTCGTATACATTTCCGAAGTAAAAATGTCCTTTACACCCTGTTCCAACCGTTCCGTGATTTCTTTGAGCTGGTCTGCCCGCTTATCTGCCATTCATGCCCTCCTTTACAAAATCCGCCCCATCAGATTTCCTTTCGGAGATCTGACGGGGCATTCTCAGTTACAGTTCCATATCGTGACTTTTCTTTTTCTGCGTTTTCGGCTCTGCCATGCGTTCTGCCTGTTTTTCGTGAAGCTGTGCAAGGATCGACGGACGTTTTACGCTGTCTGCACTCCGCTCAATCTCACGTTTCGGCGCAGGAAGTTCGCTATCCGTTACTTCCTCATCCATGCCAAGAGCCGCATCATCCCCCTTTTCGTCCATATCCAGCAGGGCATTCAATTCTGCAAGCCGTGCAGATTTTTCGTTTAATTCCGCCTCCTGCGGGAACGGACGCTGCACTTCTTCCTTTGCTTCTGCCAACTGCTGCTGTAAGGTTTCCAATCTGCGCTCCACCTGCGGCAGTGTCTTTTCGATAGATGCCAGCGCATTGAGAATACGCTGGATATTGCCAGCCGGATCACTGCCAAGTTCAATCGTATAACTGCTCTGCCGCTTGATGGTCAGCTTGAATGTCTGGGCGAACGCATCAAACCGGGAACTGATTGCAAACCCTCCCAAATCTGCGATTTGCCCCTCTGTCTTAGCGATCTTCATTGCGGCACAGGCTGCAAGAATTGCCGAGCCTGCTTCCTTGCGGTCGGTATAAACCCTGTCCTCCACCGTGATGGAGAACTTCTCCTTGTCCTGTTCCAGCAACGGCTTTGCCACTGCAAGGTCAGTTTTCAGACCTGCTATGCGCTCTTTCGCTGCCGTGATTTCTGCCGGATACCGCCGTGCAATATCCGATTCCAGGCTGTAAATCTGGCTGGTGTGGTTGGCCCGCATCAGCTTCAGCTTGCTGACCTGAATATCCAAATCCATCTTTTCCTTGATGTAGGGATTTCCCGTTGCCAATGCTTTGATTTCTGCATAGGTCAGCGCGGTATCGTCCACATCATCGCAGGCACGAACAGGAGATTTCGAGGTCATGATCTGCGAGATGAACTTCTGTTTATTTTCCAGAATTTGCCACATATACGAATCGAACGTATTCTCTGTGACGTAACGGAAAATCTTCACTTTCTGGTTGCGGTTTCCCTGACGAAGAATGCGTCCTTCCTGCTGTTCCAGATCAGAGGGCTTCCACGGGCAGTCCAGATGATGCAGGGCGATCAGTCTGTCCTGAATGTTTGTACCAGCACCAAGTTTCGGGGTCGAACCAAGCAGGATACGCACCTGACCGGAGCGCACCTTTGCAAACAGTTCTGCCTTTTTGGTTTCGGTATTTGCCTCATGGATAAAAGCAATCTCCTCACGGGGGATTCCCTTTGCCACCAGTTTTTCCCGGACATCATCGTACACATTGAATGTTCCGTCTGCTTTCGGGGTCGATAAGTCGCAGAAAATCAACTGGGTGGATTTGTCGGGCGTGGATTCTTCCCATACCTGATAGGCATTCTCCACGCAGAGGTTGACCTTACTTTCCGGCTCATCCGGCAGCAGGTCATTGATAAGCCGCTGATCCAAGGCCAGCTTTCTGCCGTCGTTCGTGATTTTGAGCATATTATCGGTTCTCGGATCGACATTTCCGTTCCGCACACGCTCTGCACGGTCGGCAAAGCTGCTCACCATTTCCTGCTGCGTTTCACTGGGTTTCAGCACCTCATTGATGTACTCTGCTTCCGGCACAGGCAGGTTCAGCATATCCGCCGTCTGTACGTCTGCGGACTCCTTAAACAGTGAAATCAGTTCCGGGAGGTTGAAAAAACGGGCAAACCGCGTCTTTGCACGGTAGCCCGTTCCCTCTGGGGACAATTCAATCGCTGTAACGGTTTCACCAAACGAAGCCGCCCAGCTATCAAAATGTCCAAGATGAAGTTTCTGTAAGGTGTCATACTGCAAGTAGCGCATAATGGTATACAACTCTACCATGCTGTTCGATACAGGCGTACCTGTTGCAAAGGTCACACCCTTGCCGCCAGTGATTTCATCGAGATACTGACATTTTGCAAACATATCCGAGGACTTCTGTGCATCGGTCTGAGCAATACCAGCGATGTTCCGCATTTTTGTGTAGAGGAACATATTTTTATAGAAATGGCTCTCGTCCACAAACAGGCGGTCAACACCAAGCTGCTCAAATGTAACTACATCATCCTTGCGGCTCTGGTCGTTCAGCTTCTGAAGTTTTGCCTGCAAGGTTTTCTTTGTTTTCTCCATCTGCTTGACCGTGAAACTCTTGCCATCGTCCTCTGCCTTTGCTTCTGCAATCGCAAAGGTAATGTCCTGAATCTGCCGCTCGATCATGGATTTCTGCCGTTCCGGGGAAAGCGGAATCCGCTCAAACTGCGAATGCCCGATAATGATAGCATCATAATCGCCCGTGGCAATCCGGGAACAGAACTTCTTTCGGTTGGATGGCTCGAAATCCTTTTTCGTTGCCACCAGCACATTGGCATTCGGATACAGCCGCAGGAAGTCTGCACCCCACTGTTCCGTCAGATGGTTCGGCACAACATAAAGATTCTTCTGCGCCAGACCCAGACGGCGGCTTTCCATACCGGCAGCGATCATCTGGAAGGTCTTGCCAGCACCCACACAATGCGCCAGCAGCGTATTATTGCCATACAGGATATGCGCCACTGCATTTTTCTGGTGCGGCATCAGGCTGATTTCCGGGGTCATGCCCACGAACTTGATGTGACTGCCATCGTATTCACGGGGACGAATCGCATTGAACCGCTCATTGTAGACCTTGCAAAGTTCCTCTCTGCGGTCTAAATCCTTGAAAATCCACTGCTTGAACGCATCCCGAATTGCTTCCTGTGCCTGCTGCGCCAGCATGGTTTCTTTTTTGTTCAGCACTCTCCTTTCTTTTCCATCCTCATAGATGGTATCGTAAATTTTGGTATCCCGGAGATTCAGCGCATCTTCCAGCAGTCGATAGCCGTTGACCCGCATTGTGCCATAGGTGTTCGTCACACGGGGATTACTCCGGTCAAGCGACTTGCCGCTGATATTCCATGCACCGCTGATCTCCGAATAGGTTGCTTTGATGGAACTTCCGATATAGTAACTCGGCGTTTTGAACACCCGCTCCATGAAGTCCGTAATGTACTCTGCCTTGATCCAGTTTGCACCAAGCCGCACTTCAATCTCCGAAGCATTCAAATCTTTCGGCTGTACCCGCTTGAGATACTCGACATTGACCTGATACTCCGGGTGGTTTGCAGCAAAGGTTTCTGCCGTTTCCAGCTTTTCCCGGACATTGCCGGACAGATATTCGTCTGCCGTCACCCACGCCTGTGTGACAGGATTGCGGAAGATAACGCCCGCCAGTTCTTCGGTTACTTCCTGCTCTGTCTTTCCGCAAAGTTCAGCCATAAACGGCACATCGACCTTTGCTTTTTCTCCGATGGAGAGTGCCAGGGCTTCACTCGGCGTATCCACAGAGGTCACAGGTTCCGGCTTGCGAATGGTGCGCTTGGTAAAAATATCTGCCAGCCGCTTGAGGTTTTTATCCTCGTCCAGAATCTCAAGAGATGCCAGCAGACAATAGCTGCTATCCTGCCGGAATGCCCGTTTGTTAGCGGTGCTGTTGATCAGACCATACTGCGCTGTGAACCGCTTATACTGGTCTTTCAGCTTTCCTTGCAGCAGTTCCACTTCGGCATCCGTACCATCGTGCAACTGGCAGTCCAGCAATTTCTGTGTGGTTTCCCGCAGGGCAATCATCCCCAGCACACGCTCTGCCGTGACCGCAGGCAGGTCAACCTTGTTCATATAGGAGTTTTCACGGTAATAGACCTGTCCGTCCACATTGGTGTAACTGAAATTCTTCACGTTTGGGTCTGCCGGAAGTGGTTCTGCGTTCTGGTCAAGTTCATCGTCCGTGATTTCCGGCTCAGTGATTTCCGCATGGATGTTCTCAACGGCTGCTTTCAACTGTTGTGCAAGGTCTGCGCCCTCGATGGGCTTGACCGTGGTTTCCTGTTTGCCGTACTGTGTACTTTCAGTCGTGATCTCACCCAGCACCATTTCAGGATGCTGCTCAAAATACTGGTTGATGGGGTATCCCTCCGGCGTTGTGCCAAGGTCTACCCACTCTGCCCGCTCCACTGCCGCCCGGTCACGCTTTTGCAGGAACAAAATGTCAGCTACAACACTTGTGTTCGCATTGCGCTGGAACGCATTGTTTGGCAGGCGAATTGCACCGACCAGATCGGCACGGTTGGCAAGATACTCTCGGACAGAGGAATCCTTTTTATCCATCGTACCGCTGGAAGTGACTACCGCCACCACGCCGCCCGGACGAACAAGGTCAAGACTTTTTGCAATAAAGTAATCATGGATGAGGAAGTTGTGGCGGTCATACCGCTTATCTGGCACTTTGTAATTGCCGAACGGCACATTACCCACCACACAATCAAAGAAACTGTCCGGGAACTGCATTGTTTCAAAGCCCTGCACTGCAATTTTGTTCTTCTGATAAAGCTGCTGTGCAATGCGTCCTGATACGTTGTCCAGCTCCACACCATACATCTTGATGTTCTCCATGCTTTCAGGCACAAGACCCATGAAGTTACCGACACCGCAGGACGGTTCCAGTACATTGCCTTTGCTCAGACCCATGTTGGAAAGGGCTTCATACATTGCCTTGATAACCGTAGGCGAAGTGTAGAAAGCATTCAGCGTGGATGCCCGCGCTTCGCTGTACTCATCTGCCGGGAGCAGAGATTTCAGTTCCGCATACTCCTTTGCCCAGTCCGCATTCTTCTCGTCGAACGCCTGCGGAATGCCGCCCCAGCCGACATACCGGGAGAGAACTTCCTGTTCTTCTGCGGTTGCCTGCCGCTGTTCTGCATCCAGCGTTTGCAGCAGCCGGATGGCTTCGATGTTTGCTTTGAATTTTGTCTTGGCTCCTCCTGCGCCGAGATCATCGTCCGTAATACTGAAGTTCATAGGCTCCTGTTTGGGCTGTACAGGCTGTTCCGTTTCGGCTCCACTGTCCAGCGGAAGGTTGTGCTGCCGCCGTGCATGGTTGACCTCTTCCGGGGTCATAGGCTTACTAGTAAGAGGATTCAAAACATCGTCCACTGCCGAACGATGGATGGCATCTGTCCGGGTCTGCACATCCGCGATCAGCTGCATCTGTTCCGGCGGAAAGTCGGGATTCAGCAGTTCTTCCAACTCGCCACCCGATTCTGCCACCGAATAGATCACATCCATCTGCTCCGGAGAAAAATCCTCGTAAGCCACACCAGCATTGTGTAGAGCAGTAAAGACTGTGGTTTCTATCGCTTCTTTCATCGGCACGTCGGCCTGTTCGTACAGATGCCGAATGTACTCCAGCGGTTCTGTTCGGAAGATCGGATACCGGGCTTCTTTCGCAAGGGTCATGTCCTGCAAGCTGACCGTCCCCTGCTCAAAGTTGACCGAATCCACACGGAACTCTCTATCGTCCAGTTCAATGATGGTATTGACTGGCAGATATTCCTCTCTGCGGAAATACTTTGTCTGCGCATGGGTTCCATCTTCCTGCTGGCCGGACAGATAGACGCTCTCCCCCTGCTTCCAGAGCTTCATTGCCTGAGAAGCCCACTGTTCACGTGGAAAACCAGACACCTCAACCTTGCCGAGTGCGGTTTCCTTTTCCAACAGCTTGCTGCCAAGAAGTTCTGAAACGCGCTTTGCATCCTCGCCGTAGAACTCAAAGTTGCCGTACTGCTCATAGCCGACCAGAGCATCCGGGTAACGCTCTTTCAGCGCGTTATATTCGTTTACGGCATCCAGCGGCAGGGGCTGCAAGGTCGGCTCAACGGCCTTTTCTTCCGCTGCATACGGAACCATAATGCCGCGCACCCATTGCGGTGCGTCCTTGCTATCCTGATACAGTGCAACGGCATCCCGTCTGTCCGTAATAACGTCCTGATAGGTGCGCTGGAAAATATCTTCTACCAACCAGTCTTTGAAGTTTTCCCAGTTCTGGCTTGCTTCCAGATACAGCGGAGCAGTTTTCGCATTCTGCTCTAACAGCTCGTCGATCTTGTTCCGAAGTTCCTTTTCCGCTTCGTCTGCATCCACATCGCGGTCGCGGAGATACGGATAGATTTCACTCTGCTGCACCGCATCCAGCATGGAATACAGACATTCCTTGTAAACGCAGCGACTATCTTTCAGCGCAGATTCCTGCCCTGCCAGAAGATAATCATTCAGCGGATTCTTTGCCAGTTCTGCATCATACTGGTTCGGTCGAAGCACCCGCGCCGCCCATGCAGGACGCTCCATATCTTTCAGATAGATCAGAGAATCCGTAACACGTTCGATTTTATAAAGGCGGTCATCTTCCAGATAGAGATAATCCCCGACATTTCTGCTGTACTTTGCCGCCTGCTTCTGGGGTTCTTCAACCACTGCGGTGGTTGAATGCTCTTTCGATTCCTGTTCCTGCGCCCAAATATCGAAAAGCGATATTTGTCCTGCCTCAGAAACAGAAATCTCAACAGCCTTTTTCTTTTCCGGGAAGATCGTGTACGTTCCCTCAACATACTGGTGCAGTTCAGCAAGCGTCTTTGATTTTTCCGCATATTCCGGGGAATCCAGCGGCACGGAAAGAAGTGCTGCATCCATCTTTTCCAGAAGCTCTACCGCCTGTTCCGGGTCAGCCAGCATGGTGGGCAGTTTCTTTCTGGCATCATCATTCAGCAATTCCCGCTTAAATGGACGCTCTACTTCATCGGGCAGACGATGGTAGAAACCGATTACCCGATTTGCCATCTGCTCACGCTCGTAACTCGGCATCCGGCTGTAATCCGCAGGCTTCAGATACAAACTCTGGTCAATGAGCTTTGCAACTCGTTCAGCCGCCTGATTCCAGTTCAGCTTTACCAGCGCATCCGGCTTTCCATAGATGCCCCGTGCCAGTTCAAGACCTCTGCCGTCATAGCTGGCATGGGAATTATCTGCACGGGAAAGTGCATGACTGCTGCCGCCCACACCGTATCGGTCTTTCAGAAATGCCGCGCGTTCTGCTTTCTCTGTATGGGTAAGGAAGAAACTGTACGTTGCCAGCCTGCCATCCGAATACGGCCCGCCGCCTGCAAGGAAAGCATTGATCTCATCTTCCGTGATAAAGACTTCCTGCTCATTCCACTGAAAGCCCTCTCTTGCCTGATAGGGCTGATACGGGAGGGCGAACTTCTGAAATCGTTCCGACACCTTATCCGGGCGGTAGAACTGCATCCGCATCACACTTTTATCTTCGGCGTAGGCTTCTGCCAGTCCTAAAAGACGTTCGTTCAGGTCAGCCAGAAATTCCGGCTGGTCAAGCAGCTTTGCAAGGCGTTCTGTAAGCTCCGGGTATCCGCCGGAGAAGATGGACGTATCGGCAAAGACCATCTCTGCCACGCCCTCTGCCATATCGCGTTCCATATAGCTTAGGGCTTCTGCGTGTTCATGCAGAGCATTGCCACGGGCTGCATCCAGGACAGACTTTGGTGCGTACTCTCCCTGCTGCAGAAGCTGATGGATTCTGCAGCTGACATCTTCCCAGGACAGAAATGCTTTGTTTTTGGGGTCGTTCCGAATCGTATCTCCAACGGCGATCTGCATACCCAACTCATCGAACCAGACTGCATATTTTGTGCCGCCGATCTCAAAGCCCTTGCCGCCCTCGCCATACTCTTTTTTGACGAAAGCAGTATACTCTTCCGGGGTCTGTTCGGTCATAAAGTTATAGATAAGGCGGAGCTGGCTTTTGCTTCGATTGCTTCCCGTCCGCAGGATTTCATCCACAACTTCTGCCGGAATCGTGATCTCATCGGCATACTGGGCCTGCATCGGGGCTTCGATTGCCCGAATCTGCTGTTCCACGGTCGGCAGACTGGGCAGAGAAAAAGCAGAGGCAATTTCTTCCTCTGCTTCGCTCAAATCCTGTTCGGTTGTGTCAGCGGTTAGTTGTACACCAATTCCTTCAGCACGATCTCTTCCGCCATCGCGGTCAGATTGTTCTGATGTGCCACCCATGCCATCTGTTCGGTTTCCTTGTTCGGAGCCGGATACTTCTCGTTCAGGCTCTCGATCAGTTCTTCCATCCGGTTCTCCGCCTGCTCGTCGATCTGCGCCAGATGCTGATTCAGCCTGCCGCTCATCAGCATACTCTGATACCAGTTCTTCTTGTTTTCCCTCAGATAAGTCCTGCGCAGCATCCCGTACTTCCCAATGCTCATCGGCTCGTCCTGTACGGTCAGGTTCGGAAACAGGTAGTCCCCCTTGCGGTGATAAGTCAGTTCCATACGGTTTTCCTCCTTCAGTGATGTTCGTTTCAGTTTCACGCTTTAATGCGCTAAAGTCCGTACTGGTATTATACAAGCTGTCGGCAGTTTTTGCAAGATGTTCTGTGACTTCTTTTCGGTAAATTTTCTGCATTTCCCGTCCGATGTCACGGAGAACTGCTTCACACTGTTCCGAAACGGCATTGCCCAGGAAGGTCAAGACCGGAAGTTGGTTGAAATCCACGATACGGATAAAATCCTCATCGTCCAGCACTTCCAGCGGTTCCTGTTCGCAGCGTCGGGAAAGGGTATAGAAAATACTGTTGGCCATTAACTCCCGGAAACAGACATGGAGGTTATCTTCATCCAGTCCTTCCAGAAAAGTGTCTGCCACCTCATATTCCAGACTCTCCATCGCTTCTTCCAGATTTTCAGCGGTCAACTGCTGTGCCAGTTCCATCAGCGCAGCATTCATGCTGTCCGTCTGCGTCAGAGCATAAGTATCTGCCAGATGGTCGAGGATCATCTGCTGGTGTTCCGAATCATCAATGCGCCAGAGGATCGGCGTTCTGCCGCCCTGCACCAGATGCGTGTCCGCAATGTCGAACACATAGCGCAACTTTGCCCGTGGGCTGGCATCGTCCAAAAGCGCAATGCCTTTTGCGCCACGGTTTACCCAGCGGTTCATTTTCTTGTTCCAGACTTCCAGCTCTGCACAGGCGGTCGCATCAGGACGCTGGGCATGGATCAGCAGAGTATCTTTGAACGAATAGCGGTACAGCCGTGCCGCCACATCCAGATAGTTCATCCAGTCTTTCGGAGAATTGCTTACCCACCGTGCATTCTGCTGGGCAAGTTCCCGAATATCGTTAAATTTCGCCAATCGTTCCCTCCTTACTTCTTAGCTGGTGTTTTCGGAAATTCAAGACTGTACTGCGCCCTGCCATTTTCTATTGCCATAACAAGGTCTGCGGCAAAGGTCTTGTCCTTTTTGGCAGAGTAGAAGTCTTTTGCATAGGTACGTCCTTTCTTCAAAAGGTCAGTTGCCATCTTCTTTGTGAGCGTCTTTTTCATGCCGGAAAGGTATTTACTTTCTTTCCAGAGGGCAAATTTACAGTCCCGGTCAGAGCAATAGAAATTCAGCTTGCCTTCACAGACGGGCTTTCCACATACCGGGCAGTTCCCGATAGATACCTTATTATAAATAGGTGATTCCTGTACGGTCGGAATTTGCCGGAGGTCTGCCAGCATTCGTTCCAGCAATCCACCGATGCCCTTCATGAAGTCGGCAGGCTTTGTTTCGCCCCGTTCCATCCGCAGCAGTTCATTTTCCCACTCAGCGGTCATGCTTGCCGATTTCAGGTAATCCGGGATATTTGCGATTGCCGTAACCCCCTCTGCACTGGGAAGAATCTGCTTGCCTTTGCGTTCCACATAGCCGGAAGATACCAGCTTTTCCAGAATCGCTGCACGGGTCGCAGGTGTTCCCAGTCCTTTCTTTTCCGTGTCTTTTTCAAATTCCTTGTTGCCTGCTGTTTCCATGGCCGACAGCAGGGTATCTTCGGTGTAGACTTTCGGCGGTGAAGTAAAGCCCTGCTTTTTCTCTGCCCGTACCACCGGAATAACCATCCCCTGTTCCAGATCGTTCGGAAGTGACGCATCCTTGCTTTTTTCCTGTTCTGCAAACGGAACAGGCATTGCGGTATGTCCCGCCTGCAAGACATTTTTGTATTTTGCAGTGAATTTCCTGTCCTGACAGCATACTGTTACCAGAACATCTTCATAGATGTATGGCGGCTGTACTGCCTGTTGCATCTTCCAGACGATGAGAGCAAAGACCTTTTCCTTATCCCCGGACAGGCTGTTTGCCCCACGCTTGCAGCTTCCCAGTGTCGGCAGAATCGCATGGTGATCAGTGACCTTTTTGTTATTGACCACCTGCTTTACTCCATCTGCTTCGCCGCCATAGTGTTTGAGCAAATCTGCCATGGTCTGCTGCATATCTTCCGTGATGTACTGGCTGTCCGTTCGCGGGTATGTCACCAGCTTTTCTTCGTACAATTCCTGTACGATCTTCAAAGTCTGACTGGCGGTAAAGCCATAATAGCGGTTAGCTTCTCGCTGCAAGGTCGTTAAGTCATACAGCTTCGGCGCAGACTGTTCTTTCCGTTTGCGCTCGATGCTGCCAACTACGGCACACTGTCCATCACAAGCTGCCTGCATGGTATCCGCATCCTGCTCCTGTGCCATCCGTTCCGATTCTGCCACGATGCCATTTCCTGTGATTTCTACTTTGTAATACGGCTCTTTCACAAAGTTCTGGATTTTGTTCTGCCGTTCCGTCAGCATTGCCAGTGTCGGAGTCTGCACCCGTCCAATGGTCTGCCGCCTGCCGTATTTCTTGGTAAAAGCCCGTGTGCCGTTCATACCAATCAGCCAGTCTGCCTTTGCCCTGCACTCCGAAGCAGCAAACAGGTTATCATACTCTGCGCCATCCTTTAAGGAATCAAAGCCCTGCTGGATAGCGGAATCTTCCATGCTGCTAATCCACAGCCGTTTGACCGGGAGTTTGCTGCCTACCAGACCGTACACACGGCGAAAGATTGCTTCGCCCTCACGCCCTGCGTCTGTAGGATAGTTCTCAGAGGTGACTTTTCTGACATTGTTACTCGATGGCATCCAATGGGCCGATAAAGCGGTAGAAAATCTGGATTTTC
>OLPT01000425.1_pt1 | contig 32304 bp, 28 predicted proteins | sample 1673051 | NCBI WGS metagenome assembly OLPT01 (sample SAMEA3136750, study PRJEB25190) | human gut metagenome | biome: human gut; feature: human-associated habitat; material: faeces | place: Austria | collected 2013
ACAGGCGGCTGAAGCCGTAGGTCATCGTGATGCGGGCGCGCGGCGCACAGGTGCGGTTGTACCGCGCGACAATCGCGCTGAACTGCCGGTGCAGCTGCCCCGAATTTGCCCTTGGCTCGGGACGGATGAGGGCGAACTCGTTTCCGCCGGTGCGGAAGCACGATACGCTTTCGCCGCCGTCCTCGCACGCGCGGCAGAAGTCTGCAACGCACCGTGCGGCGGCGATAACCGCCTCATCCCCTGCCTGAAGGCCGAGGCGGTCGTTGCGCTCGTTCAGGCCCTCCAGCCGGATATAGGTCAGCACCGCATCGCGGCATCCGACCTCGCCGGTGCGGATGCGCTCCATGTATTCCTCAAACGCACGGCGATTCGGCAGACCGGTCATACGATCCTCGCGCTGCATCTGATGGCTGATGCGGTGCTCCATGTGAAAGCGCATATCCTCGGTCGCCTGTCCGAGCAGCTCACGGAAGAGCAGGATGATGAACAGCAGCACGCCCAACTGGAATATTGCATCGTACCAGTAGATGTACAGCAGACCGTACAGGACGAGCGCTGCCACGCCGAACACGCCCAGTGCGGCGAACGCCGCAATACGCAGCCGGAGCTGCTGCGAGGGCTGCTCGCGATACGACCGAAGCAGCACGGTCAGCATCGCTGCGACGCCTGCCGCCAGAAGCAGGTGCGTCAGCGGCAGCATATCAATAAACCGGATGCCGAAAAGCCGGTACGCCGCGCCCTGTGCGAGCGCGTTGGCGCAGAACAGCGCAATGCATATATCGGGAACGAGCCGCTGTCTGCCGCTTATCGTGTTGCGGACAAAATGCACCATCGGAATAGACATCAGCATAAAGGCGTAAAAGGAAACGACACTTCCGGCGGCAGTATCCCGTCCGTAAATCTGATAAATGATATCTCTCAGATTGCCGTTGCCGGAGGCCGCGATTCTTCTTCGCCAGTGTCTGAATTTTTTCCATCTCTGCAAGATTTTGCAGAGGCTGCAAAAATGCTTTCATACAACCCCCGATTTTCTGTTAAATTCGTTCATGGCTGCATCCACACCCTCACTGAGGATCATCTCTACTGCCTTACAGGCACGTTCCTGAGCCTCATCTACAAGCTTACGGTTCTGAGTGTCAAAACGCCCCAGCACATAGTCTGCCAGATCCCATCCCTGTGGTTTGGCACCTACACCAATACGGATACGGGTAAATTTCTGGGTTCCAAGCTGTTTGATAATATCTTTGATACCATTGTGGCCACCGGCACTTCCCTGTTTGCGGATACGAAGACTGCCTGGTTCTGTATCAATGTCATCATAGATCACGATCATTTCTGTTTCCGGATCAATTTTAAAATAATGAAGCATATCCCGAATGGGTCCACCACTGAGATTCATATAGGAAAGAGGTTTCATCAGGAGAGCCTGCTGCCCTCCGATGAGCCCTTTGCCATACATGGCATTAAATTTAACGCCGCCCTGAGGAATCCTGTGCTCCTCCACAAGTTTGTCTATGACATCAAATCCCATATTGTGTCTTGTTGCTTCATATTCTCTTCCGGGATTTCCCAAGCCTACGATCAAATACATGTCTGTTCCTCACTAATTAAAATATACCATCTCTGTTTCCAGAGGTTCGCAGACTTCTACATTGTCTGCATAAAGAACGATGCCCTCTTCCCCATGGTATTCCTGACGTTTTTCGATAGCTACTTTAGCAGTTACATCTACCCACTGTCCGGCAGTAAGCTTTGGTGCAAAAGCACTCTTGCATACATAACCAAGGAAAGTAGTATCATCTGCGCAACAGGTCATGGCAGTTCTTCCAGGTACAAAGAACTTACTTCCCATTCCACGAGGTTTCATGACTTTTGCTTTAAAGCGAACGGTCTTACCGTCGTAATTCTCCGGATGATCCATGGCATCTACAAACCAGATTCCATAATCCTCAGGCAGAATCTCAATCACCGGTGCATCCATATCAAAAGGCATCTCATCTTCAAAGATATCTCCCAGCTCACCTTCTTCATCTTCAAAAATAACTTCGGCTTTCTGGTTGGTTACTTTGATACTTCTTCTGTAGGAAGGAAGTGGATCGCCTTTTTTGCAGCGGTTAAAAATAACCATATCTGTATTTCTTACCATGTCCATAAAAATAGATTTCATGTTGGACATATATACCTGGAAAGTACTTCCGTCTACACAGGTGATCTGCTGCTCAACGCCCCATCCTTCCGGAAGCTGCATTTTCTCAAAATTGCTTACCAGCCACATTCCATTATACTCTATGATGACACGTTCCGGCTGATGCAGAATGTCCATAGCTGCCAGACGGTCTGTAGTAAAGTCTTCTTCGTTTTCGATGACCTCCACCACTGTATTGCTCATTTCCAGTACAGCAGGGTCATATTCTACTTCGCCTTCTTCACAGAGGATCAGAAGGGTCTTGCCTTCTGTATAAAAGTAATCCTGCTGCAGGGTGAAGTTCAGAAAAGACGTTTTGCCACTTTCCAGAAAGCCTGTCATCAAATAAATAGGCACTCTAATTTCATCCATCAGTTTTTGTCCTCCATTATAATCCGAACAGCTCTGCAAGCTTGTCTTCGTTCAATTTGGATCCGATTACGCAGAGACGGCCTGTATATTCCGGTGCTCCTTCACGAATCTCTGTTTCTTCCGGAACCATATCAAAGTAGATCCATGTTCCGTCTTCTGCCGGAAGCATTCCTTTAGCACGAAGAATGATTCCATATTCTTCTGTGGCAGAAAGTGTCTCAAGGATTTTTTCAAGATTTTCTCTTGTGAATTTTTTAATAGTCTCTTTACCCCAGCTGGTAAAGACTTCATCTGCATGATGATGGTGATGATCGTGGTGGTCATGTCCACATCCGCATTCATGATCATGGTCATGATGATGCTCATGTTCGTGGTCATGTCCGCATCCGCACTCATGGTCATGATCGTGATGATGTTCATGTTCTTCATGGTCATGTCCGCATCCGCACTCATGGTCATGATCGTGATGATGTTCATGTTCTTCATGATCATGATGGTGTTCATGTTCTTCGTGATCATGATGATGATGTCCGTCTTCATGAACATGTCCACATTCCGGGCATACTTCCTCTTCTTTCATCAGTTCTTCTTCCAGAGATACCGGATGTTCCATTACTTCCAGGATCTTTTTGCCTTCCAGTTTCTCAATTGGAGTGGTAATGATAGCAGCCTTACTGTTAATACCACGAAGAAGTTCCATTGCAGCCTGCGCTTTGGCTTCGTCAACAATATCTGTACGGCTCATGATGATAGCCCCGGCATATTCTACCTGGTTATTAAAGAATTCGCCAAAGTTTCTCATGTACATTTTGCATTTCTTTGCATCTACAACAGTAGTATAGCTGTTGAGAACAAGCCCTGTTTCTTCCTGTACTCCCTGTACAGCTTTGATTACGTCAGAAAGTTTGCCGACACCTGATGGCTCGATAAGAATTCTGTCCGGATGATATTTGCTGACTACTTCTTTCAGGGAAGCACCAAAATCTCCTACCAGTGAACAGCAGATACAACCGGAGTTCATTTCACGGATTTCGATTCCTGCTTCTTTCAGAAATCCACCGTCAATACCGATTTCACCGAATTCGTTCTCGATCAGAACTACCTGCTCCCCCTGGAAAGCGTCTTTGAGAAGTTTTTTGATCAGAGTTGTTTTTCCTGCACCAAGAAAACCTGAAATAATATCAATTTTTGTTGCACTCATGGTTTATACTTCCTCTCTTTCATTATTGTACAGGGTCGGATGTAGACCTTTGTACCCTGGTATCATTATGTTTAATTATACTAACTTTATGTCGCAATTCAACTCAAAATTTAAACATACAGAGAACCTGCCATCTATATGACCTGCCACTAGCAGCTCATTACGGATGCTTTGGCCACTGGCAGCTTCTCTTGCATACTTTGACATAACACAATGGGGACATGAACCAGTCACGTCCCCATCTGTTTTAGTTATAATTTATATCCATTAGCCGTTGATCATGAAGCTGAGCAGTTTGTCAATGTCTTCTTTCTCATATGCAACGATCTCAAGTTCCGGGATTTCTCCGCCTGAGAAGATGTTTGCAAGAGATACATACTGGGACAGTTTGGATTTCAGATTCAGTCTGTCGCCTTCGCCTGTAACAAGCTCTACTCTTCCTTTGCAGCTGTCAACTACTTCAAAAAATTTGTCAATGTCTTTAATATGAGATACTTTCATGTTTATTCTCCTTTCAGGATCTTCTATCCTTTTCACTCTTAACTACCTTTTTCTCTGAACGCGTTCAGTATAACCCATCTTTTTGGAAAATGCAATGGTTTTAATGTAAAATAATATTCAAAACTACGCAAAATAATTATGCATATTTTCACATATCTCAATAGGTAAAAACAGCCACCCCATAGGGCGGAAGGGAATATCCGATGGAATATTCTCTGTGGTCACATTCCTGCTCTTCAGCCTTGTAAATCTCCGGTTTCTCCAGAAGGCCATGCTCATTCATGATCAGCTTGTACTGTTTCTTTTTGGGAACGCCTACCCGATAATCGCTTCTCTCTACAGGTGTATAATTTACTACAAAAAGAAGGTTGTTTCTCTTGGTAGGTGACTTCCGTACAAAACTGAAAATACTTCTGTCAGCATCATCTGCATTGATCCACTCAAAACCTTCCGGTGTATTGTCTCCTGCATACAAAGCCGGATATTTGGTATACATATGAAGAAGTGTCTTTACAAAATCCTGGAGATCCTGATGATTCTCTTCACCTTGGAGATACCAGTCAAGTTCTCTCGCTTCGCTCCATTCACGAAGCTGTCCAAACTCCTGTCCCATAAAGAGAAGCTTCTTGCCCGGATGGAAGAACATAAATGCATAGGCAGCTTTCAGATTCTTGAACTTGTCATCGGGGTATCCCGGCATCTTGTTGAGCATGGAGCATTTCAGATGTACTACTTCATCATGAGAGATTACAAGAACATATTTCTCACTGTAGGCGTAAGTCATGGAGAAAGTCATCTTATTGTGAGCACCTTTACGGAAATATGGGTCCAGCTTCATGTATTCCAGGAAGTCGTTCATCCAGCCCATATTCCATTTCAGTGAAAATCCCAGTCCACCATCCTCTGCCTTACCGGTTACCATAGGCCAGGCCGTAGATTCTTCAGCGATCATTACTGTGCCATGATTCCTACCAAGGACTACTGTATTCAGATGTTTGAAGAATTCGATTGCTTCCAGGTTCTTGTTGCCACCATACTTATTGGCTACCCACTGTCCGTCTTTCTTGCCATAATCCAGATAAAGCATGGAAGCTACTGCATCTACCCGAAGTCCGTCTACATGACATTCTTCTATCCAGAACAGTGCGTTGGCGATCAGGAAGTTCTTTACCTCCGGTCTGCCATAATTGTAGATCTTGGTACCCCAGTCTGGATGCTCGCCCTGTCTGGGATCTTCATGTTCATAAACTGCTGTACCGTCAAAATTCGCCAGACCATGGGCATCTTTGGGGAAGTGTGCCGGAACCCAGTCCAGGATCACGCCGATCTTATTCCTGTGAAAATAATCCACCATGTACTTGAAGTCTTCTGGTGTACCATAACGTGAAGTAGGTGCATAATATCCTGTTACCTGATAGCCCCAGGAACCATCAAAAGGATGTTCTGCAATTCCCATAAGTTCAACGTGGGTATATCCCATCTTTTTTACATAGGCAGCCAGCTCATGAGCCAGCTCTCTGTAATTATAGAATCCCGGATCGTCTTCATCCTTTGCTTCATGTTTCTTCCAGGAACCCGGATGTACTTCGTAGATTGCCATAGGATTTCTGTTTTCATCAAACTCCGGACGTTTTTTCATCCATGTGGTATCTTTCCATTTGTAGCTGGCAATATCTGTGATCCTGGATGCAGTTCCCGGACGAAGTTCTGCTTCATTACCATAAGGGTCTGCCTTATAAATCTCCTCACCATGATATCCTATGATAAAAAACTTATACAGATCACCGATTCTTGCTTCCGGTACAAAAATTTCATAGACACCTATAGAACCTGTTTTTTCCATTGGATTAGTCTGTGTATTCCAGTCATTAAAATCGCCCACAACCGAAACATATCTGGCATTAGGTGCCCATACAGCAAAATAAACACCTTTCTTACGTTTCTGTGTGGTAGGATGTGCTCCCAGTTTTTTGTAGATGTCGTAATGTGTTCCCTGACCAAACAGGTACTGATCAAGTTCAGAAAACTGCAACTTTTCTCCCATCCCAGAGTCCTCCCTTTTGTGCTAAAATGCACATTTATTTGCATTTATTTCTGCAATTTATAGTCACATTATACCAATCTCTGTGGTTTTCGTCAATGTAAAATCCCTTTTATAGCAGTTGCCGATATTCTTTTTATTACTGTTCACGACCTTCACAGCAACTTCTTTATATCATCAAAAAAGAGGACAGTTCCGACGTTCTGTCATCTGTCCTCTTTTGTAAAAGTCTTATTTAGTAACTATTCAGGTAACTATTCAGAAGGTAGTATCCCGCGAGGTGTTTTGGCATGTTTTTTGCCAAAATCCCGAGACATACAAGGCAAAATGCCATCACCGAAGGTGATTAGGAATGCATTTTGACTCGTAACTGTGAGGGTACTGAACAGTTACCTATTCATACCCTGTGTCGTAGGAATCATCTCCGCTGGAATCCTCGTCACTGTATCCGGAGTCATCATAGCTTCCATCATCTGAAGAGCCATCATCGTAACTTCCATCGTCGGAAGATCCATCGTCATAGCTTCCGTCATCTGAAGAACCATCATCTGAACTTCCATCTCCGGAATCTCCTCCATCAGAACTGTCTCCACTTTCATCTGAGCTGTCAGAAGAATCGCTGCCGTCACTGACATCCTGTGCATTCTCACTTCCGTCAGATACATCTGAACTGTCAGAAGTTCCGTCTGTACTCTCATCAGAAGATGTGCTTCCGTTATATCCAGGAACATTACCTGCTTCCAGCTGGCTGTCCCAGAACTGAGAATAGGTAGTATTCTGTAAAGTTACATTTTTGGCTTCTGCCAGTTCGCTGACAGTTACCAGCTTATATCCCTGTGCAGTCAGATCCGGGATCAGTTTCAGAGCAGCCTGTACAGAAGGCTCATGAATATCATGCATCAGAATGATAGATCCATCTGTCAGATCCCCATTCATAACTGCGTTGTAATCCGCTGTTGCATCCATAAGTTTCCAGTCTTCTGTATCCAGCGACCACATAAAGAATGGTTTCTGTACTGCATCATAAATATCCTGGTTGGCAGCACCGTAAGGTGCTCTGGCCACTGTGGCAATCTGACCACATGCCTGTTTCAGAGCATCGTCTGTCTTCTGGAATTCAGCTTTGACATCATCAATAGACATATTGGGAAGTGTCTGGCTTGGATGATCCCAGGTATGATTACCGATCTCACATCCCAGATCTACCATTCTCTGTACCGTAGACTCCCAGCCGCTAATATTCTGACCTACCATAAAGAATGTTGCATGGGCATTATTCTCTTCCAGACAATCCAGAAGTTCATCTGTGTATTCTCCAGGTCCGTCATCAAAAGTAAGGGCGATCCTTGGCTTGTGCTGCGTAGGATCATAAGTTCCGTCATCATTAAAATAATAATCGTCAAATCCCTTGGTAACCCATCCTGTCTGAACATATCCGTTGTCATCAAAAGAGTATGTATTACCGTCTATTTCCTGCATGCCTGATGCAAAATATGTACCATCTGCGTTCTGATACCACCTGCCGTTATCATCTTCATGCCATCCAACAGTAAGCTGTGAAGCCTTGGCAAGATCGCTCTTGCTCTTTAAGGGTCTCCTTACTGCTCCATCCTCATCTGTTGTCTCTGTCTCATCTGTCTCTGCCTGAACTTCTACCGGTTTGTCTGAAGAACCGCCACCAATCCGGTTAGCAATGGGTATGATCACTCCCCTTATGACAAAAATCAGAACCAGCAGAACTGCCAGTGCACATGCACCCAGACGCATCATTTTACGACGTCTTATCTGCTGTTGTTTCCTGCGCATCCTCTGGCGCAATACCTTCTTATCCATTACTTCCACCTGCTGTATTTATTATTACTGTTTTCTTTCGGTAATTTGTTATCGTTTCTATCATACTCTATTTAGGCAATAAATACAATGCTGATTCCCTTTATAATTATATTGCTTTGTAACTATTGTTACTGTGAGGGCACTGAACAGTTATATTACTTTTTTTAATTCCAGGTGATCTGTTACAAGAAGGATATCTGCTTCTTTACCGGGAGCGACAGAACCAACCCTGTCATAAATGCCAATGCTTCTGGCAGGGTTAACAGTAGCTGCTTTTACGGCCTGCCCCAGCGGTATCCCGAACTCCACTGCCTTACACATACATCCGTAAAGGTTTGTGGCAGAACCGGCAAGTGTACCGTCTCCCAGCACAGCTTTGCGGTCCCCTACAGTCACCTCCTGTCCACCCAGTTCATATGTACCATCCGGCATACCTGCAGCTCTCATGGAATCGCTGATCAGTATCACTCTGTCCGGCCCGAACATGCGAAAAGTTGCTCTTATGGCAGAAGGATGAATATGATATCCATCACTGATCAGCTCTACCATACACTCCGGATCATCCATAGCTGCTCCTATCAAACCTGGTGCTCTGTGCACAAAAGGATTCATGGCATTATAAAGATGTGTTACATGATGAGCTCCCATCTTCATCGCTTCCACAGCACAATCATAATCAGCAGCTGTATGTCCCAGGGAAATGCATACTTCTTTATGCATTTCCCTGATAAAATCACCGGCACCTTCTACATTGGGTGCAAGTGTCACCAGGCAGATCAGCCCGCCGGAAGCCTGATTCAGCTGCCTTACCAGATCTGCATCCGGTCTGCATATCCACTCTTCTACATGAGCACCCTTTCTGGCAGGATCAAGAAAAGGACCTTCCATGTTAATTCCCCGGATAACTGCTTCATCCTCCCTGTGCTCTGCCTGTCTCACTGCTTCAAAGATCCTGTGAAGCTTTTCTTTGGGAAGGGTCATGGATGTGGGACAGTATGAAGTAATTCCTGACTGCTTTTCATATCTCAGGATTTTTTTTAATCCGTCAGGATCTCCGTCAGAAAAATCCTCCCCGGCTGCACCATGACTGTGAATGTCTACAAGCCCCGGCAACACCATCAGACCTTCTGCATCCAGAACTGTCCTGTCCTCTGTCATATCTTCGGCTTCTACGATCTGGTGATCTCTGATATATACATCTTTTTTACAGAAACTTCCATCTTCCTGAAAAACCAGCCCGTTTTTGATGATCATTGTTCTTCCTCAGTATCTGATGTGTCGCCATCTTCATCCAGGATCTCATATTCAAGATCTTCGTCTCCGCCATCCAGATCGTAGGCATCTTCATTGGCAATCAGGTCGCCTTCGCTGCCTGTTTTTTCTTCTACTGTTGCATTGGCAACGATGAATTCTTTTACGCAGATAAGTGCTTTTTCTTCTGCTATTTCCCGATCGCTGAGATAATATGCGTCTTTGATCTCATCTTCACTGTTAAGGCCATATTCTGAGTAGAGAATAGAATTTATTTTATCTGCATCATCATCTATGGAAAGACCTTCTTTATTCATAATCTCCTGAACGATCATATTCTGTTCTACTTTGGCCTGTGCTGTCTCTTTGCACTGCTTATCAAAATCATCCTGTGTCATTCCCTGTGCATCCAGGAAATCAGACATTTCAATTCCGATCTCTTCGATGTAAGTCTCATAGGATGCTTTATATTCATCAATAGCTGTGTTTACATCTTCCTCCGGATATTTCTTTACTTCAGATGCAGAAAGGACTTCACTCCATGCATTATCACGAAGTGTGGAATCTGCTGCTTCCGCTGCCTGTTCTTCCAGGTTTTTCTTTACACTTGCTTTGTATTCATCAACACTCTTGTAATCTGTATTGGCGGTTACCCAGTCTTCTGTAAGTTCTGCCTTGCGTACTGCTTTCTGAAGAGTTACTTTAAATACCACTGCCTTGCCAGCCAGATCCTCTTCATAATAGTCATCCGGGAAAGTCAGATCCAGTTCTTTGGTTTCTCCGGGTTTCATTCCAACAATACCATCTTCAAAACCATCAATCATAGAACCTTCACCAATTGTCAGTTCATAATCATCTGCGGAACCATCTTCAAATTCCTTTCCATCAATAGTACCGGTAAAGTCGATGGTTGCTACATCTCCTTCTGCAGCACCGTCTTTTACCTCATCACCTTTGGCCTGAAGATCATAATCAATCTCCGCCTGTACATCATCATCTGTAACTGACTGAGTGATCCTGTCAAGTTTCAGACCTTTATATTCTCCTACTGTCACATAATCTGAAAGATCATCTACAGAAACCAGTTTTACAGGTTCTGCTTCTTTCTTTTCAGAATCGGAGGAATCTTTTTCTGAAGCATCTTCTTTGGAAGTATCTTCTGCTGTATCCTCTTTGGCTTCTTTTTTATCTGCTTTTGTTTCTTCTTTTTTATCTGTTGTTTCCTGTGTAGTTGCCTTGGTTTCTTTTTCACTTCCACATGCTGTGGCTGTAAATGCCATACACATTACCAACATTGCTACTACTGATTTTTTCTTCATTTTTGCTCCTTTCAATGAGGAATTATCCATTGCTGTCTGTTTCATTCTCAGTAACAATTATCCTGTTGATTATTTACATTTCCGGTACCGGGGTAGGACGCGAAGAGTCCCATACCTCTGATACGTCAAAAAGATCACTTAACATATCCGGATTGTAGTACATTCTGTACCCGTCCAGATTACGTCTTCCCTGACGGAAATACTGATCTGTGATCTGTACAAAATACTGACTGGAATCTACGTTGCAGAAATAATCATATCCTGCTTTCTTGTAATATTTGAACTTGGCATTGTCAGAAGAATATCCTTCCCAGTCACCAATATCTGCACCAAATGCAAAGATGATCATATCTGTATCACCAAGGATCGGTGCCACATAAGACTTCCATTTCTTGTCATCGGTCTTCAGTTCTTTGGCAGATGACTCTGTTGCATTCTTGTGTCCCCAGGTATGGCTGGCAAATTCCCAGCCCTCTGCCTTCATGGCATCTGCCACTGCTGTGGCATCCTTTACGTCCTGGTCATAATCAAAGTCGGGATTGTCATCCAGAAACTTCTTCTGATCATCCTGAAGATTCTCTCCTGTCTTATAGGCAATATCTGTACGATAACCCAAAACTCCGTCATAACCGGTCATTGCCAGAATACCCTTTCGTCCATGATAGGAAAAATCCGGATGCTCTCTGATAAAATCATCCAGGATCGGCACCAGATCATAATCTCCTACTGACACACTTCCATCATCTTCAATATACTCGTTCTTTATCTGTCCGTTCTCGTCCAGCACCAGTCTGGATGCACATCCATCTCCGTCCATATAGTGATAATAACTTACATCATCCTGAGACAGTACGAACGGAATCTTGCCTTTCGGAACCATGATCTTGCCTCTGCTCATGGTTCCGTCCTCATTAACAGTGGCCATATCATGAGGACTTACCAGTACATAACCCTTATCATAAAGAATCTGGATGATCTTGTTGAATTCCTCTACAGTGGTCATTACCTGGTTGTAATTGCCGGACTTGGCGTCTCCGTCAAAAGCCTTGGACGTATCCCAGATCAGTGTATGGAAAAATACATGTGTGATCTGCTCCAGAGGATATTCTACCAGAGCAGACCTGGCAACCTGACATTTGGCTGCCAGATCCATATAATCCTGATTGGAATCAAAATCCTTCTGTCCCTTCAGAAGAATAATCGCATTGTCATAATCATACTGTGCATACATAGTCTGTGCCTGTGCCAGCACATCGTCTGCATCTTCGCTGTCTGTTCCATCTGCATTATTATCTGTATCAGCATCCTCTGTCTCCCCTTCATCCTGAGAAGCTGATACTACATGTCTGATTTCTGTAATTATGGCTTGCTGCGGTATTCCTGCTACAGCTGCAACTGCAGCACATACAAGAATACCGGTAAGTATTACAGCTCTTTTTTTCATTATTTATGTTCCCCTCTTTCTGATATGATCAGCCCATTGGAGGTACCGGCGTTGGTCTTGCCGGATCAAATACGCTCTTGGCGTCAAAAAGGTCCTCCAGAAGTTCCGGATTGTAGTACATGCGGTATCCGTCCAGATTTCTTCTCCCCTGGCGGAAATACCGGTCACGTATCTGTACAAAATATTTTGTTGAATCTACATTACAGTAATAATCATATCCTACGCTCTTGAGATATTCAAACTTGTCTCCTGAGTAATCTGCCTGTTCTGTAAGATCCGTTCCGAAAGCAAAGATAATAATATCTGTACCTCCGATCAGGGGATCTACGTTTTCCTGGAACTTCTGTGTGTCTGTCTGAAGCTGTTCCAGCGAGATTTGTCCTACATTCTGATGTCCCCAGGTATGACTGGCAAAAAGCCATCCTTCTGCTTTCATGGCATCTGCTACTTTCTTCGCTTCTGCACGTTCTGTTTCAATATTGAAATCCGGGTGGTTGTTCAGCCATTCTACTTTATTCTCGTCCAGATCTGCAGGTCTTGTCTCATAACTGCTGTCTGTCCTGTACCCCAGGATGCCATTATAACCGGTCAGCGCCACAATCCCCTTGGCTCCTCTGTAGGAAAAATCTGGATGTGCCTCTACAAACCGGTCAATCAGCGGAACCATATCATAATCTCCTACAGATACTGTTCCGTCATCCTCAATATATTCATTACGAACTTTACCCTCATCATCTACCACCAATTTGGACGCAAATCCGTCCCCATCCATATAGTGGTAATAACAAACATCATCCTGAGACAGTACAAAGGGGATCTTACCCGGAGGAAGAAGGATCTCTCCCGGTGTGATATTACCCTGGTCATCTGCTTTCGCCATATCTTTAATGCTGACCATTACATAACCTTCGTCATACATTTTCTGTGTGATCTTGTTAAACTCATCAATAGTAGTCATTACCTGATTATAATCGGCTTCTTTGTAATCACCGTCAAAAGCCTTGGACGTATCCTTGATGAGAATATGATAAAATACATGCGTCACTTCTTCCAATGGCCAGGAAATACATGTAGCCTTAGTAGCCTCGTAATCCTTTACTGCTTTCTGCATCTTATCGCTGGATGAATAAGAACTGTCCCCTTTCAGAAGCTCGATGGCACCGTCATAATCGTACTGTGCTGCCTTAAGCGCTGCCTCAGCCAGTACATCCGCCCCCTTGGACTGGGTCTCTTTTGTTTCTTTAGTCTCACCGGTACCGGTTCCCTCTGGATTCTTATTATCTGCTGTAGTCTTTTGGGCAGAATCGTTGTTTCTGCTGCTGATAAAACCTGTGATTCCTCTGATCCCACCTGCAATCACTGCCACTGAAACCACTGCTGCTCCAGCCAGGATCATAAGCTTCTTTCTTCGTTCACGCTTTCTCTGAAGAAGACGTCGTTTCCGTCTTGCTTCTCTGCGACGTTCCCACTCTTCATCTGTTTCTGCAGCAGATGCTGCCGGACGTGGTGACGTATATCTCTTGTTGGTATTTTCTGTATTTTTTTTATTTTTACTGTCTCTGATGTTCCTCTCCATACTAACTCCCTGTTTCTTTTATTCTGTAATCCTAAGTATACCCACATCACACTTATTATAACTGTTTGCCTGATTTAATTCCACTATTTTGCTCAGGTAAATTCTTAAATTTTCTTGCCTCTGCGTTTTATAAATTTATTTGCCTTTTCCTCAAATTAATGATAGAATATATTTCGCATAATAAACACATATTGAGGAGGGTATCTATGAGTACACTTACCATCGTCCTTCTTGTTATTCTGGTGATTTTGATCGCAGCTCTGATTGCTCTTTATTTCTTCGGAAAAAAGGCTCAGAAGAAACAGGAAGAACAACAGGCCCAGATTGATGCTGCAAAACAAACGGTTTCCATGCTGATTATCGATAAGAAACGACTTCCCCTGAAAGAATCCGGTCTTCCGCAGATGGTTATTGATCAGGCGCCTAAGCTTATGCGTCGTTCCAAACTTCCTATCGTTAAAGCCAAGATCGGTCCTAAGATTTCTATCCTGATCGCAGACGAAAAGATCTTTGATCTGATCCCTGTAAAAAAAGAAGTCAAAGCCGAAGTCAGCGGTCTCTACATCGTTGGTGTAAAGGGAATCCGTGGTTCTCTGGAAGCACCTGCACCAAAGAAAAAAGGATTTTTCAAAAGATTACGCAACAAATAAAAACACCGGGAGAGCATATCTTAATGCTTTCCCGGATTTTTTGTGCTCTTATCAGAAGTTCATGCAGATTCAGACTTCCTGATCTTGTTATTATATTCTGAATTCACCAGAAGCTTTAGACTGGGCACTGACTGTAAGATAACAGTCTGCCACATATTCTTCATTCATTTCCAGTGCATAATCCACCTTCATGTCGATTCCGTTTTCGCTTTCCTCGATCATTACACCAGTTGCGGCGATTCCCATTTCTACAGTTCCATAAGGGGTAGAATAATAAGTCATGTTTTTCTTTCCCCTTTCAAAAACCATATGTACATTCACAAGCCCTTTTTTTCGTACTTCTACTGCTTTTGAAGAAATTTTGATATAATTCACAGTAGGCTCTGCGGAAGTTTCATCCATCAGTTCTTCATAGCGAAGATAGTGACTGCCGTTTTTGAAATAATACTGTCCGGGAACAACCAGCTCTATCGGTTCCTGTTCATCTGTGGGCTCCATCATCTGAAGACCTCTTATATGTATCAGAACATTTTTATCCATGGTTTTATCTCTCCTAATATTTCTCAATATCTATTTTCTGAGTCATTGACACATCATAAGGCAAAATGGAATTGGCAAAATCTTTAAACTCCTCTGCCAGATCGCTGACATAAAAGCGATAGGGAAACTCTTCCTGACCGGTTCCATCGCTGAGAAGATTCATTTCTCCCAGAACTTCCCTAAGCTGCAGAGCTGTCTCATAAGCCGGATTTACCAGGCATACACTCTCACCCATCACTTCTCTGATGGTAGACCGGATCAATGGATAATGAGTACATCCAAGGATCAGTGTGTCAATATTTTTCTCTTTCAGTTCTTCCAGATATCTGGTCGCCACATTTACAGTGACTGGATCATGAAGCCAGCCTTCTTCTACCAGAGGTACAAACAGGGGGCATGCCTTGCCGATCACTGTAATCTCCGGGTCCAGCTGCTTCAAATAGGAGGCATGGATGCCACTTCCTACAGTTCCCCGGGTACCAATAACTCCCACCCTTTTGTTCACTGTTTTCTGTGCAGCCACTCTGGCTCCTGCCTCGATCACTCCGAGTACAGGAATATCCTGCTCTGCTGCAACTGCATCAAGAGCAAATGCACTGGCCGTATTACATGCGATCACCACCGCCTTCACCTGCTGCTCCCGAAGAAAACGAGTGATCTGTCTGGAAAACCGGATAATGGTTTCCTTTGATTTGTTTCCGTAAGGGACTCTGGCTGTATCCCCAAAATACACAATCTTCTCTGATGGAAGATTACGCATGATCTCTCTGGCTACAGTCAGACCACCTACACCAGAATCGAACACACCAATCGGTGCATTTTTATCTATTTTCATATTATTTCTCCAGTTCTTTCTGATTACTGTCTGCTTTATATATAAGACAGCATTTTCAGTTACTGTCTGCGATCTTCACAGCAACTTTTGTTCCTACATCTTATCACCTATCCAGCACTTTCGCAAGCCAGAAGGAAATCTTTGGTCTTTCATATTTTTCCGGCTGTTTTTCCTCGGATCTGTTTCCCTCAAAACAAAATTCAGGATAAAGGGTTCCCCACCATCCATACACCATGGTTTTCTGCATATTTACAGGGCTGCCTGACAAAAAAACTGCCAGTACCCCTGCAAATATCGAAAGTTTCAGGCGGGTTTCAGTGTTTCTTATTTTGTTCTGTATTTTATTTAACATATAGTGCTGTACTCCTTTATATAATGTCAGGGACCACAGTCCCATCTGGAGTATACCCTTCTGTGTTCTGTTTATTCATTTTATAAAAACATTATCATTCACGTTAAACTATAAAACCTGAAGCTCCTCTCCTTCCAGCAAAATCCGGGGAAATTCCGGCAGGGTGCTGTCTTTGTACCACTGATAATAGGCCTGCCGAAGGGTAACGCCTTCTTTTTTGTCCTCTGGCAAACGATTTTCCAGAAGTCCTTTCAGGTATTCTCCTGCTGTAGTGCCTCCATTGTTCCAGTTCAGAATTTTTTCCGGATCTTCCGTTCGGAAAAGATAACTATTCTCTCCTGCCAGAGGCTCTTTCTTTATATAAGAAAGAAATTCTTTCCATTTTTCTCCCTGAAGAATCTCGTCACTGAGCAGAATCACCTGCAGATGTCCGATATCCAGATATTTTTCCTGAGACCGGTTATAGTTTGTTTCAATCTCATGAAAATCTTTTCCTGCTATAGTCAGTACGGAAGCTGATTTTTCTTCTTCTGGTTTCCCCTGTCCTGTTGCCTGTGGAAGATCCGGCATTCCATAACTTAATCGAAATTCTCCGTTACTTTCCTGTATTCCCATTGCCAGCGGATACATTCTTTTTTCAGGTTCAATAGCTGCACAGCCGCTGAACAAAAGGCAAAGAAAAAGTATCCCTGCCGCCGCCTGCTTCCTGCGGAATTTTTTTCCTTTTCCTGCCAGCATTCCCAGCTGGATCAGAAGCACTCCCGGCACAAAAACATACTCCAGATACTGTAGATAAATCTCACTGATATCTGTGAGGGCAAGTATATAAATAACCACAGTCATCCAGTATCTGCCTGTTCCCAGATGGGTCCTGGCTATGATCTCATGACCATAATGCAAAAGACTTCCTACTGCAAATAGAATCCCATACAGCAGAAATCCCAACCACAGAATATCGAATCTTGCCAGTACATTTCCCGGCAGATCCGCACCTGCCATCAAAGGCAGAATGGGCCAGGCTTCCTCCTTTACTCTCTCCCATCCCAGAACTGATGGAAGAAGTAGTGTCATCCCCATAAGAATACCTGTTACCGTCAAAATCCCCCAAACTACCGTTCTGCCGGCGCTTCCTCTTTTTTCCACCTGTTTTCCCACAAAAGGCAGCATACTGATTCCGCAAAATCCGCATAAGATAACATACGTCTGTCTCAGGATCTCCCGGACAGAAACAGAAGCCTCTCCCTCCTGAAACATTTCTCTGAAATATTCCATTTTACTCTGCCCCAGAGACAATCCCATCATAAACAGTATCCCCCAGAGAAGAATTCCTCCGGAAACTTCTGCCATACGTCCTCTTCTCTGCATTCCCTTATACGTTCCCGGACCGCAGACCAGCACTGCCAGCAAAAGCAGCCACCGGACTGAAATTCCGGAAAGCAGCCATACAGGGAGTATTTCTCCCAGAATATGCAGCAAAAATCCTCCTGTCAGTAAAATATAGCCAAGAAAAAAGATTCCCACAATTCTTCCCGGAACCTGTCCCATAATCCGTACAGTATCTGTATAACATGGAGAAACTCTCATAAGAAGAAAAACATAAACACACAGCAATACTGCTGCAATCCCTGCTGCAAGAACTCCGTTCCTTCCGCTGATTCTGCCTGTCAGTGTCAAAAGCAGCGGTGACATAAGCGCAAGGATCATCTGCCTGTAAAGCTGTCTGTGAGAAATTCTGTTGTTCTCCGCATATTTCATCAGTGTCTCTCCTCCCCTGTTTTTCTCAGTCTGCATTTCTGTTCTTTTCTGGTATAAACAGGCCGCTGCCATCGCTTATGGAAAGGAATCCGTAAGATTCCGTCACCAGATTCCCGTACAGGCTCTTTTTTTACAAAGGGAATCAGATAAGGCATGCCAAAACTGAGAAGTCCGGAAAGGTGTGACAGGGTCAGATAAATTCCTGCCACCAGTCCAAAAATACCCAGATATCCTCCCAGCAACAAAAACATGTACTTCAGAAGCCGGAATGCAGAAGCAAATTCTTCATTTGGCAGTGCCATGGAGCCAAGAGCTGTGATCGCCACGATCATCACCACAATGGGGCTCACCAGATTAGCACTGACTGCTGCCTGACCAATGATCAGACCACCTACAATCCCGATGGCATTTCCCATGGTTCCCGGTACCCGCACCCCTGCTTCCCGGATCAGTTCAAAAGCCAGTTCCAGAAAAATCAGTTCTGCTACACTGGAAAAAGGAACCCCTTCTCTTGCCTCTGCAAAAGACAGGATCAGATTGGCTGGCAGTACCTGTGTATGAAAACGTATCACAGCCAGATAAAGCCCCGGCAGAAGTACCGATGCCAAAAGAGCCAGATACCGCAAAATCCGCAGAAAAGATGCCATTTCAAAATGATGATACCAGTCCTCACTGCTTTCCATAAATCCACTGAAAGATCCCGGCAGGATCAGTGCATCCGGTGAATTGTCGCAGAGAATAACCATTTTGCCATTGAGAAGTTCCAATGCAGCCCGGTCAGGTCGCTCTGTAGTCTGAAACTGTGGAAAAGGCGAAAGCCAGTTGTCATCCATCAGCTGTTCCAGCATTCCGCTGTCCAGAACTCCGTCTATGGTATATTCATCCAGTCTGGCACTGACCTTCTCTGCCAGTTCTTCATGGATCAGATCATCCACATAGAGGATTTGCACTACGGTATTAGAACGGATACCTACTGTCTTTTCTTCTACTTTCAGCCGTGTATCACGAATTCTCTTTCTGATCAGTGCGGAGTTAATCTTTACAGAATCACAAAAACCTTCTCTGGAACCCCGAAGGACTTTTTCTGACTCCGCTTCTGATACCCCCATATTCGGATAGCCTTTGCTGGAAATCTTCATTGCTTTTTCGTATCCGTCTGCAAAAAACACCGCATTTCCAGCAAGAAGGGCATCAAAGACCGCTTCCATATCTGCCAGTTTTTTCACATCTGCCACACCAAGACTGTTGTTTTTCATAAACTGAGAAATCTGTTCCGGTGGAACTTCCCAGAAATGATTGATCATTTTTCCAATGGCAGAATCATCCAGCATCATATTGGAAACTGCTACCTCTATATAAACCATGAGACAGTCTGTCTTACGTTCATCCCCCAGCCGCATGGGACGTATCATGATATCTGCACAGTTTTCACATCTTTTTCTGATATATGCTTCATTCTTGTGGACGTTCCGGGATATTTCTGTTTTTCCGGTCATGTGATCCACCTCCTGGAATTTTTTGTAAAAAAAAAGAGACACATACAATATGTATCTCTTTTAGCATAACCGGATTATAAAATTTTATGTGTGTTATTTCTGGCGGCTGTCATTCTCTTCTCTGATGCTGCGGATGATAGCCTCTCTCTGGTTCTCTATATGCTGATAGGAAATCTCCTGGGCAGTCTTTACATCCCGGTTCCTGATAGCCTCATAGATCTCATCGTGTTCTTTGACCAGAAGTTTACGAGTCTCCTCTTCTTTCAGATATTCCACTCTGTAACGGTAAATCTGCTCACGAAGATTATTCAGTACCTGATTCAGTCTGCGGTTATCAGAAGACTGATAGATCACTTCATGAAAAGCTACGTCTGCCTCGGCAAGCTTGACAAGGTTGCCATCTTCCATGGTAGCTTCAAAAACTTTCGCTGCTTTTTTCAGCTCTGCCAACTGTTCTTCTGTCATTTTTTTGCATGCATTTTCAATGGAAAGGTTTTCCAGTGCCATACGCACTTCCAGTACATCATTCAGATCTTTCTCTGTAATATTGGCTACTCCCTGGGCTCCTCTTCTGGGGATCATCACCACAAGCCCTTCCAGTTCCAGTTTACGCATAGCTTCACGAACCGGTGTCCGGCTGACTCCCAGACGTTCTGCAAGAGCAATCTCCATCAGTCTTTCTCCCGGTTTCAGCTCTCCCTTCAAGATCGCTTTACGGAGGGTATTAAAAACAACATCACGTAAAGGCAGATACTCATCCATATCAACTGAAAAATCATTTATCATTGGTTATTTCCTCCTCTTTACATATGTTCCCTATGCTATATAAAGCAACCAGTATTTACTTCTTATTATACACTGTTGTTGCAAATACAGTCCTTGCCAGGTGGCTTTTGCGAAGCAGTTCGGCTGCCACCTCTGTCTTCTGCCTGTTGTCAAAAATACCAAAAACAGTAGGTCCGCTGCCACTCATCATGGCCTTCAGTGCACCTACACTTTCCATAAGATCCTTAATCTCCTGGATCACCGGATAATTACGGATGATCCCTGGTTCAAAGACATTCTCCATTCTGGATGTCAGACCATAAAGATCTCCCTCTTCAATACAGCGGATCTGACCATCAATGTCCGGATGACTGGTAATCGTATCCAGTCCCAAATTCTCATAAGCCAGCTTCGTAGATACGTTAACCCCCGGTTTGCCAACCAGGATATAACATAGAGGCATCCTGGGAAGTCGGGTAAGCTTCTCTCCGATTCCCTCTGCCAGTGCAGTTCCTCTCATAATACAGTAAGGCACATCAGCACCTACCTGTACAGCACGTTCCATCAGATCCTGCTCGCTTAATCCCAGACGGAACATACGGTTCACACCAACAAAAGCTGCTGCCGCATCAGAGCTTCCTCCTGCCATTCCGGCAGCCACAGGAATAAACTTGGACAACTTCATGCTAATCCCATCTGTGATCTGAAATTCATCCATAAGGATCTTTGCAGCCTTATATACCAGATTCCGTTCGTCTGTAGGAATATAAGGAAGATTGGTAGAAAGTGAGATTCCCGGTTCTTTTTTCCTGCGGATATCCAGAAGATCATACATCTGAATGGTCTGCATGATCATGCGTACCTCATGATAGCCGTCCTCTCTTTTGCGAAGGACATCCAGCCCCAGATTAATTTTTGCCATTGCACGCAGACGCATAAACATCCCCTCTATCTTTTGAATTTGTACATAACTGTTCAGTATCCTCACAGTTACGCAATACTACCTGTTAAATAATGTATTTGTACTTTGTATACAATATAACTTTACAAATATTTTAGCTGATTCTAACGAAACTTTCAAGTATTATTCTTCGTAACTGTTCAGTATCCTCACAGTTACGAATACTACCTACTGAATAGTTACTATTCTTCTACCTTTTTTACCAGTAAAAGTGGCTGGCCAGACTGGATCTCCTGATTTTCCAGCTGGTTCATCTGACATATTTCTTCTGTTGTGGTATAAAATTTTTTCGCAATATCCCAGAGTGTGTCATCTGGTTTTACCATATAGACAATAATACCCGGCATGTTTCTTATTTTTTCCTGATCCAGTGGCTGATCTTCCGCCTGCTCAATAATCATCTCTTCCTGCACAGAGAATGCCAGGGTATTCAGACTTACTGTTGCCCGTACCTCGATCTCATTTCCATCAGGCATACTGGTAGAAAGCTGTTCCAGATCTGCATGGAGATAATACATACTGTCCTCTTTTATTCCCCGGACTTCCACTACATAGTTAAAAGGCAGCATAGCCTCCATGGAATAAAATGGCATATCATCGTTTCCTACAATATAAAGGATCTTCAGAATCACAATACCGGTTACCTGAATACCATCTTTTACAATCTGGGTTTTGTCAACTTTGACTCTTCCCTGGCTGTGACAGATCTGAAGAATCCTGCCCTGAGTCTCTTTCACTTCAATCCGGTCTGACAGACGGCATTTTGAAAAATTGCGGATCAGAAGACTTTCCAGCTTTTCCTTTTTCCTTTTCAGAATGCATTCCCGGAAAGGTGTGTATACATCCAGAATCATTTCATGCTCTTCTTCTCTGTAAAGTTTCATTTCCAGTTCCAGTACTACATCTGCCTGAAAAATCCGTTCTTCCCCATCTGCATCGGGTTTTACTTCCAGATTCTGATTGATCACTCCTGCCTCTATATCGGGGATCATATCTGCAGTACAGCCGTTACATTCCACCTCGCCGGAGAAAGGTACAGAGTGTTCTGTCCACTGAAGAGAATTGTTTTCATCATCGCCTGTATACATAACAAAAAGAAACAGTTCCCCTCTTGCTTTAACCACATTTTCTTCCGGTCTCAGATCCAGTCCCCGGATTTCTGCCGTATACCAGAGCAGTTCTGCCACATTCGGCTTATTGGACACCAGTGGGATTTCTTCCCTCAGACGCAGAGTGTCTTTTTTATGTACACAGAGACTCATCAGGTTCATTTTCTTTTTCTTCACAGATACAGAAGAATCTTTCAGATTTTCCGGAAGTCTTATTCCGCTGAGTTCATCTACCACTGCATAAAGAGTAACCACTGCCTTAATATTCATTTTTCTGGAATGGATCAGATGAATGCTCAGATCTTCAATTTCCCATTTCAGCTGTATTTTATCTCCATTAACAATTCCATCAAGATTCAGGGTTTCTTCCATGGGAAGAACCGCTGTAAGACTACAAATCCTGCCATCTGCATCTTCTACATAAAGAAGATCTGCTTTCAGACTTCCTCTGACATAAGCATGACCATCGCTGAGGCGAAGTTCTTCTACAGTGACTTCTCCTTTGTTCTGGATCATCCTTCCAATGTCCGGTTTGGCATCGGGCACATTATAATCCAGGTCAAAAGTTACCTGGCTAGTTGCTTTGCTTTTGGTCCGTAAAATCTGAATGTCCTCTTTGATCAATTCCACTGCTGCATCCTCCCATTCTTTAATCAAATTCTACCGGTCCTTCTCTGTAGGGAATCTTCACTGCGATCCATGGATAAGAAGGTTCTCCTCCCTTTTCGCTTTCAGAAGGTCCTATGAGTTTTGTTGCAAAAAAGGTGGCATTGGATGATACGGAAAGGTCTGTCACCTGGATGCTGTATCCTCCACTCATCTGCCGCCCATATCCTTTGATAAAATACATTTCATCTCCACGCTGATATGCCATCTGAAATTCTTTTTCTTTTTTCTCTTCGATCAGTGCTGCTGCCTCTTCCGGAAGCTGTTGTTTTTCCACTACTGTATATTTCAGGGGTTCTCTGTCAGCCTCTTTTATTTTTACCATTCTGCACCCTTCCAGCAGAAAGGTCAGGAGCAGAAGGCAAAGGATCGTTCCGATTTTTTTCATTCTGTTTTCTCATCCTTCAGTGTCTCATTATTCAGTATTTATTTTATGCAGAGAAGAAAAGATTTATTGCAACTGTTTTTATAAATTGGTACAATTATAAAAATGGAATAAATTATAGAAAGGAAAATATTATGATCCGCTTCATACTTGTTGCTGTCACTGTCATTGGTTTCCTGATCCTGTCCATTCCTCTCCTGATCATCGAATGGATCATCGGTAAATTTTCTCCCCGGGCAAAAGAGATCAGTTCCCTCAGGATCATCCAGGCAGTTTTTAAATTTATCCTGTGGGAAGCCGGAACCAAAGTGACCGTCATCGGGGAAGAAAATGTCCCCAAAGATACACCTGTCCTCTATATTGGAAATCACCGCAGTTATTTTGACATTGTACTCAGCTACAGCCGCTGCCCTATCCGTACCGGCTATATAGCAAAAAAAGAAATGGAACGTTATCCACTTCTTTCTAACTGGATGCGTTATCTCCACTGTCTGTTCCTGGACCGTAAGGACATCAAACAGGGGCTGAAAACCATCCTGGCAGCTATTGATAAAGTCAAATCCGGTATTTCTATCTGTATCTTCCCAGAAGGCACACGAAATAAAAATGAGGATGAAACAGAGCTTCTTCCATTCCATGAGGGAAGTTTCAAAATCGCCAGCAAATCCGGCTGTGCTATTATTCCAATGTCCATGAATAATACTGCTGAGATTTTTGAGGCGCATTTCCCGAAGATCAAATCCACCCATGTTGTTCTGGAGTATGGGAAACCGATTTATGTGAAAGATCTTTCCAGAGAAGATCAGAAACATCTGGGAGAGTATACCAGTAAGATTATTAAAGAAACCATTGAAAAAAACAAATCCAGGATCCCCGCATAGGAGAAATAAGGTTTGTTTAAGACAGAAGGCTGTGAAAGAATATAGTGTTGTGTGGGGATGCCTGATGCACGACAAATTCTATATTTCTTGCCGCAGCCTTCTGTTTTCATATTCTCATATTTTAATCTCCCAGCTTACACCGGGACTTCTTTATGCCAGTAATCCGGCAGCTCTCATATTAGCCAGCAGTAAATTAAACTGATTCACTACATCTTCCAGATTTGTTGCATTCGCCACAGCAGCAGCAGGTGTCACTGTACCTGTGGGACCGGTTGGTCCAGTTGGACCCGTTGGACCTGTGGCACCTACCGAACCATCTGCCCCCACTAAACCCGTAGCTCCGGTTGGTCCTGTCGGTCCGGTGGCTCCTGTCACTCCCTGAATTCCCTGAGGCCCGGTGGCTCCTGTCACTCCCTGGATTCCCTGAGGTCCGGTGGCTCCTGTCACTCCCTGGATTCCCTGAGGTCCGGCTGGCCCCTGAATTCCCTGTAACCCCTGTGGCCCCTGAGGACCTGTAGATCCCGGGCAGCCTCTTGGCCCCATAGGTCCTGCAGGTCCGGGACAACCACAGTTACAACAGCTCTGGCTCTGACAGTCAGATTCTCTGTTTTTCCTGAAAAAATCCATATCTATACTCCCAGTTAAGTTTTTTCACTATTTAAAATATGCAAGATCATATCTTACCGTTCCCTTCATTTACCGTCAGTTTTCAAAATACTGCTGATTTCTTAAAAATGCTGCACCATAAGGCTTATATTTTCCTGCCAGTCTGTGATATTTCAGGGCTTTTTTCAAATCTCCCATCCAGTACCAGCAGACACTTAACTGAACACAGGGAATATATCCATAACAATCTTTTTCTGTAAACGCACCTTCCTTCATTCTCTCCGGTACCTGCAGAGCATTTCTGTACCAGAACTCCGCCTGTTCCCATCTTCTTCTGGCAAAAAAATGCTGCCCTATATCACAGCAGAGTTCACTGGAAGGCTGTCTATAAGTAAGACCGCGATAAAGAAATTCCAGAGCTGTTCCATCCTTCTTCATTTCATAGCAACATTTCGCTGCCAATCTGCAGGCTTCCACCTGATTTTCCACAAAGCCTTCCGGTAAACTTAAGAATTTCAGAAAGTTATCCACAGCTTCCCCATATTCTTTGTGATAGAACAACTCTCGCCCATAATAAAATCTGTCTCTGGCAGAAAATGTTTCGCCGTCTTTTTCCATTAATTTGTATATTGAGAGATTCCTCCTGGAATATACTGTCTTTATACTGTGATGCTCTATTTCACAGTCCAGATATTCAACCCTGCCCTTTGCTTCTATTGCTTCATGCACCCTGCCCTTCCACAGAAATCCTTTCCTGTTTTTCACAATCCTCTCTCGATAATAGACAAGAGTTGGATTTCTTTTCTCATCAAAAGCTACCACATATCTGAGCATCAGTACATCCTCTGAACCATCTGCTTCTGCTTTCCAGTGTATCAGCTTCGCTGCTTCCTCTTCTCTGATAATGTCATCTGCATCAAGCCACATACAATAATCCATGGTTGCTTTTGAAAAAGAAAAATTTCGTGCCAGAGAAAAGTCATCCTGCCATTTCTGGTCAAATATTTTTGCACCATATCTTCTGGCAATTTCTTTTGTCCCATCTGTAGAACCAGTATCCACTATGATAATCTCATCTGTAATATCTTTCGCAGAATCCAGACACCTGCCAAGTACTTTTTCTTCATTTTTTACGATCATGCAAAGGCTTATTGTGGCCATCTGCACCTCCCCTGCTTATAAATCCGAAAATTTTCTTTATCCATACAAAAAAAGGTACCATAAAACAGATTTTCCTTTCTCTGTTCTTATGATACCTTATGATATTAACCCCAGAATATGTCAGCGACTCCCAACGCTGAAAATTCTTTTATTTTCTTTATCCGATATGCGCTGCCCCTACTGCACGAATATCCATAGGATATACATTATCTCTGCCTACATATCTGGAAATATACTCTACATAATTATCCATTTCTGCTTCCGGCAAAATTGTTGCGATCACACCTGCAAATCCACCACCATGAACTCTGCAGATACCTCCCTGGATCTTATTCAGGAAAAGCTGTGTCAGTGCCAGCATAAGAGAAATCTTCTGCTCATGGCAGTTCTGAAGAGAATAACAGTTCTGAAGAAGTTCCCAGGAAGAATTACCAGATTCATCCATCAGTTTCATAAATTTCTCATAATCTTCTTTTCCGATAGCTTCTGAGGCATCTTCCACACGTCCTGTTTCTTCAAAGAAATGAATGGCACGAAGAACAGCTCTGTCATCTTCAATCTCATTCACATGTGCAAGAAGTTCTTCCAGAGTAGATTCATGAAGAAGTTCAACACCAAGCGCTTTGGCTGCTGCCTTCATCTCTGCCGGAATCTCAGAATACTCCTGGCTAAGATCAGCGTGACCTTTTCCTGTATTAACGATCACCAGTCTGTGACCAAATTTTCCAAATGAGAAATCCAGTTTGCTGTATTTCAGGTTATTGCGGTCTGCAAAATTAAAAAGTACCGGACCACCTACTGCACAGGCCATCTGATCCATCATTCCGGAGGCTTTATCCCAGTAAACATTCTCTGCATACTGACCTATTTTTGCATAATCATTGTATGTCATCTTTCCTTCATTAAAGAAATAATCAATCATTGTACAGATCAGCATTTCAAAAGAAGCGGAAGAACTTACGCCTGCTGCTGCAATAACGTTCGTGCTTACATAAGCATCAAATCCTGCTGCTTTGAATCCGTTTTTCTGTGCTCCTTCCATCATACCTGCTACCAGTGCCGGAGTACCTTTTTTGTAGTTCTCTTTGCTGAGTTTACTCAGGTCTACTACAATCTCATCTCTGTATCCTTCACTTGTAATACGGATCACATCTGTTCCATTGGGTGCTGCTGCTCCTACAGTATCCAGGTTGATACTTCCGGCAATAACTTTGCCTCCATTGTGGTCTACATGGTTACCAATGATCTCGGTTCTTCCCGGTGATGTAAAGTATTCTGCATGATCATGTTTATAAATCTCTGCAAATTTTTCCCCAAGGTGTGCAAAACGTGCACTGCTTTTTTCTGTTTCTCCATAGATTTTCTGAAGATTCTCTTTTTCTGGTAAATTCATTTTCCTTCTCCTGTCTTAAAATTTGTTCACGAAATGTTATCATATCTTTATTATAACATCCATCTTCTGTATTACCTTAACTAATCTGCGTAAAAAAAGTAAAATCTTGCGTTTTGTCATCTGTTTCGTTTATAATAAAGGTAATTTCCTGCATAATATGGAGGTTCACCATGCAGATTATTACAAATCAGTTCCAGAAAGAACAGAAGAAACATGGAAATGACCATTTCCCTTTTCTGGTCAGTTATCAGAGACTGTCCGAATATGACTATGGATCTTTTATGCTTCACTGGCATCCGGAAATTGAGATCACTTATGTACAGAGTGGATCTATGTGTTACAAAGTCAATAATCAGACTTATCATCTCCGGGAAGGTGATATTATTTTTAACAACTCCAATGCTCTGCACTCAGGAGCCATGGAAAATCATATGGACTGTGCCTATATTCCCATCACCTTTGACCCCAGGCTGATCTATGGTTTTTTTCAAAGTACTATCTGTACCAGATATGTAGATCCCATTATCCAAAATCCCTCTGTCAGTGCCATACATATCAATCAGTCTCAGCCCTGGCATGAAACTTTCCGGGATCGAATGCTGGAAGTCATAGATCTGGACAAAAAACGCCCGGATTTTTATGAACTGGATATTTCTATCCGAATGCAGATCATGTGGCGACTGCTGGCAGGTCACCTTCCTCTTCAGTCAGTACCTGCTGCAGCAGATCTGGTGGAATATGACCGGATCAAGAAAATTATTTCCTACATCGAACAGAATTACATGAACAAGATTACTTTGAAAGACATTTCCAGCCTTATACATCTCTGTGAAAGTGAATGTACCAGACTGTTCAAACGACATATGAATACGACCCTTTTTTCCTTTCTTCAGGAATATCGTATCGAGCGAAGCCTGGAGTACCTGAACACCGGCGAAGCCATAAGCCTTGTGGCAGAGAAAGCAGGATTTGGAGATTCCAATTATTACTCGAAAGTTTTTAATCGAATCAAAGGCTGCAGCCCCAGAGAATACCGAAAGCAGCATAAATAAAGAAATTTGTGGAAGCCTTGGCGATAGGACGGCAGGAACCTGTTCCACTGGGATAGCGGGTACTTGCGCACTCGTTGCTGACGGGAGGTTTTTCCTGTCCCAGGTTTCCATCTGCTGTATTGCTTTTTCCGTTTTTGTCACGTTATCACCTTGGTTCCTTTTTGCCTATATTTACAATACTTAATCTTTCAAACAAAAATGGGATACTCTTTCATGTTTAACAGATTATTCCAGTCAACATCTACTTCATACCCATCTATTTTAAGGCTGTAATCCTTCGGAATTTCTTTCAAATATGCACAATAAACTTCCAGCACTCGGTATTTTTGTGGAATAATAAATTTACTTCCTTCTGAATCAACAACTTTTTTCTCTAAAGAAGTTTCTGGTTCCTGATCTGTCACAATTATATAAATACCTTTTTCATTTCCTATGTGATATGTCGAAATATAATAATTTCTGTCTATCTGATGTTTCTCCACTATTCTGGTAAGTTTATATTCCGGTAATTTCCACTTTCCATTTTGACATCCAAAAAAACTCTGTTCTGAAGTATCTGGGGTAAATACAACTGCTGATTTTTCACCTTTAATAACTGTCACTTTTGAGCTTTCTTCTCCATAATAAAAATCTACAGCCTCTTTCAAACTATTCAGGTAAATCATCTGTGTAGATAAATACACTACTGCAGAAATTATGATCAATCTCCTTAAATGCTTTCTGAGTTTCTTTTTTTTATGTTCTTTTTTTCTGTTGATAAATGCTCTTATAAATAATATGAATTCACATACAATGAATATAGAAATCATACCTTCATAAACTGTCAACCATCCCATTTCTGTATTTTCCTTTCTTTTACAGGCTGTATAACCACCGTATTCCTCTCCTATTTTTCATTTAGGTATCCGCCTGTTTCTCCTCGCTCTCCTCTAAATAATCCAGATATTCATCAATCACCATCCCAGCATACCAGCTTGCCTGCCATTCTTTTCCTCGCGGTGTAAGTTTCACATCATTGATCCACTGAAAATAATGAGATAATTCATGTGCAATTATCCTGAAAATCTCCCATTCTGCGTTGTCTTTGCCATACTTTTCTTTTATATCAGAATAATCTCCTGTTGCAATCCAGGCATCCGGACTGACCCTGTAATCATAGTAATCAACAAATAATCCCCATACTTCCTCACCATCACTTGCCAATATTCTTGGACGTTTCTTTAAATGCACCAACACTCTTATAGGAAAAACATAGCTTTTTCGCAAATACCTTACAAATTTCTTACAGGCTTCTCGTAATTCTGTATCTACTTCTTTATCTATGAGCAAACGTATTCCCATTGGAAGGTTTTCTTCTTCAGGTTCTATCATATTTTCCCAATCCTGACTTGACCATAAATGCCATGAGTATTTTTTTCCAACTTTTTCTCTGACATCTTCATAATCCAACAAAACTGCCTCTATATGACCAACCAAAAAATCTTCCGTAATCGAGTACTGGTTAAGCCACTGGAAATAATTCGTGAGTTCTCGTGCAATACCTTCCAGAATCATATTTTTAACTTTAGCTTCACCCTTTTTATGTAAAAGTTGTTCTGAATTTTTTATACTGATTTTTATAATGGCACAAAGACCCGATTTATTATTTTTAATGTTTAATTCTGAAATAACCTTTTTCTTGTCTGCATGTTTTTTCTCTTTAATACTTACATATACTCTTACAGGGAAAACATATTCATGTCTCAGAAAAACTGCAAACTTTCTGCACTCTGCCCGCAGACTTTCATCCAAATGCTTATCTGTACATATCCTAAGTCCGGTTTGTATTTTTTCAAAATCAATATCCGTTCTTTTTTTCCAGAGTGTAGCTATCCATATATTATTCATGACTATGTTTTCCCTTCTCGTTATCTCTTTTATCCCAGAATCAGAATATTACTTTATAAGATTCCAAAGAGTAAAAAGGCAGGTTCGAATGTTTGATATGTACCCAGAATCCTGGACATATATCATATCTCCTTTCCTGCCATTTCTTATATCTTTTAAATTTTTACCATACAAGTTTTTTTGTAAAAAGCAATTCCATATTTTATGATATGCTCCGGCGCAATACCTTCTTCCAGAAACTGTTCCTGATAATGTCTGTCTGTTATCTGATCCAGTGCCTCCTGGCAGGATTTTTCCAGGTTTCCATCCTGTGCATATTTCAGTTCCATTATAATTCCAGTTTCACCGTCTTCTGTTTCTACCAGAATATCACTGTATCCATCTCCACATTCCTTATTTGAAGAAACACTCCAACTTTCTTTACAACTTAGAATTCCAAGCAACATTCCATGATAAAAATTTTCTTTTAATTTCTTTTTTACAAATGTATCGCGTATACTGATTGTTTTTTTCAGGTAATCACATAACACTCCCTGTACTTCTTCTGCATTTCCTTCTTTCAGTGCCAGACAGAAACTGTTTAATTTCCCACCGTTTTCCGGAACACTTTTCCTGAATAATTCCATAATCTGCAGCGTAAAAATCTTGCGGATTTCAAGATTTGGAATTGCAAGACGAAACTGGTTATCTTCCGGTTTTCCTCTTTTTGTCAGATACCCGGTGGTATACAGCACACTCCATATATTGTCGATGGATTGATACATGTCCTTATATGTTAATTCCTGATGAATTTCCTTCACAATTGTCTCACCGGCAATCAACTTCTCTATCTCACGTCTGGCTCCCACATTTCCAGATTTTTCAATAAAATGTTTTACTGCTTCATTGCTGCTGGTATTCAGCCAGTAATTACCTGGCATTGTATCAGGTTCTGCCAGTAAAGTATCGCAATAATTAATCACATCCCAGGGACAATATACCTCCCTGTTGCCAAATTCATATCCATCATACCATTCTTTCACCTGTTCATAATATTGTGAAAGATCGTAATACTCCAGCATTTCCCGCACTTCATGATCTGTGAAACCAAAATATTCATCGAATTGTACTTCCGTTATCGACAAAACTTTCAGGTTGTTCAGTCCTGTAAAAATACTTTCCTTTGAAATTCGCATACATCCTGTCAACACTGCAAATTTCAGACTGTCATTTGTTTTCAATGCATATTCAAACAAATTCTGAATAAGAAATACCATCTGGTCATAATATCCTCTTTCAAATGCCTTGGATAATGGCACATCATATTCATCAATCAAAAGAATAACCTTTTGTCTGTGGTGTTTTTCAAGAAGTTCTGACAATACTTTCAGACTGCTGCATAGAACAGCTTCACTCATATTACTCTGAAGCAACTGCAAAAATGCCTTCTTGTCAAATTCTGTAAGCTGCTCACTTTCCAGAAGATACTGAAAACGTCTGGCTTCTCCGCAAATAACCTGTGCTGCCATAGCACATGCTTTTTCGTAATTCTCTGTATTTATTGCTTTCAGTGATACTGATATTACCGGAAATTTCCCCATGTATTCTTCACAAAGAGACTTTTCTTCGGAAATTCTCAGATTCTGAAAAAGACTTTTATCTGTTTCCAATTCAAAAAAAGTTTTGAGCATACTCATATTTAGCGATTTTCCAAATCTTCTCGGTCTTGTAAAAAGATTTACTTTCGCCCAATGACTCAACAGATCTCTGATCAGACCGGTTTTATCAACGTAATAAAATTCTTCCGTCTGTAATTCTGCAAAATTCTCAATACCAATAGGAAGTTTTTTTCTTGAAATTTTCACCTGAGCACGCCCCTTTCCATTTATTTGTGTCTTCAGTATATCATTGTTTCAGCCAGCTGTCATTGTTATTTCTTGTAGAAGCCTTGGTGATGTTTTACGGCAGGAGTATCCTTCTTCCGTTCCAAGAATCGTAGTTACCTTTCTCGCCCCATCTGTACCGCTGGTCATAACCATGAGAATCATCCCTGGCCCAGGTTTCCATCTGCTGTATTGCTTTTTCCGTTTTTGTCACGTTATCACCTT
>OLPT01000436.1_pt1 | contig 31809 bp, 28 predicted proteins | sample 1673051 | NCBI WGS metagenome assembly OLPT01 (sample SAMEA3136750, study PRJEB25190) | human gut metagenome | biome: human gut; feature: human-associated habitat; material: faeces | place: Austria | collected 2013
ACTACTGAAAAGTAGTCGGGGATTTTTCTATCATACCTAAAAATTAAGCGCTTACACTGTTTTTTTACTGGCATCCAAGCAGATGCCAGTTTATAGTTTATAGTTTATACTCTTTTCACAGAACTTTTATCTCAGGTTTCGAGTACCTGACCCCTAGTGGTTCTTGACAGGCTCCTGTTTGATTGGAAGACTGATCTCTGCAAATGAGATCTTTCGCGGGCTGGTTTCATCTGCCGGGTCTGTAATAACCGAAAGTTCCTTTGATGTCGAAGCAGCAAAAGCTTCTTTTCTGAGAATCCTTTGCCAATAAAAGAATTGTTTGTCTGAGATTCCATTTGCCCTGCACCACTCGGTCTTATTCATGCCACTGTTCAAACATTCATTCATGATCTGGGTCCAATGTTCAATACGGACCTGACGTGTGATTTTATCCATAAGATTTCTCCTTTAAAAAACTTTTAGTTTTATAAAGGGATTATCTCATGGTTTTAGGCGAAAAGCACGGTACTAACTATTTACCGTGTACTAAAGACCTCTCTATGAGAGAAGTATATGGACTGGATCCTGCAATGGCAAAGTAACTTAATAAATAAAATGGGGTGGCTCCGTTAGTCCGGACAGGTGGCTCCCGCCACACCGGACTGGCGGCTCTGCCGCACCGTAATATTCATGGAGACCATAATCTTCTATTATGGGCCATTAAATCACCTGTTTTTCCTTAATATAAAGGCTTTGTCGACCTCCTGTTATTTTTTCCTTATCACAGGTCGACAATTTTCTTCCTTAAATTAACGTCCTAAAGCGCTTTGCTATTTTTTTACTGGCATCCAAGTAGATGCCAGTTTATAGTTTATACTCTTTTCACAGAACTTTTATCCCAGCTTTCGAGTACCTGACCCCACTGTGGTCACACAGAACTTTTATCCCAGCTTTCGAGTACCTGACCCCCAGTGGTTCCCCGAAAACGTCAGTTTTTCTTTATAGATCTTTTGTTAAATTTTCAGAATTTTCTAAGTTATCTGGTACCTGACCCCGGGGAGGTGCACACATGCGATCAATATATCTTCTACAGGTCGACATTTTTCTTTCTCAAATTAACGTTCTAAAGCACTCCATCATTTTTTAACTGGCGTCCGCAAACGCCAGTTTTTTATAAATCTTTCACGAAATTTTCACTCGGCTTTTCTTCTTTTTTATTCCAACTTTCGAGTGCCTGACCCCACTGTGTGACCCCTGATCGTATGGCCCTGGTTTCCTACGCTTATTTTTCTTCCCTGCTTCTTCTTTTCCTATTTCTCTTTAAAATCTGTTGCTTCTCTAAGACTGATTTTCTCTTAAGTTGACGCTATGTTTACCACATTGGTACCTGACCCCACTGTGGTCTGGGATGATGTATATAATATACTTTGGATCAATCTGTCCGTTTTTTGGGATTTAGCAGCCACAAATGGATGTTTTTCTGAAAAAATTTTATGATAACATTCTGGATTCATACATCGCATTTTTCTGGTATCAACCAGAAGGATGACTTTTTTTCCTTGCATTGGAAGATCTTGAATTTCCCTTTGATATACAGAATGAACTTTAGATGTTTTGCTTCCACAAAATGGGCATTCCAGTTCCTTTATTGTTGAAGCAATATGAAAAATCACTTTGTTTTCCTTTATACGATATTGTATTAGCTTATAAGCAGGATTAAGTAATTTGATAAATTCGTCCATACGGCCCTCTCTTGGTAAATATATTTTAAATGTATTATATAGCTTTAATATGTTAATTTCAACCAAGTATGGAAAGAACTATTTAAGCGCTTACTATTAAAGTTCCTTGTTATTTTTTTACTGGCATCTATATAGATGCCAGTTTATAGTTTATACTCTTTTCACAGAACTTTTATCCCGGGTTTCGAGTACCTGACCCCAAGTGGTTTTTTAATTCATGAGTAACGTAGCAATATTTTGCGCTTACACTCGATGTACCGGTTTCTTTTGTCTTGCCATAATAAAAGGTCCTCCTAATGATATTTATTGTACCATAGAAGAACCTTCTAAACATTATTTTACAGAAAAAGTTTCATACTCTCATACCAACGGAGATGGCTCTCCCATGACAAATCAAATCCACACAGTAACTTTTCATCAGGTTTTCCCAAATACTTTTTCAAACCAGTACCCTGACATCCTGTGCCATATCCCGAGTTTCGAGTACCTGACTCCCAGAGTTCCTTACTGTAACAATACATAATTTAAATTTCACTACTCCACTGTAACACTTTTAGCCAAATTCCTAGGTTTATCCACATCCAACCCCTTTGCAACACTAACGTAATATCCCATCAACTGCAGAGGAATCACAGCCAGGCTTCCAATGAAGTGCTCATCCACTTTCGGTACATATACAGTAAAGTTTACCTGATCTTCAATCTCATAATTTCCATAAGTCGTAAGTCCCATCAAATACGCTCCTCGACTCTTGCATTCCAACATGTTGGAAATTGTCTTTTCATACAATTTATTCTGTGTCAACACACCTATTACAAGGGTTCCATCTTCGATCAAGCTAATCGTTCCATGTTTCAGTTCTCCTGCTGCATATGCTTCAGAATGAATATAGGAAATCTCTTTCAATTTTAAGCTTCCCTCCAAGCAAACAGCATAATCAATTCCTCGACCAACAAAAAATACATCATGTGCATTCGCATACTTCGCAGCAAACCACTGAATTCGTTCTTTGTCGTTCAATATTTTCATCATTTTATCCGGAATCGTCAATAATTCTGATATATAATAACCGTACTGCTCTTCAGTGATTTTTTCTCTGACTTTTGCAAACTGAATAGCTAGACAATACATAGCTACCAGCTGTGCACTGTATGCTTTTGTCGTTGCAACAGAAATCTCTGGTCCCGCCAAAGTATAAAATACTTTATCAGCTTCACGCGCAATACTACTGCCAACTACATTAACAATTGCCATTGTGGTTATCTTTTTTTTCTTTGCCATTCTTAATGCAGCTAAAGTATCTGCAGTTTCTCCGGACTGGCTAACCACAATCGCAAGTGCATTCTGGTTTAAAGGCATACTTCGATAGCGAAACTCTGATGCCAATTCCACTCTTACAGGAATATCCGCTAGATCTTCTATTACATACTGTGCTGCCATACCAACATGCCATGCAGATCCGCAAGCAACAACATAAATTTCATTAAACCTTTTAATTTCTTCAGCTGTAATTTCTACAGCTGACAAATCAATTATATTCTCTTTAATTACAGAATTTAATGTATCTTGAACTGCTTTTGGCTGTTCATGAATCTCTTTCATCATAAAATGTTCAAAACCAGATTTCTCTGCTGCTTTGGCATCCCATTTAATTTCTGTTGTCTGTTTTTCAATTTCCTCTCCATCTAGATTATAAAAACAAGCTTCTCCTGATGTCAACTTAGCAAATTCAAGATTTCCAATATAATATACGTTTCTGGTATATTTTAAAATTGCGGGTACATCCGAAGCAACATAAGTTTCACCATCTGCAATACCAATAATCATTGGACTATCTTTTCTTGCGACCCAGATTTCCCCTGGAAAATCCTTAAACATCAGTTCAAGCGCATAAGATCCTCGAACACGTACCATTGTCTTTGCTATAGCATCAATTGGTCCCAAATTATATTTTTTATAATAATAGTCTACCAATTTAATCACAACTTCCGTATCTGTTTGACTATAAAAAGTATATCCATGCTTTAACAACTTTTCTTTTAATTCTGTATAATTCTCAATAATACCATTATGTACACCAACTACTTCTGATTCTACTAAACCCGACCCAGATCTATTGCAATTCCCAGATACATGCGGATGTGCATTTATCTGACTTGGTTCTCCATGTGTAGCCCACCGAGTATGTCCAATACCGCAAAAACCTTTTAAAGCCTTACCTTCATCGGTCTTTTCAGCCAAATTGCTTAAACGTCCTTTTGCTTTTACAACCTGTGCTAAGCTAACTCCATCCCGAACTGCTAATCCTGCTGAATCATAGCCTCTATATTCCAATTTCGACAATCCATCCAAAAGAATTGGTGCTGCTTGTCTATTTCCGATAAAACCTACTATGCCACACATAAATTTCCTCCAAAATTCTTTTATTTATTATATTAAAATTAGTAATTTTGAATATATCCTTTTCTCTATATTTTTTTATTTTTATATTTAAACTTCTATTATAATGTTAGGAAATATAATTCTCTTAAATTTTATATATATTTTAATAAACTTTTATTAGATTTTTCTTCTTTTTTATCTCAACTTTCGAGTACCTGTCCCAAAATGGTTCAAGCAGATGCCAGTTTATAGTTTATACTCTTTTCACAGAACTTTTATCCCTGCTTTCGAGTACCTGACCCCAAGTGATTCATGACCCCAAGTGCATTCCGGCTTTATTTTGTCGAATACAGACACGAGTTCGACAGTATGCGACTTTCTAGTTACATTTTGTTCATTTTGCGTTTACAGTTTAGTCCCAGGGGTCTGGCACACGGTACTTTTTTGGTACTTTTGAAAAAACTCAATTACAAATAGAACATTTTCTCGAACATCTAGCTAAATAGCATTACTTAGCATATGATGCGGTATTCCCTGGACATTCTAATACTTTTTCATTTTCTGCTTTTTCTACTGATAATTATATAACCCATATAATATATTACTCCACCTACAGCTCCGCCAAGTGTATTATAAGTTAGATCTGAAATTTGAAATGTTCCAAGATGGAATAATAACTGAGCAAACTCTATCATAAATGAAAATACTGCTACGATTTTTGTCACCTGCCAAACAGTTTTTCCAAACCATATTTTCTTAGATTCACCAAGTAATTCTTCTTGAAACGCCCATAATAGCAAACTAGAAAAAGGAACAAATAATATAAAGTTTTCTATTGATTCCGTTGTAAACTGACCATTCTCATATAACCCCCATCCTCCCAAAATTTTCTCAAGAGGATCAGGCCATATCGCACGATTTAATACTGTCTTAAGTAATATCATAGCGGTATAAAAGGCTAATAAAAATGTGCGTCGAAAATTTGATGAAATCTTAAATGTTTCCCACCATGTTGCAAACATATTTCGAAGCAAATTGTTCTTTTTCCATTCATGTTCTTTTGCATACAAATACAAGAACATTACTAAGAATGCAAGAAGAATGGCGTTCCAAAATGGCTGATAGAGTGCCAATAATACGCTATAGAATATTTGGTTAAATATTTCGATTATTTTACTTTCCATTACTCCCTCTAATAGATATATGCTCTGTTGTCTCCAAATTAAGAAAAAATATATAAATATATTTTCCTAATTTTTTAGATTTTTGAAAGATATTTTTTAATATATATTGGCATCACAATTGATGAAACAAGCATAGCAATAACTGTACCAAGAAGAACACCAACAGATTTCATTCCTAATATTGAGCCCAAAAAAATTGATGCAATCACATTAACAATACTTTGAATTATCGCAATAATAACAGATACTTTCATTAGGGAAAGTCCATTTCCGATTTGTGAATACACAGCATTCCACATGTAAACTATAGCATACACAGCCATCAAAGGAATAAGTCCCTGTTGAAACGTCATATCACGTTGCAGCCAAATATGAACAACTGGTTTAAAAACAATTATAAGGAAAATGCAACCAATTGTAGCCATCCCCCATAGACGTAGCATCTTTTTCTCAGCCTTTTTTATTCCACCAATATCCCCATCAACCTTTCGAACTGTAATTGCAGACCAATATGGTGCAATCATTATAGAAAAAACTGCAGTTATCATTGAAAAGAGCTTATTTGCTGTCGTATACGGTGTGACCTGCACTGCCCCACATATTTGTGTAATTATTATATTGTCTGTCGCATATAAAATCATTGCTGCGATTTGAATAATAAAAAACTGTATTCCAAGTCCTGTTGTATCCTTTGCCTCTTCACGACTAAAGTATTTTACTCTCGGTATAAAGTCTCTATTATACTTAAATAATTTCAATGTAAAAAATAATTCTACAACAAGGTTAGATATTCCATAGGCTATCGCAACAAAAACAAGGTTTCCGTTTGTATATTTTTTTAATACGACTACACTAGAAAGCATTAAGGCCTGCTGTACTAATCCCATTAAGTTAGTAATATGATTTTTTTGTAATGCTAAATATACGCTTTTACATATTTCCATTACAAAGCTTACACACATACAAATAATGCTGATATTCATAACTATCGTAAGATTATCACTAAAATTCGCTTCGACTTTGAAGAATGATTTCCAGTTGATGAGGCTAAATAATGCAACAGTGACAATCATCAAAATCATAACAATAATGGTTAACATTATGTATGCACTTGAAACATATTTCCTTGTTTTTAGGCTATCATAATTTTTTAAATTCTCTGCAAGCTTATTTCTCAAACCATTTCCGATGCCTATATCAAATAAAGAAATCCAAGACAAAACACTTAACACAGTTGCCCATACACCATATTTTTCATCGCCAAGATATGCTAAAGCAACAGGAATATACAAATAACTCAATAGCATCGACAGTGGTTTATATACTAATCCAAGTGCAATATTTTTATTGATATTCTTTTCGCTAGTATCTATCTTTATAATTTTCTTATTACTCATTATGGACAAATCTCCTTTAATATAAGGGTCCTTCCTTTGATATTTGTCGTCTCATATCAACATTTTCTTTTATCAATGACTCAAAAATAACATATCTCTCTTAAAAGTTCACTTACTCTATTTCAAGTCACACATTTCATTTTTCCATTCACCTAATATCGAAAGAAATAACAAATTCATAAATACTCCTTCTGAATTTACACATAGAAGATAGAAAATAAAAGCACCTATTGTAAAAACCATTCCATAAGGCATTTTTTTACTAATGTTCTTAAACATTAATATCAGTGCAGTAATTGTCAAAATAACGCCTGCATTCATAGCAAAACTCGCAAGCCCATTGGATATATTAACAATTCCATACTGTTGTAGTGCTTCTGTCTTATTGGCCGAAAAGTATCCAATTCCTGCAATTGGTTTTTGAAATGCACTTGCAAATCCGCCTAAAGTGTCATTGTATCTTGTATAAAAAGATCCTCCTGAATCTCTTCCTGCTATTTTTGTTTGTATTACTCCAGTCTGTGACTCAACAACAAACAAAATGACCAGCAACACCAATACAGCCAATTTTAATTTTGTATTTCTATCATTTTCCTTCTTTTTTAATGATACAGTCAGCAATACTACACCCAGGCAAATGAATCCAGTCGTTGAAAGAGTTGTAAATATTGTAATAATTAAAAGTATGATGGATATTCTGTACTTTGATGACTTCATATCAAAATTGTCATCATCACAAAGCAAGAAAAGCAAAGCAAAATTCAAAAATATCTGATGACTTCCAGGTTCATTAAACATTCCTGCGTTTCTTCCAAAAACAGGAATATTTGCCCATCCCAGTGTATAAAACGGTGTCAAATAAAAACCGTTTAATCCGTTAAATTCCAAGTGCATCAACGGAATGCTCTTTCCCAAAATATCTCCCCAAATAAAGCATATTAGGCTTACTGCAGCTTCTATCAGCATTATTTGCGTATATATTTTTGTAAATTTCCTAAATGATATAAAGTCCTGTAGCATTACAATGTACGCAACATTAGCAAGCAATATTATAAGATCATTAACACGGAATCCATTTTTATAATTAATAATGCTTGTCAATACAAGTGCTATAATCAATCCCATATAAAAGTTGAAATTTGATTTTGTTAATTGAAAGTTGTTATAGTATCCCATCATAAAAGCGGCTCCAAGTAGCATTACCGCCATTATCGGCATACGAAGCACCTGGAAATATAAAGATCCCATTCCCAGTACTCCTATAAACACACACATATACTCTATGTGTACCTTTTTAATCTTCACCTTTAATCTCCTTATATATTAGCAGCAAATCCCCCAGATTTTTCCTTGGATCATGAGTAAGTTCGGCATGCTTCTTTCCCTTTAACGCCATTGCTTTTACATGTTCAATGTTTTTAAACATTTCTTTTATGTAAAAAGCAAGCATATACGGTTCATCAGCCGGATACAAATAACCTTCTTCACCATCACGCAGCATATTATGTACACCTCCTACCCTAGAAGCTATTACTGGAACTCCCAGTAACATCGCTTCTCCAACTGAATTAGGAGAGTTTTCAATACTTGATGGTGAAATAAATATATTGGAATCCAGATAACGCTTTTTCATTTGCTCTGCATTTAGTTTTCCAACGAAAAAAACATTATTTTCCAAACCACCATTTTGTATTAAATTCAATATATATTGCTCATATGCATTTCTTTGATATTTTGGAATCTCATAATAATTTTTTCCGCCAATATATAATTTCACGTCAGGATAGATACCTTTAACAATTTGCAATGCATTCAGCATCAAATGCAGCCCTTTAATCGGATAATGTGCCTGACTACAAAATAGACTATGAACTTCACATTTTTCATATTCCCAACTTCCGGAATAAAATTCATCCCTTAAAGTCTCATTATTATGGTGATAACATACCTTCGGATTTATTTCCCAAGTACACGCTTTATCCCAATCTGTTCTTCCAATAACATGTCCAACTTTCTTTATGGCCTCACATTCAAGATACCCTTTCTCTCGAAAAATTCCTTCTCCTCGCTTTAAGTTTCCTTTAACAATATCTTTCAAAGTCTTTCCATGCAAAACGTGTTCTGGAAGATATGCCCCATAATGCTTAGCATATACAGAAACCATCCCTTGTATAGAAATAACCACTCGATCTAATAAACCAGTTGCTTCAGCTGCTTCTACCATTGCTAACGAATGCTGGTTTTCTGTGCCCCAAATATGTATTACATCCGGCTTAAATTCGTGTAAAGCTGTGATTAGCTGTGAAACATATTCTTTTCCTAGCTTTTGCGAAGAATTCGTGTTACACGGTATTCCTCTATATTTATATCCATCTACTTCTCCATCCATCTTTTTCTGAGAGTCAAATATATATACTAATTCTATATCTTTCATATCAGAAAGATGTTTTGAAAGTCCAACCATCCAACCTCCCACAAACACAGCAGGTGAATTTTCTTTTTCCGCTATTGCAGGGAAAATTATATTTCCTAACCACATTACTCTCATTTATATCTATTCTCTCACTTTCCTTATACAAACTGCCGGATTACCTGCCCAAATTTCTCCATCTGGGACATCTTTTGCTACAACTGAGCCAGCTCCTATTACTGAATGTCTTCCAATCGTTACACCCTTCAGAATCATCGAATTAGCCCCAATAAATGATCCTTCCATGATTCGGATCGGCTTTGATTTTCCACCCTCTGAATCATGTTCCAATCTAGCCGAATATGCTATTGGATGAAAATCGGTGTCAAATATTTGACAATTCCCTCCAATCATTACATTATCTTCAATAGTCACCGATTCTGCGCTCACGACTGCAGAATTTGAAATTCCAACATTGTTACCAAGTACTATCTTTCCATTCTGTAAAGTTCGAAATACAGTTCTAAAGTCATTTCCGATAATATTATATTTTTTTCCTGACATTATCGTAACATTGCTTCCTATAGTAATCGACCCTTTGCAGTTGCTCCTAATCGTGACGACTCCACGAATATTCTTTGGTTTTCCTTCCATATTGACACCCATGATTTTAAATATGAATTTATTAATCATGTCTTCTCTGAGATATCTCATCTCAGAGAAAATTTTATATACTTGCTTTATAATCATGACTTTTTACCTTCCAGCACAAACGATCTTATTTGTTGTGCATACAAATCTTGTGCCTTTTTGAACAGCAATATGTTATGACAATATTCATCATAAACTTTTTCGTCCATAAAAGTTTCTAAATCTATATCTTCAATGTTGTGATACACATATCCTGCTTTAAATTCTGCAACAGCTTTCAACGCCTTACAATCTGTTCCAATAACGGGAGTTCCATTAAACAAAATATCGTATATCACGCCACTACTATGTTCTGAATATGCGCCCGAATAATTTAAAATGCAGTATTTGCAGTTTCGAATGCCATTAACATATTCTTTCTCATTCAAATATTGCAATTTTAAATTAATATTTTTCTTGTCCTGGCACGCATTTTTTAACTTTTCTCCCAGTTCTGCATCGGCTGGATATCCCGCAATCACAACCCTGTAATTCGTTTTTGCAAGACGTTGCGCTACTTCCAATACGCCTTTATCTTTAGTAATAATTCCAAAAAAACCAAAATCATACTCTTTCGATTCAAAAGGAATCAAGGCATTTTCATTTTGACTTCCAGTGTATATGTAATCTGTTACTACAGAATAAGGAATTTGATATTCTCTTCCGATTAAATCGTCCGGGCAAATCATCCCTTTTATTTTGCTTTTTGCCGTCTTATAAATAAAACGTTTTATAGTCGAATCCAAACTCATTGTATTATATTGAATCATGTATATATCTTGCTTTTTTGCCCATAGTGCAATTCCAATGTAGACTGTCGATACTGCACTGCTCTGAAATATAATCACATCATCTCTGCATAAATCAAACAGCTTTCGTAAATTGCATAACTCACGTCGTTTGTTTTCTATTGAACTACAGTTAGATTCTGCATTATAATCCAACAATAGCAAGTCCTCTTCTTTAAACTTGTCTTTATATACTGGACCACCCGCAATTTTCACATTACAAGCACTTTTAAACAAGTCCAAGTAATTTTGAGCAACGGTAAAGTAATGGCCAACTGCGTTTCCATCTATTACCATGCTACATATATCTGCTATTATTATTTTTTTAATCATTTATCAATTTCCTTATGATACTGTTTTACTTTTTAGTTTTTGTATCTTTCTTGTCAATTCTGTTACTGTTTCTTTTAAATTCCCGTGTTTAGCCGACAAAATAATTGTTTCAATTTGTCTAGTTATTTTTATAAATGGATTTCTCCAACCATATAACCTGTACGCTCTTTCTTTGTAAGAAAAATCTTCCACAACGTATTTTTGAAAATTAATTTTTTCTTTGATATCATATGTCTTCAATTCAAAAAGTTTACGATACCCTTTTGGCAGACATTCAAATGATACTGATGTATGCGTAGCATCTCCAGTAAGTCCAATATTTAAAACCATATTCTTTGTAGGAATAATTGTAAGTCCATTATTCAAATACTGGTTACTAATCATAATCGTTTCAAAATGTTCTTTTCCTGAACTCTTATGAATTTTACTCGACGGAATAAATCCCTTTGAGAATTTATGGAATTCTATATATTGTCTAATCATTTGCGAATAATATGGGCTATCCAGATGAGTATACTCATTATCCCATCGTGAAACCACTCTGCTCCAAGAAGCCCAACATCCTACGGTAAAAGTTGTTGAAGAAAAGAAATAATCATAAGGGCAATAATTCGTTTGTTCGTCAATATTCAATCCGGTAATAAGTGAAATACGTGCATCATTCTCATACTCATCTAATAACTCCTTGCAAAATCTAAAAAAAGATACTGTCGGAACAACATCGTCCTCAATAACAATACATTTATCTGTCTGTGAAAAAGCCCATGTTTGAGCGATATATCCAGATGGATCACAGCCATAGTTTTCTTCTTGATAAAATCTATGAACTTCACATTCCCAGTCAATATTCTCTGCAATTGCTCTGCATTTTTTAATGTTGATAATATCATCCTGTCTGCCCGGTCTTGGACCATCTTGATATAAAAACAAGCGACTTGGCTTGGCCTTTCTCACTTGTTCAAACACCTGCGCAAATTGTTCATGTCTCGTAAAAAATACCAATAATACTGATATATCTACTAATGCTTCTTTCATTTTCATAAATCCTTTCATTCAAAAAATGAGAGCCAATCCGTTTTGAAAATATTCTCGCTCTTTTCTAATTCTAATATATATTTTTGACGCAATTCGCTTGACTCCATTAGTTCTCTTAACTTCATATAAATGTCATTTGTATTAATTTCTACGATAGAGCCATTTATTCCATTTTTCAACTGTTCTCTAGCACCCGAAACATCCGTTGTTACAATAGGTTTCTTAAATATTTTTGCTTCTGAAACAGTCGTAACATACCCCTCATGTCTTGATGTCTGAACATATATATCACAATTTTTAAAATACGGATATGGGTTCATCCGAGTTCCTAACAAATGAAAACAATCTTCTACATGTTCCTTTTGAATTTCTGTTTCCAAGGTTTTTCTTTGGGTTCCTTCACCCAAAATATACCATTGAAACCGCAAGCCAGCATTTTTTAATTTTGAGCAAACATCAATCGCAATGTCATAACCTTTTTGCTCTTCTAATCGCCCAACTGTAAGTAACTTTAGAAATTTATCTTTTTTATACTCCTCTGGATAAAACATTTCTGACTTCATCACAATTTCTGTTTTTGGTACAATATTTAATGCTGTGCTGATCTTCTCTTTAAACTCCGGAAAAATATTTATAAACTCTTTAACGAGCTGGTTTGATACTGCAAAGAACTGATCCACACAATCAAGATATTGTCGTAGCCTATCAATGGAATATTTTGTAGTTTCAAAATCATTATGTATCCATGTATATTTTTTAGAAGCTGTCACTCTTTCAGATAAATACCACACTAAAAAAGGAGAATGCATATGATAATTAACTGCAATATCATAGTGTTCTTTTAGCTCTGGAATTTCATCTAAATTCACATTAAGTTCTGCAAATTCGTTTTTATTTAAGTTATGCTTAATTACAAACTGTAAGGCTTCCCAATATTTGTGTTCATCAAGGCATTCCCTAACTGTTATTTTTGTTCCCCCAACTGGTATTTTTGTTCTAAGATTTGTATCCATGGGAATAGCTTTCAAATGAACTGAATCAGAAACTTTATTCAAAAAATCTCCTTTTTCTTTAATTACATAAATCGTCACGTCATTTCCAGCACTTACTAGTTCATTGGTTAACGCAATCAACGCATTTTCTACACCTCCGCATAACATCCATTGAACAAAAAAAGCTATTTTCTTCATATAACAATCTCCATATATATACTTTTTAATGTCTCATAATTGATATCTTCCGTATATTTTTCTTTGTATTTTTCATAAACCATTTTCGCAGCAACATCTTGGTTATTCACAATTTTAACCAATTCACTTATATTTCCATTTTTGAATTTTCTACCATTTATTTCTTCTTCAACAACACTTCCAGCATTTCCTAAATCAGAGCAAATAACAGGAGTTCCAACACTAAATGCTTCCACAATGCTCATCGGAAATCCTTCATACCACTGGGTAGGCAATACAAGTGCTTTGCTGTTTGCTATTATCTTTAGAGCCTCATCATTTGGCACAAATCCACGCATTTCAATGTTCACATCGTTTTCTCTAATGAACGACTTACACCAATCTTCCATTGGGCCGGTACCACAAACAATCAACTTAGGCGCGTGTGCTCCCATACGCTTCCATGCTTCAAAAAGCAGGTCAATTCCTTTTAGCTTATCTAATCTTCCTGCAAAAACGAATTGATTCTTTCTATCTTTCTCAGGAATGAATTCATTTTTGCATTCAATAAAATTAGGCTTTACAAATACTCTCTCTGGTTTAATTTGCTTTAATTCCAATAATTTTTTCTTATTAAAATCAGTCAAACAAATGTAATTAATTTTTCCGTAAATCCCTGTCATTCGATGGAATGCTGTACTAAGCACACATGCCAACGTCTGAATTTTGCTTCCTCGATAGCAACTGTGTTTTACTGCACATTTCAAACCATGTTCTACGCAATCTTCACAAATATGCCCATCTCTATAAAAAGTCGCACCGGGGCAGAGTAGCCGAAAATTATGTATCGTCTGAACTACCGGAACTTTCATGCATCTTGCCGCATAATAGACCGCTGGACTCACCAGATTAAGTGTGTTATGAACATGAACAACTTCTATCTTTTCTTCGCCTATTAATTTCTTGATATCTCGGTATGTCTTTGGATTAAACACTGTTGTAATTGGAAGAAAAGCTTTCTGAATCTTTGACATCTGCTTCAATTCTGCATTATTACGGCTATATAGGATCACCTTATGGCCATGCTTCTCAAGCATTTTCTTTTCATTTGCAACAACTGTATCTTCTCCACCAGGAATCTGGTAATAATTATGTACAATCAAAATATTCTTCTTTTTTGTATTGTCCACAGTCATTACCTCACTTTCCCCTTATCATTGCATTCCAAATAAACTTCGTGTTAGTACTCCAATATCTCTTAAGCAGTCTCTTCGGATCTTGTACTAAACGATATACCCACTCCAGATTATGTTTTTGCATCCACATCGGAGCACGCTTAATATTCTCTGCATAATAATCAAATCCTGCTCCAACACCAAGCATCAGTCCATCAATTTTTCCTTGATGTGCTGCCATCCATTTTTCCTGCTTTGGTGCTCCTAGTCCGACCCATACAAAGTCCGGCTTGGTTTCATTTATTCTTTCCACGATTGCTCTATCTTCCTCTTCCGTTAATGGTCTAAACGGAGGACTGTACATTCCAGCAATTTGAATTCCCGGATAATTGCTTGTGAGTTTTTGATACAACAATTCCAATGTTTCTTCTTTGCTGCCATAAAAATAATGGCGATACCCTTTCTTTGCAGAGATTTCAAAAATCTCTCCCATTAAACTTGGGCCTGTTGTGCGCTCCATATTCTTATGACCGCGTTTCTGACCAACAGTAGAAAGAGGACCGCCATCTGGAATTGCCATTAACCCACTATTTTGAATTGCGCAGTAATCCGCATTTTCAAAACTGGTTACAGTTGTATGTACATTTGAGACACATATATAGTCTCCTTTTATTTCCGAAATATTTTTTTCGAGATAGTCTACCAACCACTCCATGTTAATCGCCGCAATATTAACTCCCATAATATTACAAGTTGGAATAAGTCTTTTATCAACCTTTCTCTTATACTCCATTTCTCGCACCTTTTCCTCTTTTTCTACTTATATGGAAGGCTCATATTGAGCCAAGCAATCTATATCAAACAGTGTGTTCATCACACTGTGTTTATCATCTATTTCCCACAGTGGCCATCTTCCGACCACCACTGAATCCTTTATGTAAACCTGTCATAGGCTGTTCACTCATTCCGCTTCAACTGAAACTTTATGGTAGACACCTTCATACCAGCTCACCAACAAAGTGTCAGGTCTTATTGTCATAACATCTCGGACAGTACACCCATTTTTCAAAGTGCTGACCCTTATTGTCATAACCCGTACACCAACTCACTTTGTTAAAACTGTACAAGTTCATATCTTCCTCTTGTTGCAACATAAACAATCATCTACCCCTCACTACCTCTAATTTCCCAGAAAAATGCAGTTATCATGTCCGTCTTTTCTCTGCAATAAACTTTTCCAGAAAAATAGATTTTGGGCTTTTCAACGCTTTCAACCTCCACCTCTAATTCCCCAGAAAAATGCAGTTATCATGTCCGTCCCTTGCTCTGCAATAAAACAGGCTCGTAATAGGGGTATTTTGCATGAGTTTTATACGCCACCGTAGACCATCATGCTGCCACTGAAAGTTTGAGGTAGACATTATCAGAACCCACAACTACAACAAAAATCCGCATACAAAACATGCGGCCTTTGTATCCAATATTTCTCTCAAACGGTACGTGCCTTCTCATACTCATCCATATGTATCCTTTCGCCTCCACATTCTCTTATATACCATACATCTTCACGTTTATGCCATAAACACACAGCATAAACCAATTCCTCAATCCCTACCATACAAATCCCTCGTATAAACCCGCTCCCTCACATCATCCAGAGCCCGGTCATACCGATTTGCAATAATAGCATCACTCATATCTTTAAACTTCTTCAGGTCATTCACAACCACACTGCCAAAGAACCTCTCTCCGTCTTTCAGCGTCGGTTCATACACGATCACAGTAGCGCCTTTCGCCTTCACACGCTTCATAACGCCCTGAATGCTGCTCTGCCTGAAATTATCGCTGTTGCTCTTCATAGTCAAGCGGTAAACACCGATCACAACATTCTTTTCCTGATCTTTATTCCATTCGTTTTCTTCCCCATAACCATAATAACCGGCCAGGCGGAGAACACGGTCTGCAATAAAATCTTTCCTTGTCCGGTTGCTCTCCACAATAGCAGACATCATGTTCTGAGGCACATTCGCATAGTTCGCCAGAAGCTGTTTGGTATCTTTGGGCAGACAGTAACCCCCATAGCCAAAACTCGGGTTATTGTAATGGCTGCCAATACGGGGATCAAGACAAACCCCCTCTATGATCTGCCTGGTATCCAGTCCTTTACTCTCTGCATAAGTATCCAGCTCATTGAAATACGCCACACGCAGAGCAAGATAAGTATTGGCAAACAGCTTAACAGCTTCCGCTTCTGTAAAGCCCATATACAAGGTATCAATGTCTTCTTTTATTGCACCTTCCTGAAGCAGGCCTGTGAACTCATGTGCAGCATGAACCAGATGTTCATCTTCCATATCTGTACCAACGATAATTCTGCTTGGATACAGATTGTCATACAGAGCCTTGGATTCTCTTAAAAACTCCGGGCTGAACAGAATGTTGTTGCAGTGAAATTTCTCCCGGACAGACTTGGTATAGCCAACCGGAATCGTTGACTTGATCACCATGGTCGCATCCGGATTTACTTCCATTACCAGTTTAATTACGTCTTCCACTGCCGCCGTATTAAAATTCTGGGTAACGGAATCATAGTTGGTAGGTGCCGCAATCACGACAAAATCCGCTTTTTTGTAGGCAAATTTCGCATCCAGGGTTGCGGTCAGATCGAGATCTTTTTCTGCAAGGTATTTTTCGATGTATTCATCCTGGATGGGGGATTTCCTGTTGTTGATCAGTTCCACTTTCTCCGGAACAATATCTACAGCATATACTTTATGATTCTGAGAAAGGAGTGTCGCAATTGACAGACCTACGTAGCCGGTACCTGCAACTGCTATTGTATAATTCTTCATCTAATGTCACCTCATATATTGGTCAGGCCAAAATAAATCAGACAGATATCTGTACTACTCATTTGGTTAAGTAATCCTTCTACATTATACCCATCAAACTCAAACAGTCAAGTCCAACATTCGACATCAGCAACTCCCATCCCTCTTAACAACCGCCAACACCGTCTTAAACAGTATCTTTATATCCAACCCAATATTCCACTCCGAAATATACTCCGTATCCAGCCTCACGATCTCCTCAAAATCCGTAATATCACTCCTACCACTAACCTGCCACATCCCGGTAATTCCCGGCTTAATGGCAATCCTTGCTCTGTGATGCAGCTCATACTGCTCCAGCTCATCCGGCAGAATCGGTCTAGTTCCCACCAAACTCATAGACCCGTTCAACACATTCCAGAACTGCGGAAACTCATCCAAAGAAGTCTTCCGGATAAATTCACCAATACCAGTCTTCTTCCGTCCATCCGGAAGAACTTTATTACCAATAACACGGGGATCAAAGTCAATCTTAAACATACGGCCGTCGCTCATCTTATTCTGAGACATCAGCTCCGCTTTTCTTGCCTCCGCATCCATATACATGCTTCGGAACTTGTACATCTTAAACGGTTTTCCATTTTTACCGATTCTGATCTGGGAGAAGAAAATCGGTCCCGGGGAACTGATGTAGATCGCAGGTCCCACAAAAATAAAGATAATACCAGTTAACAGGCATCCTACAAGACCACCGGCAATATCCAGAAGTCTTTTAACCATGGCCTGACGGTCTGTGGCATAGTTCATGCTTGTAGTGATTACGGTGTAATCGCCGATTCTCTCCACGAGCTGTTTCTGTCCCGGAGTTTTACGGATTCTGGACAGATTGACATGGACAACGATTCCCATTTCCAGAAGCTCCTCGTACAGTTTCTGGGGATATGTATACTCTTCACTTACATTGATCAGAACTTCATCTACCCAATGCTGGCAGATAAAGGCAGAGGCATTCTCAACAGATGCCACTACCGGGATTCCGGAGATCTCTTTTCCGGTCATGTCACCATCTGTAATAATAATCCCATTAATGTCATAGCGGTTATAATTATGCTCACGGACAGACTCCACTACAGACTTCGCAATATCTGAGGAGGTTACAATGTAAAGAGAATGTTCTCCTCTTTCTGCCATCATATGTACGAGATGTTTTTTCCAGAAGATTCTGACTGCATAGGATAAAATACCGAAGATAATACCGGTAAGATACAGGACCGCCCTTGAAAAGTGTCTTCCACTGTCTACCGTAAACAGATAAAGACCTGCTGCAAGCTCCACTACAATGATCTGCTTGACCAGGACATTAAACTCACGGTAATAGCCTCTTCTGAGAACTCCTGTGTAGATTTCAAACACCATAATTACGATGAGATTGGTACCGAGAATGAACACCAGCGTATTGCGGTAAGTTTCATTGCTGATAAAATTGATATAATCGTGAACTCGAATATAATATGCAAATATATATGCTAAAAACAGGCATATGAGATCCAGTAATATAAAATCCTTATGTTTATACCACCCATGGGATTTCTTTTCGTACATCTTTTTCCTCTTTCCTCCAAGTATGTGTTGTTTCTATCCGGATTTGATGTAATCTGTACTGTTATTGTGTTGTTTTGTGTCTTTTTACATCAAAATATGGACATTTTGTTAATGTTTTATCATACCATCCATTGTTGGATGTGTCAATGACGTAAGGTGTCTGTTTTTTACAGAATATGCCATTTAGCATTTTTCCGATTCTTCGGTTATTTCAGAATATTTCCTGCAGCAGCCTGAAACATGATACTATATAAGCTTCTGTTGATTGATTTTAACATTTATCTACTATATAATATAATTCACCGACATTTTACAACGGAGGTACATATACGATGATAGATTATTTACAACGCACCCAGGATCTCGATAACCTCATTACCGTAATTCACAATCTGTCGCAGATGAAAACCGGTTCCACTTTTGCCATAAACGGTCAGTGGGGATGTGGGAAAACATTTCTTCTGAATCTTCTTGAAGAGAAATTAAAGGCTAATTGCGAAGATACTTCCGAAGAATCCCGTTATTTTATTGTCCGCTATGACTGCTGGAAGAACAATTTTTACGCAGAACCTATTATCCCTATGCTGTCTTCTGTTATTGAGGCTCTTGATTTGGAATCTGCCAATGTTACAGATGGTATTCTTGACACAATTAAAGAAACTGCTTCGGAATATATTGGTACACTGCTTAAGAATAGACTTGGCTTTAATCCAATCAACATTGTAGATAATCTTGATAAACATATTCAGAAGCGACAGGAAGCTACCTTTGCCTTCGATAATATATTTGCTCTGAAAAAGGCGTTGAACAGCGTGCGTGATGCGTTGGCGGAGCTTGCGGAAAACAAAACAATTCTTTTCATTGTCGATGAACTGGATCGTTGTCTTCCAGAATACAGCATCCGTGTTCTGGAAAATATCCATCATATTTTTTCCGGTATTGATAATTTTATCACGCTTCTGGCCATTGATCGGAATGAACTGACTCAGGTGATTAAAACTGCTTATGGGACGGATATTGATACTTCTGCTTATCTGAAAAAGATTATTGATTTTTATGTACAGCTTGATTTTGGTAAGCCTGCTTCTGATTACTGGGATAAATATTCTGATTTTTCCAGCCGCTTTTTTGGTTCAGATATTTCAATAAACTGGTGTTATAATGTAATTCCGACACTTATGGCAAATCTGGATATTCGTACCCAGGAAAAAATATGGAAGAAGGCGGAGCTTATTCATAATATGATTACCGATAATGTTTTGGATTGTTCTTGTCTTGTTTATGAGTTGGTGGTTTTGATTCAGGATTATTGTGCTTCACAATCTGCACAGGCTAAATCAAATTTTCGGAGCATTTTGGATAAGCTGCTAGACGACTACATTAAACCTTTAAAGAAATCCTATTACGATGGAGAAGCTTATCACAAATTAGGAGATCATCCCATCGCCAGAATAATCTGGTATCAGAAAGGATGGGCCTTATCTCAGAATCCCGTTTTGGCTCCCAGAGACTTAGATTCCACTATCCGTGTACCATATATATGCTCTTACGCAAAATCCATAAAAGAAGCGGATGAACTGATGCGGAAGTTTACTCAACTTTCCAGGGTTATTGAATGAAGGCTGTAACAAGCAAAACTCTCTTTCTTGAATTTCAATGTTTCAAAAGTATATTGTAAAGAAAAACTGCATATGATATAATGCCAATAGGCGAAAAGAAATAGCAAGTCCATATGGACAAAAAGTGAAGTCCCTAGTAGTGCGAATACCGGGGACTTCTTCATGCTTCTCTGAGAATCGTATTGGCATCTTTACCATACGTCTCATCCGCAGCCTCCCAAACTCCACAATCCTTCAACACCACAACCGACTCTCTCTTCACCGAATTAATCACCTCCGGCGCATGTGTGCTTACAATAAACTGTACTTTCGGAAAAATTTCCATTAAATCCTTTAAAATACGTTTCTGCCAGGTGGGATGTAAATGAAGGTCCACTTCATCAATCAAAACAATTCCTTCTGTCTCTGTTAATACATTATCTAACAACTGCGGATTCAGAAGAGCCATTCTGTACGCAATATCGGCAATCAGACTTATGGTACATCTGTATTCGTCACTGAGCAGAGAAACAGGAATCCGGATATGTTTCTTATCTTTGTCATAATAAATAACATCAAGATCCCCGGTATCCGGATTATACTGTACTTTCACATCAGAAAATCCCGTAATCGATGCAAACACCTTTTCCAATGCAGTTCTTACCGCTGTAAATTCCGGAATTTCCTGTTTTCTCTGAAATTCCTGTAGTGTCATTTTCTGAAACCATTTCATCATCAGTTTGTCATTGGCAGCGCCATCCAGACTGTCAATATATCCGTTACTTCTGTTATTCTTTTCGAAAGTATCACCCTTTTTCTCCTTATGCTGAGCCCAGAGCCGCCCTGTTCCGTAATAGGAAATAATCGGAAGCTTTAATTCTCTGTCTCCGCTTCTCATTCTCTCCTGATAGGACTCCGCTACCAGAGTTAACGGCTTTGCCGATGCAAGTCCTCCTCTGCCTTTTGCGGAATTCAGGTTTCTGGTCCAGGTAATTTCTTTTCCATCAACATCACCAATTGCCGTTATTTCAACAGGAAACTGTGGCTGCACATCTACATTACTTCCCAGATCAAAACACTTATAGTGTGCATCGCCTTTTTTTATTCCATAATTTGTCAGACCATCCATTGCAGATGTCAGTGTTCCTGCCGCAATAGTGGCAGCATCCAGCACTGTTGATTTTCCTGCGCCATTCCCTCCTACAATTACAGTAAGTCGGTTGTTAAAATTAACAGTCAGGTCGGAAAAACATCTGAAATTATGAAGAACCAAGGATTTTAAAAACATATATGCCTCCTGCTATTTTCCTATTATTAATAATAAAACAGATTGCACAGCAGGTCCTGTACTTTTGGGTCTGCGGGCAGCACGAAGGGATACTGATTGTTTATCTGTGTCAATGTTTCTTTTTTCAGTTTCGGGATTTCCTGTTCACTGTATGTAGCATTTTTCAGGAATGTATTGCAGAAACTGTCTTTATAAAAACTCCGGATTGTGATCAGTATTTTCCATCCGTGATCCAGAAACTGCTGGAGAATGTCTCCGAATACTTCCGGATATTTTGCAGTGCAGTATTTTTCTGCGGAATCGATGATGCATAGTCTGTGTTCTTCGTTTTTGTATAGTCCGAATAAATCCTGCAAGCCGTAATTTCCATCATAGAGAAACAGATTTTCTTCTTTTACGTCCAGATCGGATGCGGAAAACATTAGTGTGATTTTCTCTTTCTGGTTTTTCTCTGCTTCAAGAAAGTCCTTTACTGTGGCTGATTTTCCGGCGCCTGCTGCCCCGTGGATGATCATTACCTGGGTGTCTGATTCCTGGAAGTCTGTGAGTTTCTGGTAATCCTGGGAGATTTTTACCTCTTTTTCGTTATATTGGATTGTGGAATGGATGTGTTTCAGAATGGAGTTTTTGTGATTTATGAGGTTTTCGTGAAACCGGTCAATTCCGTCTTTTGCATTGAAATACATATTTTTTACGTATTTCAGTTCTTCTTCTGCCAGCATTTTTTCTATGTGGCTCTGGCCTCTCCACTGGATTTCGATTCCTAAATCAGCTCCGTATTTTTCAATGTGCAGCTGATATTCTGGTTTATCTTTGTCTTTGGCACTGCTGGCGGAGAATTCTTTATTGATATAGAAAATTATCCGGTCAATTCCGGCATATTTGTTCTTGGCCCCTTTGATTGCGTCTTTCAGGTCCTGTTCTTTGGATGACATCTGCGTTCCTGCGTCATAGTATTTGGCCTGGAATCCGACTTTATGGCCATCGGCTGTGTTGGCAGGCTGTGTTTCGATGTAGGGTTGGTTGTAGTATCGGAAGATTCCGTAGGTCTGTTTGAATTCATAGCAGAATAGGATGTAGGCGAGGCCTTCGAATGCGGGGCGGGGATCTGTGGAAAATTTGTATTCGAATGCTTTCCAGTCGACGGGTCTGTTCATATATTTTACTTCCATCTCCTTTGTTCAATATCACTTTTCATAAACAACCGATACCGCTGACCTTCCTTCACAGCAGTAAGCTTCCCTCTTCTTACAAGGTCGTCGATATTCTGCTTGGAGCATCCCAGTTCTTCTGCTGCTTGGGCGGAATCTATAATATGGTCGCTTATCATGCTCTGAAGTTCGCTACTGGTAAGTGGAATCTTTTTCCCTGCTTTATGAAGCGTTTCTCTTGGGATGCACAGGCTTTCGCTTTCTCCCCAGCAGATTCCGTAGCCTCCTGTTTCTACTTTGACTGAACGGAAGATTTTTTCATTGTTTAATACTGGTGCAAAGTGTCTGTCTGAGCCGACCAGATCTTCTAATTTACATTTCCGGACGGAGTCATCGTAAAAGGATATCAACAATGTGTAATTTTTCAGTGGGAATACATCTTTTACTTTTATGGTATTTCTTTTTTTGATATAGTCCGGGAGATCTTTTTCGGCAACGGGTGTCAGATAATAATAGTCCTGTGCACAGCGGCCGTCGGTCATAGCAAGGAGTTTGAACTCGTCATAGCTGTCCAGGCCATTGTCTTTCAGGATTCTTCCGAGATTTTGCCGATCCTGAGGGATAATCCTCTGCTGAACCCAGATTTTACTCCAGTATGCATTTATGGTCTTTTCGCCGCGTTTCAGGCGGGAGGAAAGAATCAGGGGTGTTTCCCAGATGTCTGCATCGTCCGGGAGTTCTATATAAAATCGCTTGTCTTTTTCATAATAGATGAGATAGGCGAGATTTTTTCTTGTTTTGTCTTCTTCATTTCTGATTACAAAAATTTTCATAGTATAACCACCTTTTCCAGATCATGTTCCAGATTTTTTCCTGTAAATACCGGGGAATAATGCCATCTAGTCCTTCCAATAATATTGCTTTATGTTTTTCCTGTAAGGGATGCAGCTGAGGCATTTTCTCCCGGGGAATCAGCTGCAGGTTTTGCTGTGCATAATAGGAGCCAACAAAACATTGTACCGGCCTGTCCTGCATAATATCAAATTTTTCGACTGCTTCTTCTGTATGACAACTGAACAGCAACGATAAGCCATGGTCGAAAATTGGTGCCAGACGCAGCGTTTTTTCTTCGGAATTGCGTAATACCTCGATATTTGCCCCGTGTCTGTCACGATTTAAAATAAGGAAATCAACCACCAGCATTTCATATACATATTTTTCCCATCCATTGCGTATACAGAATTCCATTGGTGTTTCATGAGCCAGATGTTCTGCTTCATAGAATGTATCCAGTGCTGCTTTGTTTTCTCCTATTTTCTTGAAATCTTCGGACATGCATAAGTACGTATCTATATTTTTATCATTTACGGTTATTTCTGCATGAATCAAATCGTAATGAAGGTGCTCTATTCCCAGAATATTCAGAAGTCTGTCTGTAATTAGTTCATTTACACATTCGTGTCCTATTATTCCATTTATACCATCATAATTAGATAACTTATAGTATTTCTTTGGTTTTTGTAAGTCGTCTGTTGCTTTCAGAAAAGAACCTGCTGTTCCGGATGAGGATCGGATCTGTGACCATTGAAGATATTTCAGGTCTTGTTTTTCGTGAATGATACGGGTACTCATGCATAACCTCCTTTTTGTTTTATTATATGATTTTACTTGTTTTACGTCAAGTTTTTATCGTTATCCTCTCATGGAAAAGTTTACAAGATTTTACACTGGGAACTTTTTATCTGAACGCTTTTATAAGTATCTTTTTCATTGAAGATGGTGTATTGAAACCTGTAAATATTCGTGAAAAAATACCTTCTCCAATATGTTGCTTTTTCCCTTCTTTACTTTCAAGCTCTAGGCCTCTTTTATTTAAGCTAAATATTCCACTTTTCCCTTTAAATTTTGAATTTATTCGGGCAGTTTCCTTCTCCGTTAACCATCTCCATTTTATCCCATCTTCTTCAAACGATTTCAGCCACTTCTCTATATCTATTGTCATTTTAATAATCTTTTTTCCCTGAATGAGTTCTAAAATATATTTATCCTGAAATGGTTGCAGAAACACCGGAAAGCCTAAAGGATCATATATGCTTCGCCGATAATCCACTATAGGCATCTTTATTTCTAGTGTGTTAACCCATATATCAAATGCAATACTCGGAAATTTATCAATTTCATATACGCCAAGTAGCAGACAATCATCTATAACAGAAATTGCATAACCTTTCTTGTCGCATTCCTGCAATAATTTATTGATTATTTCTTGGAATGTTTCTAATTCTATTTCATTTTTATCAATTTTTACAGATAATCCTGTAAAGAGATCTGTTCCCACTCCTTCATTTATTGTTTTTGATACTTCAAGTCCTCTACCTATTTGTTTTATTTCCCTTACAAATTGTTCTCTTGTTTTTTTATCCATATTTTCCAATGTTGTTTTCAAATAATATGGACAATCTATCTCTTTAAGTGTATCTATTATCTGGAATATTTCCCCATTTTTCTTTCCTTCTTTTAATTCAATTATCTGGATACCTTTTTGCAGACTAAGATTGACAACATCTCCAACCTGCACAAAAGAAGTTAAATCACTAATCAACACAAATCCTGTCGGATTTTCTTCCAAATATTTATCTATATAACGAAGTTCCGATTCCAGATTGGAGTCAGTAATATCTATCAATTCATGACCTTGATAAAGTCTTCTCATAACTGTAAGATCATATTTTAAAATTTGCCAGGCAATCGAATCCATCGCTTTACGTACAACCATTTCCTGATATTTAATTTTATCCAATAATTCATTTAACTTTTTTATACTATCAGAATTCCTATTTCTTCTCGCCTGTTTTAAATCACTTTTTATTTGTTTTTGTTCTTTCAAAATTTTCTGCAGCATAAAAATTGAATTCTTTTGTGTCATAAAAAAACCTTTATGAACCTGAAGCATAAATTCTTCCCATTCAGCAGAATCCGTCAACAATTTATTTGGATTTTTTTCACGGCAATGTTCTATTCCATATGAACGCACACCATTTAATAAAATTTTCACTTCCCTGTAAAAAGCAGTATCTTTCATACTTAATTTTCCTCCGATGCAGTAAATAGTTCATAATCAATTCACATTCGAGGTAAACTATATCTTTAACTTTTTGGTAAAGAAATTTTCTAGTTTCCAGAATATATGATATACTCTTTCTGTTGTTACTATCGTCTTTACATTACGATGCCTTCACCACCCTACAATCCTTCTTATAACAAGCAATCCCATACTTAATAATCGACCGCATGCCATCGTCCTCCAATTTTGCAGCATATTTCCGCTCCTCGATCTGCCGCAACGCTTCTGTGCAGGCATCCTTCATTTTTCCATTTTCGGCATACTTTACCTCAATGACAATGCCGGTCCGGCTTTCTGGTATTTCTATCAGAATGTCACTGTAGCCGGTGCCGGATTCTGCGTTTGACCGGATGATCCAGTTATCTTTGTATCCGAGAAGTCCTAAAAGCATTCCGTGATAAAAGTTTTCTTTCTTCGCAGTGGCTGTATCACGGATGCTTATTGTATTCCACAGATAGTTTCCAAAAAGCTCTTCTATTTTTTCCGGATTCTGTTCTGAAAAAGCATTACAAAACTGATTCAGGGTGTCGCCATCCTGCCTTGAGGTCTGCCGGAACCACTCTCTGATCTGCTTTATGAAGAGATTTTTTACTTCCAGATTGGGGATCTTCAGACGGAACTGATTTTCTGCTGTTTTTCCTTTCTGAGTCAGATAGCCGGTGGTAAAAAGCACACTCCACAGATTCTCGATGCTGCTGTCCAGCTCATTATATGTCAGTTCCTGGTGGATTTCCTTTGTTACAGTCTCTCCTGCGATCAGTCTTTCGATGTCGTTTTTTGTCTGACTGTCTGCTCTGTTGATAAATCTTCGTACAATTGCGTTTCCACTGGTATTGGACCAGTAATCTTCCGGTTTGGCGTTGGGATCTGCATATAATTTTTTGCAGTAACAGATTACGTCCCACGGGCAGTATACTTCTGTGTTTCCAAACTGATAACCGTCGTACCATTCTTTGACTTCTGTATAGTGTCCGGATAAATCGTAATAATTTAACATATCCTGTACTTCTGTATCGGTAAAGCCAAAGTATTCGTCGTACTGCACATCCAGTACCGATAATACTTCAAAATTGTTCAGGCCTGTAAATATACTTTCCTTGGCAATTCTCAGACAGCCAGTTAATACGGCAAAGTAAAGATTCGAATTTGTTTTTAATACATTACCAAACATGTTTCGGATCAGAGATACCATTTCCTCATAGTAGCCATTCTGAAAAGCTTTATCCAGGGGTACATCGTATTCATCAATCAGAAGAATGACTTTTTTTCCATAATGTCTGCAAAGTAAGGAAGATAAGGTTAACAGTGATTTTTCCATTGCTGAGTATGACATTTGAAAATCACCGGTGTCAGAAACCATTGTCAGGGCTTTATACATTTTTTTATCTGTTTCTGATAACTCAGGGCTTTTTTCCAGAAAAGAAAATCTTAAGGCTTCTGCACCGATCGCATATTTCATTGCCGCACAGGCGCTCTCAAAGTTCATTCCTTCAACGTTCTTTAAACTGATGGAAATTACGGGAAAATGTCCCATATATTTTTCGCAGAATTCTCTGTCTTCGGAGATCTTCAGGCCTTCAAATATTTTGGGATCTGTCCCGATTTCAAAAAAGGTCTGAAGCATATTCATGTTCAGAGTTTTTCCAAAACGCCGTGGGCGGGTGATAAGGTTTACTTCGCTCCAGTTTTGGATTAGACTGTGAATCATTTCTGTTTTATCGACATAATAGAAGTTGTTTTTGATTATTTTTTCGAAATTATCTATTCCTACTGGAAGTTTCTTTTTTTCTGGCATTGAAGCACCTCCCAAAACAAAAAATGGTTTCACGATATCATTATTTACTATAAATATGATATCATGAAACCTTTTTCACGTAAAGTTATACTCCCTGACGAAGAAACTCTCCGTCTTCTCCAAGAAAATATGACAGGGATTCGACATTGTCATTTTTATAAATTGTAACATACGAATATCGGTTATATTCATCTACCAGTTCATTCCAGCCATTTACCAGTGCCCGAATATGCATAGCGCCTTTTTGGGTTCCTGCAATGGAAAAGTAGCTGTCCCGGTATTTTTCTTTTCCAAGAGCCCGTTTTTCGTAGGAAATCATCGCATCGAATCCGCTGCTGATAAGTTCCCGGATAAGCTCATTATCTCCTTTAATTCTTATAAGTAAATCACAGATCGCAAGACTGCAGTAATACATCCGGATGCCGGGGTATGGATGATCATATGATTCTATATCTTTTTCCTGATAATTCGAGAAATCTCTGTTGGAGTTTTTTGCAAAGACATCGAAGCATAAATAAAAAGATAAAAACAAAAGATCAAAGGTTGCACTTAATACCTTTCTGTCTTCTTTCCAATATCCAAGTGTAATGGCCGTATTCAGCATTGCGGCATAATAATCTGCGTCAAATTCTCTCAGCTGTGTGAGCCAGTTATCTTTATTTGTTGTCTCGTCTGCATATAATTCTTCTATGAAATTGTCTTCTGAATTTGCCAGAACATGTCCATGGACAATATGTCCGAATTCATGGGCAATGATAAAATTCAGCATGGACTGATACAGCTCTTTTTTATAACTGTCTTCTTTTTCTTCTGACAGGTGAAATACTTTTCTGAAATTTTTATTACCGATGAATTCTTCGACTTCTTTCCAGAAAGCGACACAGAGTCCTATTGTCAGTACTATGTAGTTTTTTCCTTCGTATTTCTTTGCAAATGCATTTACTCTGATGTCATTTACGATCCAGACGGAGACCTGCATTTTTTCAAATACGTCTTCGGATACCCATGTCTTGATTCCTGGTCTCATTTCGGATAGCAGTGGGTTGGTGATTTCTGCTATGGAGTAGAAATCCGGGATGTATTCTAGAAGTTCGATTTCGGCTTTGTTTATTTTAATTTTCTCCATTACTCTTTTTTTATCTCCATTAAACTTTTCGTAATTTAAAAGTTATCTTTTTATTAACAACTATTTCTGAATCTACATTATTTCCTAGTCAATATTTTCTATCTTAGTTCTAATGTATTCTTGTCCTTCACTGGACAATTCATAAAAAACGCAATTTTCACATTGAATTCCATTAACCAATCCAGCATTCTCAAGAGCCTTTAACGTATCTGCAACTGAACTTTTTGAAATACCCAGTTCTGTTAGATCTTTATATCTTGCATGCAAATGTTTATATAAAAATTCCATGATATCTCTAGCATCTTTATGTTGAGCTTCTATAAATTTTGTATTTACCTTTACCTTTTTATTAATAGCAAGATTTTGGTAAATTTTATTAAAAATATTATATTGATCTACTATTTTCGCTGAAAGAAGCAGAATCTGATCAGCAGATTTATTCAATTCCTTTGTCATTTCTATTCTTAATTTACGTTGTTCTTCTAACAATTGTTTCATTTTTTCCAAATTATTTTCTTCATATGCCATTAAATACGAATCTGAAATGGAAATCAATAAATCTCGAAATAAATCTTCTATAGCTCCATCCACAACTACTTTATTTCTGTTATTTTGGTTAACGCATTCTTTTAATTCTGCAATATAATATTCCATTTCTTTCATCTTGCCACCTCATTCTCCATAAAACTTATAGAAATCCTCATATTATATAGTTGTCTTAGCTCATTTCTCATTCCTCCAATTACTACTCAGTTTACTACATTTCATTACAAATTTCATTCTATTTTCATCGACAAATTTCGACTCTACCCATACCAAAGGTTTCCACTTTCGGAATTTTCCAGAAATTTTTCAACATAAAAAACGCCCCAGATTCATCATAACTCTGAGACGTTTTCCACATTTGCTTTTATTTAGCTCTATCTTTCTTTACAATATCGCCCGCACAACCCTAGGCTTGCATCCAGCCTTCTCCAGTGCCGCAACAATCTGATTCTTATGATCTGTTCCGAATGCTTCCATGGTGATTCGAAGTTCTACGGCTGCGTTTCGGTTGGTGCTTACGAACTGGTTGTGATCCAGCTTGATGACGTTGCCCTGGTTCTCGGCGATGACGCTGGCTACTCTTACGAGTTCGCCTGGCTTGTCCGGGATGAGGACGGAGACGGTGAAGATTCGGTCTCTCTGGATGAGGCCGTGCTGTACAACGGAGGACATGGTGATCACGTCCATGTTTCCGCCGCTTAAGATGGAAACGATTTTCTTTTTCTTCACATCCAGGTGACGGAGAGCTGCTACGGTAAGGAGGCCGGAGTTCTCTACGATCATCTTGTGGTTCTCTACCATATCCAGGAAGGCTACGATCAGTTCGTCATCATCGATGGTGATGATATCGTCCAGGTTCTCCTGGATGTACGGGAAGATATTTTTTCCAGGGGTCTGTACTGCGGTACCGTCGGCGATGGTGTTCACGTGAGGAAGGGTTACAACCTCACCTTTTTCCAGGGATGCCTTCATGCAGGCTGCTCCTGCAGGCTCCACGCCGATGACCTTGATATGTGGGTTGAGGAGTTTTGCAAGGGTGGAGACACCAGTTGCAAGTCCGCCGCCGCCGATCGGAACGAGGATGTAGTCTACCAGCGGAAGTTCCTGTACAATTTCCATAGCGATGGTTCCCTGTCCGGTTGCTACTGCCGGGTCATCAAACGGATGAATGAAGGTGTAACCTTTTTCTTCTGCGAGCGCAAGTGCGTGTGCACAGGCCTCATCGTATACGTCACCGTGAAGGATAACTTCTGCGCCATAGCTCTTGGTGCGCTCTACCTTGATCAGTGGTGTGGTGGTCGGCATGACGATGACTGCTTTTACTCCGTATTTATGTGCGGCATAGGCAACACCCTGTGCGTGGTTTCCTGCGGATGCGGTGATCAGACCCTTGTTTCTCTCTTCATCGGAAAGTGTGCTGATCTTATAGTATGCGCCACGTACTTTGTAGGCACCGGTACGCTGCATGTTCTCCGGTTTCAGATAAACCTTGTTTCCTGTCATGTCAGAGAAATAACTGCTGTATATCAGCTTTGTTTCCTGTGTCACTTCTTTTACTTTGGCTGCCGCTTCTTCAAAGCTCTCTAATGTAAGCATCTGTATTAGCTCCTTTCTTCTACGTCAAAGAGGGCGTTTACAAATGCGTCTGCGTCGAATTTCTGCAGGTCATCGATGCTCTCGCCTACTCCGATGTATTTTACTGGTATGTCAAGCTCGGACTGGATCGCTACGGCGATTCCACCTTTGGCTGTACCATCAAGTTTGGTAAGAATGATTCCGGTAACGTTGGCTACCTCGGCAAACTGTCTTGCCTGAGAAAGTGCGTTCTGGCCGGTGGTTCCGTCAAGGACAACCAGAGTTTCCAGATAAGCTTCCGGGTACTCACGTTCCAGAATACGGTAAATTTTGCGAAGCTCTTCCATAAGATTCTTCTTGTTGTGAAGTCTTCCTGCTGTATCGCAGATCAGCACATCTGCGTTTCTGGCCTTGGCTGCTGCCACCGCATCATAGACAACCGATGCCGGGTCTGCACCGTCCTGTCCGCCGATGATCTCAACACCTGCACGGTTGGCCCACTGTGTCAGCTGTTCTCCTGCTGCCGCACGGAACGTATCTGCCGCACCAAGGATTACTTTCTTTCCCTGATCCTTCAGTTTACCGGCAAGTTTACCTACGGAGGTAGTTTTACCAACTCCGTTGACACCGATCACCAGGATTACGGATTTCCGGTTCTCGAATTCATATTCTGTGCTTTCCACCTGCATCTGCTTCTTGATGCTGTCGATCAGAAGCTGCTTGCACTGAGCCGGCTCCTTGATATGCTGCTCGGCCACCTGTTCCTTCAGATGTTCCAGAATGGAGGTGGTTGCGTTGATGCCGATGTCTCCCATGATCAGAATTTCTTCCAGCTCTTCATAAAAATCATCATCAATACTGGAAAAACCGCTGAAAATGGAATCAAATC
>OLPT01000440.1_pt1 | contig 31662 bp, 32 predicted proteins | sample 1673051 | NCBI WGS metagenome assembly OLPT01 (sample SAMEA3136750, study PRJEB25190) | human gut metagenome | biome: human gut; feature: human-associated habitat; material: faeces | place: Austria | collected 2013
AGCACAGCTATAAAATATTGAATTGTATTTGTTATCTCCTTACCTTCTGTGAAGGTGGAGGAATAACCGTCTCATATTGATCACATCGAATACGGTTTCCCGGCCACAGGCTTTGCATTTGGCCTGTATGTGACCACGGGAATCCTCGAATACGGCGATAGCATTATGCCCACAATATGGGCATTTCACCATGCGCATCTTCTGGTTGACAATGGCGCTTCGCGCCCTGCGAATTTTCTCCTGCATCTCAGGGGAAGGCTCAGATACCCGAATGCTTTTCTTCATGCCCACACCTCCAACGGATCGTTGTACTCGCTGTATGGGCAGCACTCCAAGTGGCCGAGCTGTTTCAGCCGGATGACTGCGGCTGTCTTGGAAACGCCAAACTGCTTGCAGATCAAATCCAGCGCAACCCTATCCTGATAGGCGAAAGTCCCGTCATAGCTGACAAGCCTCCGGCCTCTGGCGTAATACGCAACTGCGAGGTCAATTTCCCGCTGAGGCATCAGGATGGCTGCGCCCAAGACATTCGCTTGCCACTCATTCCAGTCTTCACGGGTTTTCAGTTCCCGGAGCGAATAGGCTGTCCGTGCGGAGTATTTCCGCTGGCAGACCTTCCGAACTTCTTCCGTTTCCATCTGGAACAGGATTTGATGGGCGCATTCATGGGCAAGGGTAAACCGGCGCTTCCCGCAGAGCTTGCGTATCTGATAAGGCTCAATGAAGCTCCTGTCCATCAGGACTTCGTTGCGGTGCAGAGGAATTTTTCGCTGTACGCCTTTGTCCTCTACGATGTACTCGGTATCGGTGTATGCGGTCAGGCCGCAGATGCTTCCGTCAGAAGACAGATATGCAAATGAGACATTCAGACCAAGATACTCGCTTGCAAACTGGTCAATCGGTGTACCGCGAGGCAAACGCACCCCATCGGTATCAGGACCGAAAAAGAACTCATTGAAATCCTTTGTGACCGCCGCAGCGATTTCCTCAATGTCTTTGTGTGATAAAATCATCTGACTCCCTCCTTCGCTTCTACAAACCATTTCGTACCCTCCTGAAAGAGGTACGATTCCCTTCCACGGATCATCACAGTATAACGAATACCGCCACCGCCTACTTTCTTGGAAGCAGCGCGGCACTTATACAGGATTTGGTCAATCTGAAAGATCAGGCCATTTTCCCACCGGATAAACCGAGGATGACATACTCCTTCTTCGTCAACATCCAAGTTGACCGAAACATACGCCTTTCGGCAATGTGTGTTCGTCATAGCCTACCTCCATGTACTGAAAAGTTACGCAAAAGCGGGCATAACTTTCGTGTTCCTGTTGACACACGCATTGTTCGTGTGGTATTATTATCACGAACGAGGCGTTCGCGTTAAACTCAGCATAACACCAACGGTGCTTTCGTGTCAATACTACTGGCGAAATTTCTGTTCGTGTTCGGAAAAGTTTTTAGAAAGAGGTGCCTTATGAGTTTTAAGGATAAGCTGAAAGAGAAGAGGTTGGAAGCGAACCTTACACAAGTGCAGCTCGCCGAAAAAGTATCTGTGACAGCGAGAACCATCCAGAACTATGAGCTTGGCACTCGTAAACCCACGAAGCTTGATATTGTGGAAAAGTTGGCGAAAGCGTTGAATACCACACCGGAATATCTACTTGGTCAAAACGGTTTGCTTGTTGTCGCAGCCCATGAACAGGGCGGCGCAAAAGCGGCCAGAGACATTGATGATCTGGTCAGTGAAGTGACCGGTATGTTCGCCGGTGGGCGACTCAGTGACGAAGCGCTCGACGGCGCGATGAAGGCGCTGAATGAAGCCTACTGGATCGCCAAAGAGAAAAACAAGAAATACACTCCGAAGAAATACCGTAAGGGAACAACTCAACAGTAAAACCATATCTGCTCTGAGATGTCCCCACCAACGGGAGGTGAGACGATGAATGCTGAAAATCTCTCGAAGGTTGGCAGCAGACTTGTAAAGCGCTGTGGGACGCGAGATCCGTTTAGCATAGCACGGCAGCTTGGCATCGAAGTCCTGTTCTGCGAAGGCTTCGGCCCTCTGAAAGGGATGTACCGAGTAATCAAACGCAGCCGTTTTATCTTCATAAACGAAAACCTGAGCGGTCGGATGCAGCGGATCGTCTGTGCCCATGAGCTTGGGCACGACCAGTTGCACCGCAATCTGGCAAAAGGAAGCGCAATACAGGAGTTCATGTTATATGACATGACTACAAAGCCGGAGTACGAGGCGAACATCGTTGCAGCAGAAATCCTGCTCGACACCGATGAGATTCTTGAGTACATCTATGACTACGGCTATACATCCGAACAGATTGCACGGGCAATGGGCACGGACATTAACCTTGTCGCATTGAAAATTGCCCATCTGGCGGAAACCGGATATGACCTCCGGCGCATTGAGCACAAGAGCGACTTCCTGAAATAAAAAGCTATGGAGGCGACGAATGATTTGAATTATGACTCTTATCTTGCCCGTGCCGTAGAGATATTTAACGACAAGATGGATGCAGATTTTTCCCCTGATCATGTCATCCTTACCTGTTTCATGACCGACGATCAGGAAGAAATCTTTGAGCAGTTCTGCACTCAGTATTTCCCCTACCGGCTGAACGACCGGTATCGTGAGGAAGGCTACTTTGATTTCCGGGCGTCCTCTTTTATCGGCATGGACAACGGCGGCAAGGACGGCATCCTGCTCCGCACGGACATACCCTATCGTCCAGTTGAACTGCTGCATATCTTCCTTCATGAACTGGCGCATATCTACTGCGTTCATAATGAACTGGGCGGGAAAAGCTTTTATGACGAATACTGCGAAGGCTACGCGCAGACCAAAGAGGAAGACGGCATGATCAATGCCGGATATGCGGTCTGGCGGGAGTGCATTGCAGAAATTATCGCCTTTGAATGCGATGACAACTGCGGAGTCTTTCCGCTTCGGGACAAAAAGAAAACGCTCTCCCAGCTCAGGAGTGAAATTGACCAGAGGGACGGCAAGCTGCTTGTGAGCGAGATCCTGATGGCGGTGATGACCAGCGCCGAAGTTGAGGCATCCCAAACATGGGACGAAGCTGGGAAAGCAATCCGCAGCCTAAAGTTGTTTGATACCCCGCCGGAGCTGGATTTGATGAGGCTTGTCTTTGACCAGCTTAGGGACCGGCTGATTGAAATTGATGTTGACTTCATTTCAGAACTGGGCTTCTTGTATCTGAATGTTTTATCCCTTAGTTTACTTCGAGGCTTTCAGATGTCTTGAGGATGATGCTCAATACCGTTATGCAGCAACAAATTGGGAGGTGCAGAGATGAGTATAAAGGAAGCGCTCATCGGCGTATTTTCAGATGATCCCATCAACTGGGTGAAATGGGGCATTGTATTTGCGATTCTAATTGGCGGTTATATTATTGCCATTCCACTTTATGGGAAAGTCTCATCCCGTCTGAGTTGGGAACGCAAACGGGATATTGCGCGATGCAGGGATCATGTGATTAAGGCTGCTCTTGTTAAAAAGCATCCAAAAGGCGAAGTGGGAAAATATAATTGGAGCGCCACTTACCGTTATGAATTTGATGGTGAAGAGCGGGAATATCACGCCTACTTCAAAGAACCGACCAGACCGCCTGTTTATCTGTATCTGTACTATTTGGATAATCCCCGCAAGCTGTTTTCGGTGGAGGAATATCACTACGAGAACCACAAAGGAATCCTGCTTTTACCCATTATTTTCCTTCCGTGGATTTTAGCATTAGCTGCGATGTTCTTGCTGAACATTCCGCTGCCAACAAAGTGAGTCAGACCAAAGGAATTTGTATGGAGAAATCAATAATGGAAAATATCGTATTTGAACGCAATTATGAGATTGCAGAAAAGGATGACCGCGCAAGGGCTGTATTTGAGCGAGCCTTTGCACCCGGCGGTTTTATGGAAGAGTTTACAAAGAAGATGGACGCGATCCCGAAGGTCATTGTGCCGGAGGATAAGGAAAACTACGAATATCTGCTCAACCGGTGCGATGACTATGCAAAACGGCATCATGGCAGGATTCGCGGCGTTGTGGACTATGAACACTGGGATGCACACATCGACCTCTACCTGAGAATGCTGGAATTTGACGATGCTGAGGATATGGCCTTCGTAAAGGAAATCGGTGAAAAGGCACACTATCTTTGCATCATGCCAGAAGAAGGCGGAGGCTTCCGTTTTCACATCATGATCAATTATTTTGAAGAGCTGATGTCGGAGGAATATGGGGCTTACCTAAAATACGAAACACTTATGGAGGATGAAGAGCTGGCCTCCATGTTTGATATACCAGAGTTGTCCCCGAAGGAAGATGCGGTTATAAAATTGACCAGTGAAATCCTTGACCGGTTTGATAGCGAAACCCAAGTGGACAGGACAACAGCATTTAAGGCTGCACTCAACTATGTGATGCAACAGGATAAAGAAGAGGAAAAGAGCCTCGAAAAAATCGCTGCAACACTGACGGTGCTTCTTGAAAAGGTGCTGGACGAAGAAAAGAATGTAGAGGAACAAGAGTCATGAAATATATTCTCTATCGCTCTTTTGGCGATCTTGATAAGGATATTAAAAAGCATGAGCTGGTGGCTGTTGAAACCGGAAGGAACATTGATGATGTGGCCGATGCCCTGATTAAGGCGGCTGCGGATGACCTTGCCGGTATGCCGGAATATGAGCACTGTGAGACAGCGGCCTACGCACCTGAGCCAGTCAAAGACTTTCGGAAGGTGCGGCGCTATCAGTACGAGATGACGGGCATTGTTTATCCGCCGAATGCCGATAAGAACATCCTGATTGATTATGGCATTGTAGAAACGAATGAATAAGAAAGAGTATCTGCCCTTGTTGATTGATGTGTGAAACAGAGCGACAAAATCGGAATCTTACCAATGAAGGATGATAATGAAGGATGATATAAATGGACATTAAGGAAATTGAGACATATCTTAAAGAGAAAAACATTCAGTATGAAATCATTCGGCAGGATAAGCCGATACTTTCAGCGTTGGACGCGGAGGGCTATTATCCAGTTGAAAAATCAGCACCCACATTTGTTTTGCAGACAGAGAATGGACTCATTGGCTGCATAACATCTATTCAGAATGGGAGACTTGATTTTGAAAAGATGAAACTGCAATTCGGTTACAGCAAATTGAAAATGGCGGACAGGAAAAAGATTCAAAGCCAAACCGGATATAGCGTTGGTTCAATTCCCCTTGTCGGGTTGGGACTTCCCTGTTTATTTGATAAAAAACTGCTTGAACACGATTTTGTTTATGGCGGCACTGGGAATGAACTGCTAACATTAAAGATTGCTCCAACAGAACTTCTGAAAGCAAATGAGATTATAGGGATGTTTGAATAATTGGAATATGAAAGGTGGGTGGTATTATGCCCCTTCAAATTGTACGAAACGACATCACAAAGATGGAAGTGGATGCTATTGTCAACGCGGCGAACAGCTCTCTTCTGGGAGGCGGCGGTGTTGACGGCTGCATCCATCGGGCTGCAGGACCGGAGCTGCTTGCCGAGTGTAAGACGCTGGGCGGCTGCGAAACTGGCAGTGCAAAAATCACAAAGGGATATAGACTGCCCTGCAAGTATGTGATCCATGCCGTCGGCCCGCGCTGGCGGGACGGCAAACATGGAGAACGGGAAAAGCTTATTTCCTGCTACCGAACTTCTTTGGCACTGGCGAAAGAGCACGGCTGCGAGACGGTTGCCTTTCCGCTGATTTCATCGGGTATCTACGGCTATCCGAAAGACCAGGCGTTGAAAGTTGCCATAGGCACAATCAGCGATTTTCTTCTGGAAAATGACATGACGGTCTATATCGTCATCTTTGGCCGCAAGGCATATCAGATCGGTGAGAAGCTGTTCTCTGACATCGCCGCATACATAGACGATAACTATGTGAACGAACATACTGACAGCCGTTCGGAGCAGTTGCGCCGGATGCAGATGCTTTCGGATGAGCCGGAAGAAGAGACATTCGGTGCCCCGCTGGCTCCAATGGCGGCGAGTGCAAAAACGCTGGATGATGCCCTTTCGCAGATCGACGAAAGCTTTTCCGAAATGCTGCTTCGGAAAATTGACGAAAAAGGCATGACTGACGCGCAGTGCTACAAGAAAGCGAACATCGACCGGAAGCTCTTCTCAAAGATCCGCTCGGATAAGCTGTATAAGCCGTCGAAGCCCACGGCGCTCGCCTTTGCGATTGCCTTAGAGCTGCCGATGGATGAAACGAAAGAACTGCTCATGAAGGCGGGCTTTGCCCTCTCGCATTCCAACAAGTTTGACATCATCATTGAGTTTTTCATAGAGCACGGCAACTATAACATCTTTGAGATCAATGAGGCTTTGTTCGCCTTTGACCAGAACTTGCTCGGAGCGTAAAAATGCAGGAGGTAATGACGGACATGAAAAATCTTCCACCAGAGCTGAAATCATATAAAGAAGAGTTTGATTTCCTTCACAAAAAGATAGGCGACTTGGAATGGGAACTTGCAACCATTTATCTCGGTAGGAAAGGCGTTTTACAAAGCGAAATGGACAGAATTGAAGAGCAGCTTGAAAATTACCGATCAAATATTTGTATTTTGATTGAAAAGGTACATGACGAAGTAAGAAAGATAAATCGTACAAAGCTGAAATAACTTTGAAGGGAGGCAATCGGAGCATGAAAGAACGCACCTATATCGCAATCGACCTGAAAAGCTTTTATGCTTCGGTTGAGTGCCGTGAGCGCGGCTTAGATCCGCTCGATACAAACCTTGTTGTAGCAGACGAAAGCCGGACGGATAAGACCATCTGCCTTGCGGTCACCCCCTCGCTCAAGAGTTATGGCATCTCCGGGCGCGGAAGGCTGTTTGAAGTCAAACAGCGTGTCAAGGAAGCAAACGCCGGACGGCAGCACGACGCGCCGGGGCATCGGCTGGAAGGATCGTCGTACCTCTTCTCCGTGCTACAAGAGAACCCGTCTCTTGCGATAGACTTCATCATCGCGCCGCCGCGCATGGCGTACTACATGGAGTACAGCACTCGCATTTATCAGGTTTACATGAAGTATGTCGCGCCGGAGGACATCATTGTCTACTCCATCGACGAAGTGTTCATGGATGTCACGGACTACCTCAACACCTATAAGCTGTCTCCCCATGACCTTGCCATGAAGATCATTCTGGATGTTCTCTCGACAACCGGCATCACGGCGACCGCCGGGATCGGCACGAACCTCTATCTCTGCAAAGTGGCGATGGATATTGTCGCCAAGCACATACCGGCAGACAAGAATGGAGTCCGCATTGCTGAGTTGGATGAGATGAGCTACCGGAAAACGCTATGGTCACACCAGCCCCTCACCGACTTCTGGCGGGTAGGCAAAGGGTACGCCAAGAAACTTGAGGAAAACGGGATGTTCACAATGGGCGATGTTGCCCGCCGTTCCGTCACAGATGAGGACTTGCTCTACAAGCTCTTCGGCAAGAATGCGGAGCTGCTGATTGACCACGCATGGGGCTGGGAGCCTTGCACCGTTGAGACGGTTAAGGCGTACAAACCGGAAAGCAACAGCTTAGGATCGGGACAGGTACTACACCAGCCATATGAAGCAGATAAGGCACGGCTCGTCCTCCGGGAAATGGCGGACAACCTTTCAATGGATTTGGTGAGCAAGGGCTTTGTCACTGACCAGCTCGTTGTCACGATAGGCTATGACATTGAGAACCTGACCGACCCGGAGCGCCGGAAAAAGTATCACGGCGATATAGTAAAAGACCATTACGGACGGCAGATACCGAAGCATTCCCACGGCACAATCAATCTGGGGCGGTACACATCTTCCACAAAGCGGATTATGGATGCCGCCGGTGAACTCTTTGACCTGATCACAGACAAGAATCTGCTCATCCGGCGGTTGAATGTCACGGCAACTCATGTGATTGACGAAGCCTCTGCACCCTCAGCAAACGGAGATTTTGAGCAGCTTGACCTCTTCACTGATTATGCGGCACTCGATGCCAAGCGGAAACAGGAAGATGAAGAGCTTGCGAAGGAAAAGCGGGTACAGCAAGCCATGCTTACCATCAAAAAGAAGTTTGGGAAGAATGCCATTCTCAAGGGGATGAACCTTGAGGAAGGTGCAACCGCGAAAGACCGGAACGCACAAATCGGAGGGCATAAGGCATGAGTGACGAATACAAAGACATTATCAATCTTCCGCACCATGTCTCGTCAAAAAGGCCGCAGATGCCGATGTTGGACAGGGCTGCACAGTTCTCGCCTTTTGCCGCCCTCACCGGGTATGATGACGCAATTCATGAAACTGCACGGCTTACAAATGACAAGGTTGACCTCAGCGAAGAGGAAAAGGAAACGCTGGACAGGAAGCAGCAGATCCTTATGGAAAAGCTCAGCGACCATCCCTCTCTGACTGTCACCTACTTCATCCCGGACTCAAAAAAATCCGGCGGAGCGTATGTGACGATAAGTGGAAACCTAAAAAAGATCGATGGGTTTGAACGGTGGATGCTGCTTACAGACGGAACGAAAATTCCGCTGGATGACGTTGCCGACATTGAAAGTGAGCTGTTCCGCGATCTGTTTTGAATGTCGCTTTCCATGCGACCAAACCAAAGGCTATTTCTCCTATACTGTGACTGTAAGCAAAAGCAGTCACAGTTTTTCTATATGGGAGGAATCATCATGAAAAAGAACTTAACCGAGATCGTCTTTATCCTTGACCGCAGCGGCTCGATGAGCGGACTGGAAGCCGACACCATCGGCGGCTTCAACTCCATGATCGAGAAGCAGAGAAAGGCAGACGGCGAAGCGCTTGTCTCCACAGTCCTCTTCGACAATATGAGCGAGGTGATCCATGACCGCGTGAACATCCGCGACATCAAACCAATGACAGACAGGGATTATACCGTCCGGGGCTGCACGGCTCTTCTGGATGCCATCGGCGGTGCGATCCATCACATCGGCAATATCCATAAGTACGCCCGACCGGAGGATGTCCCGGAGCATACGCTATTTATCATCACCACGGACGGAATGGAGAATGCGAGCCGGTTTTACAGCAGTGACAGGGTGAAGCAGATGATCGAGCGGCAGAAGGCGAAGTATGGCTGGGAGTTCCTGTTTCTCGGCGCAAACATCGACGCAGTGGAAACAGCACGGCATTTTGGGATCGGAGCTGACCGGGCTGCCAACTACAACTCTGACAGTGCCGGGACACAGCTCAACTATGAAGTGTTGAGTGAGGCGATCTCCGCGGTCCGTTGCAGCGCCCCGCTCGGCGCAGATTGGAAGCGCCGGATTGACGAGGACTACGAGAAACGCGGTAAAGAGAAAAAGAAATAAGCTACACAAGCATGAGGAAAGGCGCTTTCGAGCGCCTTTTTTATATCTGCTACCAAGTTTTTCGCAAAAATTGTCCGTTGTAAAGTGAAGGGGATTTTTACGGGGAGAAGCACCGGAAATACGATTTTGAGAGAATAGCAAGCACAGCCGGTGTCCGTACACACGGCGATTTTCGAGTAAGGGAACCCTCCCCTTACTCTTCAAAATGCTTGTTGGGATGTCTCCCAAACCCTCTATCTTTACGAAAGGACAGATTGCCTATGGCAAATAGAACAAGGCCAATACGCATTGAGTTTTGCGTATCGGAAAACGAGCATCGGATCATCAAATCAAAGATGGCGCAGCTCGGAACAAAAAATATGGGCGCGTATCTCAGAAAGATGGCGATTGACGGCTACATCATCAAGGTGGACTACACCCAGCAGAAGAAGCTTGCCGCCGCTGTCAGTCGTGCTGCATCTAATATCAACCAGATTTGCCGCCGCATCAACTCAAAGGGAAACCTCTATGAGGATGATGTCACCGAGCTGAAAGAGAGGCAAAAGGAAATATGGCAGTTACTAAAATCAAGCCAATCCGAGGAACTGTAAACAAGGCGCTTGCCTACATCCTCAACCCGGCGAAGACCGACGATCAGCTCTATGTTTCCTCCTTTGGCTGCGCGGCCAACGACGCAGCGGCAAAAGAATTTGAGTGGACGCGAAACCTTGCCGCCCAGCAAGGGATGCAGATGCCGAAGGTGATTGCCCGACACCTGATTCAATCCTTCGACATCGGAGAAGTCACGCCGGAGATGGCGCATGAAATCGGAAAGCAGTTTGCCGACGAATGGCTGAAAGGCAAGTATGAGTATGTTATCGCCACCCACATTGACAAGGGGCATTGCCATAATCACATCATCTTCAACGCTGTCAACTTTGTAGACTATCATGCTTACCGAAGCAATCGGCGAACCTACCGGGAAGTGCGCCAGCTCAGCGACGAAATCTGTAAGGAACATGGGCTTTCCGTGATCCCACCCTCACAGAGCAAGGGCATGGACTACAAGGAATACACAGAGGCTAAACGCGGCACGAGCTGGAAGCAAAAGCTCAAGCAGACCATCGACCGCTGCATCATCACAGCGAAGGATTACGATGAGTTTTTGAAGCTCATGCAGGAAGCCGGATATGAAATCAAGACCGGAAAATACATCTCTTTCCGTGCTGAGGGACAGGAGCGTTTTACCCGTGCAAAGACCATCGGCGACAACTACACCGAGGAACGGATCAAAGAGCGCATTCAGGGGCGCGGGAACCGCAAGCGCCAGATGCAGACCTCTCACCGGGGTATCTCCCTCATCAGCGATATTCAGGAGCGCATCCAGCTCATCGGCAGCAAAGGGTACGAACACAAAGCGAAGCTCACCATTCTCAAGGAGGCTGCGCGTACCCTCAACTATCTGACCGAGAACAACCTTCTGCAATATGCTGACCTTGAAAAGAAAGCCGAGGACATTCACAGCTCCTATGCCCGCACCGGCAGTGAGCTGAAAAATGTTGAAGCCAAACTGCGTGAGGTGCAGCCGCTTATCAAAAACATCTCGAACTACCAGCGGCTCAAACCGGTTTATGATGCCTACATGAAGGCGGCGGACAAACCGGCATACCGTGCCAAACACGAAGCAGAGCTTGTCATCTATGAGGCGGCAAAGAGCACTCTTCTCGCCATACAAGGCGACGGAAAATTGCCGAGCTTGAAATCTCTGCAAGCCGAACAGCAACGGCTCATGGACGAGCAGCAGCGTCTATATGACGAACGCGCCAAGCTGAAAAAGGAAGCTCGCTTGATTGATACGATGAAGGCGAATGTGGATGATTTCCTCAGTCCCTCGCTGGCAAAGGAACAGGAGAAATCCCGCAGCGGAGAACTCGAATAAGCAAAAGAAAAAGGCTCACCGAAACCTACTGCAAGATTTCGGTGAGCCTTCGTTATTTCAGGGCTTAGCTTGTTTTGAATGCTTGATCATCGTGTCGATGACATCATAAATCTGAGAGCGATCCTCCGCAGAAAGCTTATCGAGCTTTTGAGCCAGAAGCGAATCTTTTACCAAATACCCATTGTCAAGGACATCCGCAAGGATCATATCCGCTGAAACGCCGAGAGCGTTGATTATGGAAATCAAGGACTCAAGAGAAGGCGTTTTTTCGCCGCGCTCTATTGCGCCCACATAGTTAATACTCAGGTCGGCTTTTTCCGCAAGGTCCTCTTGACGAAGCTTCCTCATCAGGCGGTATTTGCGGATGTTTTTGCCGATGGACTCAAGCCTCATCACAGCACCTCCTATCAGCGTGGAATACACACTAATAGTATAGGTGACGCGGCTATCACTATACACATTCTATATGGAAGTCACCAACGCTAATAGCGTTGATTTGTTCATGGAGTTGTGCTATCCTTTTATTTTGAAGAGGTGTATCTTGAGATGGGAAAAGAAGCGACAGCGACCTTCATTGGTCACAAAGAATGCTACGGTGTCCAAGCAGAGGATGTCCGGCGAGAAGTTGAAAAGCTTATCGCCTCCGGGGTTACTGACTTCTTAAATGGCGGCATGGGCGGGTTTGATTGGATGTGCGCAAGGGTTGTCTTTGACCTGAAAAAGAGCTATCCGCAGATAAGGAACTACCTTGTCATCCCCTACCTCACTTTCAACATTGCCGAGCCAAAATACTTCGATGACATTATCTATCCAGAAGGCTTTGAGAAGTATCATTTTAAGGCTGCGATCCCAGCGAGGAACCGGTATCTCGTCGATAACGCTGCATACGCCTTGTGCTATGTGACTCACGGCTGGGGAGGCGCTGCGCAAACACTCAAACGCGCTCAGAAAAAGGGGCTGACAATAATCAATTTAGGAGAGAGGAACGATGGGAGAGATAATCTATGAGAAACACTTTCACAAAGACACAATAGAGGAAATCGAGAGGGAAAGAATCGACTTCGTAGAAGCCTTCGGAGAAGATGCAGAGCAAGCACCTTCGTTCGACGAAATCATGAAAAAGATTTATAGCAATGTAACTTACCTTGTCTTGCCGGAGCGCGAGGAAATGGCGAAAACCTTCATCAAAACAGCCATAGAAATTTCTAATGACTATGAGCTGGATATTGAGATTGAGGAACATCTGAGCCACATTTCTGCCACCTACTATTTTGATTGCGGCGCGTGCATGGGCTTCCTTAGAAGAATTATTGAGATGTCGGATGACATCTCCTTCTTTGACCACATTAAGGGCTTTGATATGGTCATGTCCCTCGACTTTTACACAAAGGCTGTATTCAAAAGGGATCGGCTTATCCACCCCCAATGGTCTGACCTGAGTCGCTGAAAGGCGCTCGGGTTTTGTTTTTAGATGTTCGCTCCAAGAACTTGAAACTTTTTTGTAAATACGCAAAAGATGCTGTTGCGTGTTTCGAGTGTTTCCGCTATAATTATAATGTGTTTTTGTAGCCTCGCCGTATCTCGAAAAACAAGGAGCATCGACATGAAAATAAGTTATAAAAAACTGTGGGTACTGCTCATCCAGAGAGACATCTCAAAAGTAACTTTGCGCAAAGAGGTCGGGATTGCAGCTGGTACGATGAGCAAGCTCAACAAGGGCGAAGAAGTCGCTCTCCCTATTTTGCTACGCATCTGCGATTACCTTGATTGCGATATTGGGGACATCTGCGAAGCTGTACGCGAGGAAAAATAGTCCAGCAATCAAGGAGGTCAACAATCGAGATGGAACGAAAAGAATACAGTGCGGGCGCGGTGAAGTTATCCTTCTGGTTTATAGAGTTCCGCAAAGTGGTGGAGCTTCTTCATGAAGGAAAGAATGCCGAACAGATAAAATCCCTTGCCCTGAACGAGAACCTGTTTGCAGCCCCGACTACTCTCCGAGCCAATCAGATTTATCATACTGTCACAGGCCGCATCAGGGCTTTAGATGAAAGCTTCATCCAGCTTTTCACACGCAGCGACCTTGCAACGCAAAAGCTCTTTGCCCTGATTGCTGCTATGGCGTATGACACGCTTTTCTTTGATTTTGTCTATGAAGTGATCCGGGAAAAGATGATTCTCGGCACCTACGAGTTTTCGGACAGCGATGTGCGTGTTTTTTTCAAAGATAAGCAACAGCAAAATGAAAAAGTGGCCGGATGGACGGACGCCACATTGGTACGGCTTGGTCGGTGCTATAAAACAATGCTATACGAGGCTGGGATAATAGATAAAGCAAAAACGGCCAGAAAAATACTGCGCCCTATTTTAGACCCGGACTTGGTACGCTGGCTGGAACAGAACAATATGGGCGCTTATATCAAGGCGCTTGCGGGGGTAAGATAATGGATTTAACAGAACGACTGGACGCAATGGAAGCGGCGATCCGAAAGCCATCCTTCCGTCAGAGCAGCGGAAAAGCCAACGAGGTCAACTACTGGATTTTTGACTATCCGCCTGAGAAAGAGCTGGAAGTCCGTGAGCGTATCGAATATATGAAGCATAAGAACTCGAAAGGAACGGACGGATTTGAGCTTGTTGTGTTCGACCTCTATGATATTATTATTGACTTCCTTGAAGGGAAGAACTTCATAGAGAAGTGCTGTGAATTTGAGAAGAAGCGCGGCATCCAAAGAATTGTCAAGGCAGTCAGCAATTCGATGAAAGTAAGCGAGGATGACAGCCTGATTGTGCAGTACATTCTTGACCACACCCCGGAGAACGCCATTGTCTTTCTGACCGGTGTTGGCAAGAGCTATCCGCTTCTTCGTTCGCATAATGTGCTGAACAATCTCCACCAGTCCTATCTACACGCACCTGTGGTGATGTTCTTTCCCGGTACATACAACGAACTGGAATTGATTCTCTTCAACGAAATCAAAGATGATAATTATTACAGAGCCTTCCGGCTTGTCAAGTGATGGAGGTGCAGCAATGAAAATAAAGGATATGTTCGCCAAGAAGATCGACCGAGAAATCCAAGGCGTAATTATTGTCGGACAAGGCGAGGATGCAAATGTATCTCAGGAGCTTGAGGAATATGTCGTTACCCGCGAGCTTCAAAAGCATTTTGCCGATTTCTATTCGGCCTATAAAAAAGGGATTGCCGGAACAACGCCAAAGATGGGCGTATGGATTTCCGGCTTCTTTGGAAGCGGTAAATCGCACTTCCTGAAAATCCTGTCCTACCTTCTGGAAAACCGTCAGGTCGGGGATAGAAAGGCGATGGACTACTTCGTCGAAGATAAGAAGATCGTAGATCCGATGGTGTTGGCAGATATGAAGCTGGCGGCTGATACCCCCACGGATGTAATCCTCTTCAACATCGACTCCAAGAGCGAAACGAATGGCAAGCAAAACAAGGATGCCATCGTCAATGTATTCCTCAAAGTTTTCAATCAGATGCAGGGCTTCTGCGGGTCCATCCCCCATGTTGCCGATCTGGAACGGAGGCTTTCCGAGGAAGGACGCTACGATGAGTTTAAGGCTGCTTTCGAGGAAGAATACGGCGATCCGTGGGAGGACTCCCGGCAGGACTTTGACTTCATTCAGGACAGCGTTGTTGATGCCCTTGTTTCGATGGATTTCATGAGCGAAGCAGCGGCAAGGAACTGGTGCGAAAAGGCAGTGGAGCCTTATACCATCAGCATCGAGGACTTCGCAAAGCGCGTCAAGAGTTATATCGAGCGCAAGGGGAACAACCACCATGTTGTGTTTCTGGTGGATGAAATCGGTCAGTACATCGGCGATGATTCCAAGTTGATGCTCAATCTCCAAACCGTGACTGAGGAACTGGGCAAGGAGTGCATGGGCAAGGCTTGGGTCATCGTGACAAGCCAGCAGGATATTGACTCCATCACCAAGGTCAAGGGCAATGACTTTTCTAAAATTCAAGGTCGGTTTGATACCCGTCTCTCCCTCTCTTCTGCCAATGTGGATGCCGTTATCAAGAAGAGAATCCTTGAAAAGACAGAACCGGCTGCGCAGACGCTCCGGGTGCTTTATGAGCAGAAGGCAACGATTATCAAGAACCTGATTGTGTTCAATGACACGGCAGAAAAGAAGCTGTACGCGAGCGCGGAAGACTTTGCCGAGGTCTATCCCTTTGTGCCATATCAATTCAATCTGTTGTCCAGCGTATTGACTTCTATTCGTACCCACGGAGCTTCTGGCAAGCACCTTTCCGGTGGCGAGCGTTCTATGCTGGCTCTCTTCAAGGAGTCTGCTGTTAATGTCATGAATGAAGAGGCAGGGGTCATTGTACCCTTCCATCGCTTTTATGACGCACTGGAAAACTTTCTGGATCACAGCCACAGCGGGGTGATCATCCGGGCTTATGACAACAGCTATATCAACCCGGAGAAGAAGGACAAGGATGTCTTCGCCATCAATGTCCTCAAGACACTCTTCATGATCAAATATGTGCTGGAAATTGAGGCAAACATCGACAACATCACCAGCCTGATGATTGAAAATATCGACGATGACCGGATTGAGCTGAAAGGCCGTGTGGAGGAAGCGCTGAAGGTCCTGATGCGGCAGATGCTCGTGCAAAAAAACGGCAGCATCTATGTCTTCCTGACCGATGAGGAACAGGAAGTCAACAATGAAATTGAGAAGGAAAATGTAGAAACGCCGGAGATCATCACCAAGGTCGCGGAAATGATTTTTGAGGACATTTTCCCCGGCAAACGCTACACCTATCCTGTCTTCAATGGCCGCTATGCCTTTGGCTTCAACCAGTTTGTAGATGATCGTCCATACAAAGCAAATCAAAACTATGACATCGGCCTTCGTGTCCTGACACCGTGGTACGACGGCAGCACAGAGGATGGAACCCTTCGGATGATGTCCGGTCAAAGCAGAGAAGTCCTTGTTGTACTTCCGAATGATGCAGAGTTCCTGACGGAAATTCAATCCTATTTGAAAATTGAGGGGTTCCTTCGGAAAAACACCTCCACGCAGCTTGCCAAGTATGAGACGATCAAAGAGGCAAAGCGTGTGGAAATGCGGGAGCGCAATCAAAACGCCAAGCTCTACCTGACCGAAGCGCTCAAAGAAGCAACGATCTATGTGAACGGCGATGTTGTCCGTGTGAACGGCAAGGAGGTCAGCAGTCGGATCAATGAAGCCATTGGCCGTTTGGTGCAGACAGTCTATCACAAGCTGTCCTACATCGACGCGCCGATGGGCGAGGCGGAAATCCGCAAGATGCTCCATCAGAGCAATCAGCTTTCGCTTGGGCTGGAAGGCGGTACAGAAAGCAACACTCATGCGCTGGACGATGTGCAGGGCTTCATCGCCATGAACACCCGCAATCACATGAAAACTTCCATGAAAACGGTGAAGGACCGCTTCATGAAGGCTCCTTATGGCTTTGTGGAAGACGATGTACATTGGCTGGTGGCGCGTCTGTTCAAGCGCGGCGACCTGTCTTTCACGGTCAACGGCGCTGCGGTCAGTCTGAATAACAAGACTGAGGAAGAGATCATCGGCTTCATCACCAAAAAAGCGTTTGCGGAAAAGCTCCTGATGGAAGAGCGTGTCCGCGTCAGCGATAAGGACAAAAAGGCTGTCCGGGATGTGATGAAGGAGACCTTCCGCGCCACTACTTCGGCGGAGGACGAAGATACCATCATGAAGAACTTCCAGCGCTATGCGCAAAACACGATTTATGAGATCGAGCGTCTGGAAGTCCATTACGAGCAGCATCATTATCCGGGCAAGCGTGTTCTGTCCAGCGGGAAGGCTCTGATGCAGTCTGTTGTTCAGATTCAGTCTGCTTTAGACTTCTTTACGACCGTTTCCAAGAAACAGGATGACTTCTTCGACTTCGCGGAAGATTACGAGCCAATCAAGACTTTCTTTAGCGGCGAACAGTCCACCATCTTCGCCCGTGCGCTGGATATGCTTGCAATCTATGATGACAGTAAGACCTATATCGTCAATGCTGAACTGGAAGATATAGTCGCACAGATGCGCTCCATTACCCGGCAGGAAAAGCCGTATGCCAACATTCCGAAGCTGCCTGAGCTGCGTGAGCGGTTCATGTCCTGCTATGGCGAAATCTTGCAGCAGGAATCCGCCCCTGTCCTTGATTCGATTGATCAGGCGTGGAAGCGCGTCTTGGAAGTACTTTCCACCAAGGACTACAACGACCAAAAGCGAACGGCTTACTTTGAGAAGTTCCAAGAAATCCGGGATGGAGCTACCCACTGCAACAATGTCTCTACGCTGAGAAGCTTCGCAGATAAAGCAGATGCACTGAAACGACGGCTTCTTGATGAAATGGCTGATCTTGACTACAAGCGGGAAATTCAAAAGGCCGAAGAAGAAGCCCGCCGTCAGGCAGAGGAAGCCAAACAGAGCGGAAATCCTGCCCCCGAAGCAACCGTTGCCCCTGCGCCGGTGAAAATCCGCAAGACGAAAAATGTCTCCATCAAGATGATGACGGGGACGGCATCTTGGCGTCTGGAAAGCAAAGAGGACATTGACCGCTACATGGACAGCCTTCGCAAGTCGCTGGAAGCGCAACTGGACGAAGATACGATTGTCAATGTGGAGTTTTAATGGGCAGTATTGGAGGTGCGTATGGGAAATATCACGCTGAGTTTTACTGTTCAAGGTGATAGCGAAGGATATGTCACCTTTGAATGCCCGTATTGCGGATCAGAATTTAAGCTACAAGCAGGAGAAGTCCAAAGTGATGAAGAACCTGTTTTGGAACTGTTCTGCCCCTACTGCGGCCTTGCAAAAGAGAAATCCGCATTCTGGTCAAAAGATGTTCGTGACAAAGCTCGAGCGTTGGCCGAGAACTATATGATTGAAGAGTTGAATAAGGCCTTTGGGAAAATGGCTCGTACGATCAATCGTCAAAAGAGCATAATAAAAATGACATATAAACCGTTGAAAAAAGTGTATGTCAAAGAGTTAAAAAATGCGGACACAGCGGAAACGGAGTTCCAATGCACTTGTTGCAATCGAAGGGTTAAAGCGTTGTACTGCGCCGGAGCTTCAAAGATATTTTGTCCTTACTGCGGGGTAGACTTATGAGTGAATACAGAGAATTAAGAACTATCAGCCTCGATTTTCGAAGAATATCCAGTAATCTTCTTTCAAGTGACGATGGAGATGCAGATGTGAATCTGCATCGGCTGATGGATTATATTGAGAAGACGCCATTTATCCATGACCGTGTTCATAGCGTTGTGGATCAAGTCGAATATGATTTTCAGGCTTGTTTTCCGACTCATTCCTCTGAATGGGCAAGCACGAGCATTCCAGTAGATGAAAATTGTCACATCAAAGCAATTTATGACTACATGAGGTACATCGTGGAGACCCCAAACATGAATGTTTTAGGGCAAGCCATGCAATACCTATGGAAAAAGGGCGCAACTTACACGGATATTATTCAGCGTTTTTTGGAAAACACAGTAAAACCCTTGATAAATTTCATCAACGATGAAATTTCCAAGGAGATGATCCTCCTGGAAGATGAGAAGAAGGCTGCACCAATGACTCAAAACATCGGGACGGTCAATGGTCCGGTTATCCAGCAAGGCAGCGGTTCTATTACACTTAACACGAAAAACGGCGTATCAGCAACGGACTTAAACTCGCTCATCGAAAAGCTGATTTCGTCACTTCCCGCTATTACTGATACTGCCGCCGAAGAGATTGAAAGCGTTAAGGATGACTTGGAATCCTTGCAAGAACAAATCTATTCTCCTGCCCCGAAAAAGAGCCGGATGCAAAAGGCTTTGGCAGGAATAAAGAAATTTTCCAGTGAGGTTTTATCTAAAGCATCTGTTTCAATAGCAACAAGCGCCATCACCGGAGCAGACTGGACAACATTGATTCAGCAAGCCGAAGTGTTCATCGACGGCTTAATGTAATAGGGAGAATCGCCATGAACAAAACAGCCATAAAAAACTTTGCAATATGGGCACGGAATAAGCTCATTGCGGACATCCAGTACCGTGCCGGATTGATGGGGATTACGGCGGACGGCATCAAAGACCCGCTGCCGCAGTCTACCGGGACGATGGAGTTCTATGACATCGGAACTTCTGAGCCGTATGCCATCAGCGGCGAGGCCATCTCCCAGCGCAAAAAGCTGGTGGAGATTATCCGCAAAAAAGAAAAGGACAGCAACTACGCCACAGCTTATAAGTACATTTTGGAAGAGGTCGCCTACACTTGGTTTAACCGATTGATCGCCATCCGTTTCATGGAGGTCAACGACTATCTTCCCTCCCACATCCGCGTCCTGTCCTCCGAGAGCGGCAAAATCGAACCGGATTTGGTGACTACGCCCTTCGATGCGGAGCTGTCCTTCACCTCTGCTGAGGAAGAGACTGTCCTGCGCCTGAAAAACGAGAACAAGCTGGACGAGCTGTTCCGGCTGCTGTTCATCAAGCAGTGCAACGCTCTGAACGAGATCCTGCCCGCCCTGTTTGAGAAGACCAGCGACTACACCGAGCTGCTGCTGAACCTCTCCGTTGTGGATCAGGAAGGTGTCGTGTATCACCTCATCCATGACATTGCCGAGGACGATTTCAACATCGAAAAGGGCGGTCAGGTGGAGATTATCGGCTGGCTGTACCAGTATTACAACACCGAGCCGAAAAACGCCGCCTTTGCCAAAAATGGAAAGATTACCAAAGAGGAAATCCCTGCCGTCACCCAGCTCTTCACGCCGGACTGGATCGTCCGCTATATGGTGGAAAACAGCCTTGGCCGCATCTTCATCGACAAGCGGAAAGAACAGGGCGTTTATGCTGACGGTCGCGGCCTCGACGAAATGAGCTGGGATGAGGTTGAGGCAAAGCGCATTTCCAATGAAGAAGAAATCGCCGGGCGGATGGGCTGGAAGTATTATCTGCCGGAAGCTGCGCAGACCAAGGAAGTGCGCCAGCAGCTCGACGAAATCCAGAAGCAGAGCGAATACAAGGATGTCCGAGACATCAAGGTCATCGATCCTTGCATGGGCAGCGGCCATATCTTGGTGTACGCCTTCGATGTGCTGATGCAGATGTACGAAAACGACGGGTACAGCCAGCGCGACGCGGCGCAGTGCATCCTTGAAAATAACCTCTACGGTTTGGACATTGACGAACGGGCGGCGCAGCTTGCCTATTTTGCCGTGATGATGACAGCGCGACAGTATGACCGGCGTATCTTCTCCCGCGGCATCCAGCCCCATGTCTATGCGATTGCCGAAAGCAACGACATTGACGCTTACACGCGGGACTACTTTGCGAACAATGACCCGAAGCTGAGAGCGGCGCTGGACAGCATCATGAACGACTTGCGCGACGCAAAGGAGTACGGCTCCATCCTGACGATGGCACCGGTAGACTTTGCCGCTCTCTACTCCCGCATGGACGAGGTGCAGAACGACATCAGCCTGTATCGGGAATCTGCCCTGAACACCATCTTGCCTCTGATCCGCGTGGCGGAGGTGCTGGCGCAACAGTACGATGTGGTGGTGACGAATCCGCCGTATATGGGCAGCTCTAATATGGACGCAAGGCTTAGCGAGTTCGTGAAAAAGCATTACCCGGACAGCAAGAGCGACCTGTTTGCAGTGTTCATCGAACGGTGCGGCCAGATGACCGGCAAGAACCGGTATCAGGCGATGATTACCCAGCACGCTTGGATGTTCCTGTCCAGCTTTGAAAAGCTGCGTGCGAAACTGCTTCTGAAAGATACCGTCAACATGGCGCACCTCGGCCCGCGAGCGTTTGAGGAGATTGGCGGTGAAGTGGTGCAGACCACCAGCTTTGCGCTGCGAAACAGCCATATTCCTGACTACAAAGGTACCTATTGCCGCCTGATTGAGCCAACTACCCAGCAGGGCAAAGAGGATATGTTCCTTGCTGGCAAAAACCGCTACACCGCCCAGCAATCCAACTTCTCCAAAATCCCCGGGGCACCGGTGGCGTATTGGGCAAGCACCAAAGTACTTGATGCTTATTCCAATGGAAAACTCCTTGGGGACATTTCCGATGTTAAAATTGGAATGGGCACTGGTAAAAACGAAATATTTGTTAGAGAATGGTGGGAAGTAAATTTCAGAAAGATAGATTACTCTTTAACAGATATAAGCCAGATTGATCTAAGCGAGGCAAGGTATTTCCCTTACAATAAGGGTGGCGAATTTCGGCTTTGGTACGGCAACCTCCAAGAAGTTCTGTGGTTTGATGCCCAAGGTCGTGCATATATGAATACAATGAGCGGGCACAGAGAAAACGGTGCTCACGATTGGTATTGCCATGAAGGACTTACATGGTCTTTTGTTAGCTCTTCAAAATTTGGAATTCGTTACTTGCCAACGGGATGCTTCTTTGATGTCGCAGGCTCTACTCTTTTCTCAAGAGTGGATAATAAATACACGCTAGGATTCCTATCCTCTTGTGTTTGCTTTGACATACTGAAAATATTAAACCCCACCCTTAACTATCAAGCGGGTAATATCAAAAGCTTGCCACTGATTTTATCACACGAAAATGAAGTTGATCCACTCGTGGATGCAAACATCAATTTATCAAAATTCGATTGGGATTCCTACGAAACCTCATGGGATTTTAAGCGGCATCCGCTAGTGCGGTTGAAGTTGGCTGGTGCTTATTCTTGGGGTGATAAACCGCCTGTAATGCGTCTTACTTCTGCCTATAACGCATGGAAGCTGGAATGCGAAGGGCGATTTGAAAAACTGAATGCCAACGAGGAAGAACTGAACCGCATCTTCATCGACATATACGGATTGCAGGATGAGCTGACCCCCAATGTGGCAGACAAGGATATCACCGTCCACCGCATCTTTGACACCAAGGACGATGTGCCGGAATCTATGCAGGGCAGCAATTATGTCCGCACCAAGCGGGATGAAATCGTCTCGCTGCTCTCCTATGCCGTGGGCTGTATGTTTGGGCGGTATTCCTTAGATGAAGAAGGTTTGATATTGGCAGGACAGCCATTGAACAGCCATTTTTATGAAGGCCAATCTCCCCGTTCGGGTACAGGAGTCGCGGGCGCACCGGGAATGAATGTGCCGAACGGACAATTTTATTACAAGGTTGACGGCGATTTGAAAAAATGCACCTTCAACCCCGACCACGACGGCATCCTCCCTATCACCGACGAAGAGTATCTGGAAGATGACATCATCTCCCGCCTGTGCGGCTGGCTGAAAGCCGCCTATGGAGCGGACACGCTGGAAGAAAATCTGGACTTTATCGCTGATGCGCTGGGCGGCAAGGGCAACAGCAGCCGCGAGATTATCCGAAACTACTTCCTCAAGGATTTTTTCAAAGACCACTGCAAGACCTACCAGAAGCGCCCGATTTACTGGCTGTTTGACAGCGGCAAGCAGAACGGCTTCAAGGCGCTGATTTATCTCCACCGCTATACGCCGGACACCATCGGCAATCTCCGCGTGGACTACCTCCACAAGATGCAGCGAGTCTACGAGTCCGAAATCAACCGGATGCAGGACATGATCGACCACAGCACCAACGCCCGCGAGGTGGCGGCTTCCACCAAGCGGAAGGAAAAGCTCCAAAAGCAGCTCAAAGAGTGCCGCGACTACGACGAGATGATCGCCCACCTCGCCCTGAGCCGCATCGAGCTGGACTTGGACGATGGCGTGAAAGTCAACTACGAAAAAATCCAGACCGCCAGCGATGGGAAGAAATACGCTGTTCTGGCAAAGATATGAGGTGAATGACTTTGGGATGGTATGATGCAATTAAGGATGGTATTGCTGTTGCACAGCAAGTAGATAATATTCCTCTTGTAGAAAAATTGATTGAAGCGCAAAAGCAAATTCTTGATCTGGTAAATGAGAATCAGAAGCTTAGAGAGCAAATCAGAGAAATGCAGGAAACAACGGACATTGCCGGAAAGATTGAGCGGCATGAAGATGCCTATATCACGCTGGCTGATGACCCTGATAGGCACATTTATTGCTCATGTTGCTGGGACACAAAAAAGATATTGGTACAGGGGCAAAAAACTGGTGTAGGGACATATTGTTGTCCTTCCTGCGGAACAAATGCGTACTACGACAAAGTGGCTTATGACAAGCATCAGGCGGAAGCTATTGCCAGTATTGGGAACATGACGGCGCAAATAAATCGCCGCAGATATTGATATGTAATTCGATAGAAGGAGGTGGTCGAGATGACCGCAGAAGAGATTTTCGCCGGTGAATCCGAGAATATCGAGTTCAAGAGCGAGATTCCCGCCAAAAGCGAAAAATACATGAAAACCGTGGTTGCCTTTGCTAACGGCAAGGGCGGCAAGCTGGTCTTCGGTGTGGAGAACGGCACATGGACTGTCACCGGCTTTTCCAAAGAGGAAGTCTTTCAGAAGATGGACGCGATTACCAACGCCATTTTCGATAGCTGCGAACCCAAGATCACCCCGAGTATCGCGGTGCAGGAAATTGACGGGAAGGCAATCATCGTTGTCGAAATAATCCCCGGTATGCAGCGTCCCTACTATATCAAGAGTCAGGGCATCATGGAAGGCACCTATATCCGTGTAGCGGGTACGACCCGCCATGCGGAGCGCTACCGTGTGCAGGAGCTTATCATGGAGGGCACGAACCGCTCTTTTGACCAAATGGAACGGGAGCAGACGGTATCTGAGGAAGAGATCGCGGTCTTCTGCGAGAAGATGTATCAACACGCCCTCAAGCTGGGCGAGACAGACACGGCGCGGGAGCAGATTCAAAAAGTGGGCAAAAATCAGTTGCTCTCATGGAAGCTGCTGGTGGAGCGCGACGGAGCTTACCACCCCACCAACGGGTATCTGCTTCTGAGTGGAGACACGGCAGAGTTCCCGGATGCAGCCATTCAATGTGCGGTATTCAAAGGCACTGTGCGGGATATTTTTATTACCCGTAAAGAATTTACCGGTGCGATCTATGAGCAGATCGAGGATGCCTACAACTTCGTGTTGCAGCACATCGACCTCGGCTCACGCATTGAAGGAATTGGAAGGCAGGATTATTATGAACTGCCCGTCAAAACAATCCGTGAGATGATCTCGAATGCAGTCTGCCATCGCAGCTACCTGACGCCGGGGAAAATCCAGGTGGCGCTCTTTGATGACCGGCTGGAGGTCACCTCCCCCGGTATGCTGGACAGCGAAATCACCATTGAAAAAATGAAGTCCGGCCTCTCGAAGATCCGCAACCGTGGCATTGCAGCCGCCTTTTCCTACATGAATATCGTGGAGGCGTGGGGCAGCGGAATCCCGAAAATGTTCCGGGAAGCAAAGGAATATGGCCTTCGTGAGCCGGAACTGATTGACATGGGCAGCGATTTCCGCATCAACCTGTATCGGAAAGACGCGGCTACCGATCAGAATGGTGTCATTGATCCCAAAGAGCGTGACACCGATGATACCAATGACACCAAAGTTGAACCCAATGATACCAATGAAGAAGCGATTCTGCGCATCCTCCAATCCAATCCGAAAGCGACGCAGAAGGATGTTGTAGAGATGCTGGGTGTTTCTCTCGCCACTGTGAAGAGGCTCATGAACAGCCTTCAAAAAGCTGGCAAAATCATACGCAAAGGCTCCAACCGGAGTGGGTCATGGGTAGTCATAGACCAGAAGGAGTAAAGCGGCATGGCAGAAATGAACATCAAACAAATCATAGACCGGCTGAATGCTGAGTTTACCGGCGATACCCGTAAGCTCGTTTTTTGGTATGACGATAACGGCGAGTTTGTGGAGGATATGCAGAATGTAGAGTTGGAAAACGCTAAAGTCTACTTTTTGCAGCCGGATAACCAGTTTGCCACCAAGCTTTTTCTGGAACGGCAGGACACCACCACAAACTATCTCATCTACGCCCCCTTCCCCAAGCCGGATGTACGGGACAACCATCTGGAAGACACGCTGCTCTACTCCAAGCGCTTCTATGCCGACCGCGCCTCGCTGCTCTCGGTGGATTTGGGCATTGACGAGAAATACAAGCCCATCATCGAAAAGCACATCAAATTCTTTGCCAACAAGGAGCGGACGCAGCGCTTCTATGACCTTGAGATAGAGAACTTCAACGAAGAGAACATCATCACGGGGCTTCTCTCTGCCATTTGCCGCACCCGCACCTGTTCCTTTGAAGAAGTAATCCGGGTCATGCTAACAGACGGCGAGCTTGCAGATAACAAGTTCCTGTTCGAAGTAGAGAAATACGGTCTGCTGAACGATTTCTGGAAGCTCTGCGAGCAGCATTTCGGCTACACGGATGTCAAACCGACGCTGGAAAAGCTCATAGTGACCATGTTCGTCACCTACACGGCCAAATATGTAGGAAGCGAACTCCCGAAGCCGTGGAAGGCGTTCCTCTCCTATAAGGCCGGGAATATCATCGCCTTTATGGACAACCTGATGAACAATATCCTGTACCGTGGGCGCTATGATGAGCTTTCCGCTCATGTGGCCTTCGGCCTGAATGTCCAGAAAGCCTTCTCCGATTATTCGCCCGATGACTTGGTGAACTGCGATACCTTCCTTGCCATCGACCAGATTCTCATCAAGTGGATTGTGGAACGGCTTTTAACCGAGGATGTGGGCGCAGCACTGGACGGTCTGACTATCCCGCAAATCTGCGAAAAGCGGAGCAAGATGCACTTTGGCGAGAAAACCGGGGGCTGCTATCAGATGCTTGACAGCGCCTATCAAATCATTCAGGCTGGAAATTTCCGTTGCCCGGACAGCTTCAAAGAGATTCTGCGCCAGTATCAGGAGGAAGACTTCCGGCTGGACTACGAATATCGCCGGTTCTATTCTGCTTACGATCAGCTCGAAGAAACAGCAGCTTTCGAGCCGCTGCGCGATTTGGTGGAAAACATCTACACCAACGAGTATCTGGAAACACTGCTTCCCATATGGAATGCCGCCATTCAGGAGCCGGACGCATTTATGGCACTGCCTTTGCAGCGGGACTTCTATGCCCGCAATTTGAAGAATGCCAAGGAGCGCACGGTGGTCATCATCTCGGATGCCATGCGCTATGAGGTGGGCAAGGAGCTGTTCCGCCTGATGCAGGATGATCCAAAGTGTACAGCGAAACTGGAAGTCCAGCTCAGTGTTTTGCCGTCCTATACCCGTCTCGGCATGGCGGCGCTGCTTCCACACGCGGAGCTGACGATGACGGACGATTTCAAGGTGCTGATCGATGGTATGCCTTGCGATAACCTTGCTGAACGAGAAGCGATTTTGCAGAAGTACAGCCCTGATAGCGTTTGCGTCCAGTTTGACAGCATCAAGTCGCTCAAGGTCGCCGAGCTGCGCAGCATCTTCACCGGCAAACAGGTCGTGTATGTGTACCACAACCAGATTGATGCCCGTGGTGATAAGCCAAATACAGAGGATGAAGTGTTTGTGGCCTGTCAGGAGGCGATTGCGGAAATCACCGACCTGATCCGCCGCATCTCTACCAGTGCGAATACATACCGGTTTATTATTACTGCTGATCATGGCTTCATCTACAAGCGGGACAAAATTGCGGAGAGCGATAAGATCGAGGGGATCAAGGGCAAGACTTCCTTTATCAACCGGCGTTTTGTGGTCGCACAGGAACCCGTTTCAAGAGATGGCATCGCCAGCATGGAGATGAATAAAGTTCTTCGCAACGATGATACCAAATGGGTGTCCTATCCTATCAGCGACGATGTATTCAAAGTGGCTGGCGGCGGGCAGAACTATGTACATGGCGGCTCATCCCCGCAGGAAATGCTTGTGCCTGTCCTTGACCTCAAGATGGAACGAGGTCACATGGAGACGCGAAGCGCGGGAATTGCGCTGGTAAGCATGGTGCGAAAAATCACCAATAAGATCACCATACTGGATTTCATTCAGTCTGAGCCGGTCAGCGATGTGGTCAAGGCTGCTTCTTATCGGTTGTTCTTTATCTCCGATGATAACGAGCGGATTTCCAATGAGAATAGCTGCATCGCGGACAGCCGAGAACAAGATGCTGCCAAACGCATCTTCCGCATGAAATTCCAGTTCAAAGACAAGAAGTACGACAAAGACAAACAGTATTTCTTTGTGATATACGATGATGCAACAGGGCTTGAGGTGTTCCGGCATCCTGTCATCATGGACATGGCATTTGCCGATGACTATGGCTTCGGCTTTTAAGGGGACCCTAAGTGACAGGAGGCGATTCAAATGGTTGATATGACAGAAAATGAGGATAGAAGAGCTGTCATCAAATCGAAATTGCGGCAAAATTTCGATGGGAAGATTGTGCGCAAGGATTTGACCAAGAAAATCAAGGAAGGCGCAAATGTGCCTGTCTATGTCCTTGAGTTCCTGCTGGGACAGTATTGCAGCTCGGATGACCCTGATATTATTGAAGAGGGCGTAGAGAATGTAAAACGCATTCTTGCGGATAATTTCGTCCGCCCGGACGAGGCACAGAAGATTCTCTCTGTGCTTCGTCAACGCGGCAGCTACACCGTGATTGATAAAATCACAGTGAACTTGAACATAAAGCGGGATTTCTATGAAGCAGAGTTCTCCAACCTTGGACTCAAGAATATCCCCATAGACGAAGAATATCCCGCCAAATTTGACCGCCTACTCTGCGGCGGCATCTGGTGCATCGTGCAACTGGACTATGAGTACATGGAGGAAGATCGGAACGGAACGCCAATCAGCATCCGAAAGCTCACGCCGATCCAAATGCCTCATGTGGACATTGAAGAACTGAAACAGGGGCGCAAAGCATTTACGCAGGATGAATGGATGGATGTGCTGCTGCGCTCCATCGGCATGGAGCCGGACACCCTGACTTACCGTGAAAAATGGCTGCTCCTGATCCGCATGATCCCGCTTGTGGAGAACAATTTCAACCTCTGTGAGCTGGGGCCGCGTAGCACCGGTAAATCCCATCTTTACAAAGAGATTTCTCCGAACAGCATTCTCGTTTCCGGCGGTCAGACAACGGTAGCCAATCTGTTTTATAACATGGGGCGCAAAACCGTTGGCCTTGTCGGTCTTTGGGACTGTGTTGCCTTTGACGAAGTTGCCGGTATCAGATTCAAGGATAAAGACGGCATCCAGATCATGAAGGACTACATGGCATCCGGGTCCTTCGCTCGTGGAAAAGAGGAAAAAGCTGCAAGCGCGTCGATGGTCTTTGTGGGCAACATCAATCAGAGCGTGGATGTGCTTCTGAAAACATCCAGCCTCTTTGATCCCTTCCCTCCTGAGATGGGGACCGATACAGCTTTTCTTGACCGGATTCACTGCTATCTTCCCGGTTGGGAAATTCCGAAATTCCGCCCAGAGCATTTTACGGATGACTATGGCTTCATTACAGATTATTTGGCAGAGTTCATCCGGGAGCTGCGCAAGGAGCAGTACGGCGATGCGCTGGACAAGTATTTCCGTTTAGGCACCAACCTAAACCAGCGTGATACCATTGCCGTTCGGAAGATGGTCGGCGGGCTTTTGAAGCTTGTTTACCCTGACGGTGAGTTCACAAAAGAACAACTGGAAGAGATTTTGAAGCTTGCTCTTGAGATGCGCCGCCGTGTTAAGGAACAGCTGAAAAAGCTGGGCGGCATGGAGTTTTATGATGTGAATTTCTCCTACATCGACAAAGACAGTTTTGAGGAATACTATGTATCCGTTCCTGAGCAAGGCGGCGGTAAGCTGATCCCCGAAGGAATGTGCAATCCGGGCCAAATCTATACGGTCTCACAGGGAAAATCCGGCATGATCGGTGTGTTCCGGTTGGAATCTCAGATGCTTCCCGGCAATGGCAAGTTTGAACGCACGGGCATTGGCTCGGAACGCGAGGCAAGAGAGGCTACAAACACCGCCTTCAACTTCCTCAAAGCAAATGCCGGACACATCAGCGGGACAATCAGCACTACGACAAAGGACTATATCGTCAATTATCAGGACTTGCAGGGCATCGGCATGACCAGTAAGCTTGCCCTTCCGACGCTGATCGCACTGGCTTCCATTGCCCTGAACAAGCCCACTGTCAGCAGCTTGGCTGTACTGGGAGAAATCAGCATCGCCGGTACGATGATCAAAGTAGATGAACTGGCAAACGCCCTGCAAGTGTGTCTTGACAGCGGGGCAAAGAAAGTATTACTGCCCATTACATCAGCCGCAGACCTTGGCACTGTCCCCTCAGAGTTGATCGGATGCTTCAATCTCATTTTCTATCAGAGCGCAGAGGACGCGGTATTCAAAGCACTGGGCGTAGAATAAAAGGCAACAAAAAAAGAGCCTCAGCCGACACCCGCAAGGGCATCGACCGAGGCTCTTCGCTTTTGATAGATAATCGACCTTTATTCTGACATTTCAGGCATTGTGGACTTAGACAGGAAAACATACAGAGCAATGCGTCATCTCTGCTCAGAGAGCAGAAAATCAGCGATTTTCAACCTTTAATCCGACAGGTTTTGGCTTTGTCCTGAGCGCTTGGAAAAGTAACGCGGACAGGCAAGGATAACGGCGCGGAAGCTCTGCTTACAGGGATGAATGCAGCGGCGGCACAGGTCATTGTATTTGCGCCGTCCGTCGCTGCCTAAAAAGAAGCTCCATTCGAGCTTCCATTTCTTACTCCGGCTCATAACTCACGCTCGCTCTTCTTCTCCTTGTGGGGAGAAGGCTTATCGGTCTGCTGGGCGGTTTTGGCGGATTTCAGCCGATCCATGATCGAGGCTTTCCCGCCCTTCTCGCTCGCTTTGTCTTCCTTCGGACCGTTGTTGATGATCCCGTCAATCATGCCATAGTCATCCTCAAGCGACATTTCAGCGGCTTTGAGCGGATTCTGCTTTTCCAGCTCGGCTACCCAATCCGCTTTCTCCACACCGAAGATACCGCCTTTGGCGGCGTGTTCCTTGATCTCCTTAGCGTCCAGAACCAGCCCCTCGGTATCGTCGCTGTACAGTCGGTAAATCTGGCACGACTTCATGACCTCAGCCGCAGCCTCTTCCCGCATGGGCAGCATCCCGCCCCATTTGTAGCCGTACTGCTTCATTTCCTCGATGCTGATGCTGTCATCCGGCATCTTCTCGACCGGCATGACCTCCTGACGGAGCAGATTGACTGCGGTCTCGTCGAAACCGTCATAGATATGGGACAGCACCAGCTCGCCGCGCTCATCGACAATGATGCAGGAGGCATCGTCCCCGAAGGTATCATGCTCCATCAGCCAAAAGGTGTGACCGTCGATCTCCTTATAGGCAAGGATGGGATCACGGGTTTGCTCATGGTAAAACTCCCACACTTTATTTTCGTAGGAATCCTCCACATAGACTTCACGCTCAGGCAGGAGGTAAGTGCCGTTCGGACGGGACATCCAGAGAAGGTGCTTGTCCTCGGGGGATTGGGAACCGGCAAGGCTGTGAAGCAACCCGGCGTCCAGCTCAAAATCCTCTTTGTAGTTCTGGGTATGGATGTCCATAATCCGGCGAAGGGTATCCACAAGATCGATGTTTTCAAACTTCATAGGCATCACTCCAAACCGACATCGCGGGACTTTTGCTTGACCGGCGTTTTCCGCTCAGGCTGGCTCTTTGCCGCAGCGCGGAGCTGTTCTCGGATAGAAGGCTTTTCCCGCGATGCTTCCTGAGTCTTCTCTTTGCCGATGTATTCAAGCGTCGGTGTCAGCTCTCGATAGCAGCCTTGCACCTTCTTGGCAGAATGGCGGCGATGGATCGCAAACATCGGCTCGCCATCCCGGGTAACGGTGTTGCCCTCAATCCTGACCTTATACTCCATCATCACCTTGAACGACTGATTGGACGAACGGTAGGTAGCCAGCATCCCGTCGTTGCGACCGGCGATCTGCGCTTTGAGCGTGTCCATGACGGCTTCCTTAATTTTCTTTTCCTCCGGTGTGAGGCGATGTTTCGCCGGTGCTGCCTGTTCCGGCTCTTTGGGAGCTTTCTCCGGCACAGGCGGTTTGCTCTGTTCACCCGGTATCCGCTCCTGTGTCTTATTGATAGCAGTCTGCCGGACGAACTCTTCGGTAAAAAGACTGACCAGCCCCGGATTTACGCTGTCAATAATGAGCTGTGAGGCATTATCCGGGCTGCCCTCCATGCCCTTTGCCCATTCCTTGCAGTCCGGGGAAATGCGCCCGTCATGGTCTTTCTGCTGGATGGTTTGCGCGAGGACATAGGCGACGCGCTCAGGCGAGAATTTCTCAAGGATGCTCTTAACGGCGGACTCCGCCG
>OLPT01000460.1_pt1 | contig 30898 bp, 21 predicted proteins | sample 1673051 | NCBI WGS metagenome assembly OLPT01 (sample SAMEA3136750, study PRJEB25190) | human gut metagenome | biome: human gut; feature: human-associated habitat; material: faeces | place: Austria | collected 2013
AAAGGGCATCGAAAAACTCATCCACATCAAAAATCCCGGAAGGCTCAATGAGAACTCTGTCATATCCGCACATTCCCATTGCGATCAGCTTGGTCTTGAAACGTCTTCTGTGGCAGTCCGCATCACATCCACCTGAAACCATTTCCAGCTCGCAGTTCTCACCTTCCAGATCATGAAGCAGCATCATGTCCACATTCACTGCACCAAAATCATTCTCCAGAATTCCAATATTCTGCCCCTGACTCATCAGCCATGCAGCATATTTCTTTATGAAAGTCGTTTTTCCTGAACCAAGAAAACCTGTAATTAAATCTACCTTTACCACGGTATATCACCTCTTATTTTCTCAAAATTATTCTTACATTTTTAATAACAATAGGATTAAAACTGAGCAGGTACTCTTTTTTCAAGATATACCTGCTCCGTTATTTTTAACCGTTCAATCCATTTCATTTTCGCTCTGGTATTTGTTTGAAACAGGCTCTAGCGCCTATTTATCCAATAATGTCTCAAACTCCTCCTGCGGCATAGGCTTCGCAAAATAATATCCCTGGAAATAATCACAGCCGTAATTCTTCAGGAAGTCCGCCTGCTCCTTCGTCTCCACGCCTTCCGCAATCACCTTCAGATCCATTCGGGAAAGGTTCACACCGATATCTACATTCCGCTTGCCATCCCTCTAGCGTTTTTCCAGGAATCCATAAACGCTCTGGTAAACATAAGAATCCAACTTGGCAATATAACCGCTCTCTTCCAGGATCGGAATAAATTTCGCCGGGGAAATATTGCCGAACTCACAGCTGAACCATCTGGTCAGCGCCTCTGCCAGAACCACGTTTCCTGTCCAGGCATCATAAATCGGCTAATAAAAGACCTTGATCTCGCCATTCTGGATGGCATCGTCCAGATGAAGAAGAGCAATACTCCGCTGCTCGTAATCCTCCCGCATCTGCTCATTAAAAACAGCGTACGGCTGGACAAACTGGTTGGTAATACTGGACTTGGCAAGCTTGGCCCTGTCACTGAATCCGTTTCCATAATTTTCGCTTTTATCGTCATTTTTTTCACTTAGCCTAGCCATCTTCACGTCCCCCAACACATTCTCCAGAACCAGACATTTCCTTTCTTCCTCACATTCCTATACTGCTTATTCTACTATTGTTTTCTGGTTTTGAAAAGCAAATATTCCGTTTATTTTCCTTTTGCCGCAAGTAGCTCTTTCAAACGTGCAATTTCCTGCTGTTGAGCCTCGATTTCTTTTTTCTGCTCATCAATCCTGTTCTGCATCTGATCAACCATATAGTCCACTGTGTTCCGGTCTAATATACGCAACTCCTCTGAAAACATATCCATCACCCTTTCCACATTTAAGCAAATATAATACACATGCTCATACATAGCTTTAAAATCCGGATATTGTTTTATTAATTCAATTACCTTTTCCGGAGAATCTGCACTAAAAAATGTCAGCCATGCTTCAAGCCGATTACTGATATTTTTATTGTGCGTAATATTTTCAAAAATGTCAAGTGGGATAAAAATGAAGTTTTGAAGCAGAAAAATCGTTCGACAAATTATGCCATTAACTATTATGAAATTACAGCTCACTCCCAATGACCTTTACTAAAAAATGCCTTTAGGAGTGAGCTGCGCTGATTACAAATATAATATTTCAAACATAGTTTAGTAAATCCCTAAAACTCTGAATCCTCTTATCTGCTTTCTCATATCCGGCGGCGTCCCCGATTCCTACAGCCTGCATGCCTGCATTCTTAGCAGCATCAATTCCAGCATAAGCGTCTTCTACCACAAAACAGTCCTCCGGCTTCTCTCCCAGGAACTCTGCCGCTTTCAAAAATACCTCCGGATCCGGTTTGGACTTCGTGATATTCGTGCCATCGGAAATTGCATCAAATGCATCCAGCAGATCAACCTTTTCCAGTATAAATTTCGCATTCTTACTGGAAGAACCAAGTGCCAGCTTATAGCCTCTCTTATGCAATTCAGCGAGAGTTTCTCTTACCTCATCCGCTACATCTGCCGGTGTCATAGATGCAAGAAGCTCCCTGTATGTATGATTTTTGCTTTCCATCAGTTCTGCCTTTTTCTCCTGGGAAAGAGCCGGGCCTTCATATCTTTCCAGAATGATTTCCAGGCTTTCTGCCCTGCTTACACCGCGAAGACGGTTATTAATGGTTTCATCGAAATAGATTCCCATTTCATCTGCCATCTTTTTCCACGCCTGATAATGAAATTTATCTGTAAAAACAATAACACCATCCAAGTCAAAAATAAATGCTTTCATCTGTTTTCTCCAATCTATTATCTTACAACATCCAAATGCATAAGCTCCGCGGCCGCGCTTTGTACCATCTCCGGGTTAAATCCCAGAAAAAACATATACTGTAATTCATTCAGGCTTAAATTTAGGTTCTCTGGATCCTGGCTGTTGATCTTGTCCACTGCAAGTGGCAATTTACGCGCCAGGATTTCCATTGCACGGGGATCATTCTGCATTTCTTCCAGGCGGGAATTCATGGTGTACGCTTTTCTGTAGTCCCTGTTTGTTCTATAGCAGAATTCATAGATACCTGCAGAAAGCTGGATCTCCTCCTGCAAATTCTGTGGGTTTTCCTTACTTCCGTTTTCCTTTCCGTCAGTTCCGCTTCTTTCGTTTTCTCTCTTTTCATCCTTCAGTTCCGTAAACGATTTCATCTCCGCCACATCCGGCAGCACCGCCACCGCGCTGCAGCCAAAAGGAACCTCAAACCGAACTGTCACCGTGCCGTCTTCGTTTATTTTCCATGCAGAAGTATATTTTCCACTTACAGAATCATAGCTGTATGTGACATAGCCAAGCTTGTTATTTAACTGCGGTGCAAAACGAACCTTTTTAAATCCCGGCTCTGCTTCCTGGATTCCTGCCATGTAACGGTACACATATTCCATTACAGAGCCATAGGAATAATGGTTCAGGGAATTCATATCCGTTCCGCTGATGGTGCCATCATCCAGAATGGAATTCCATCTTTCCCAGATCGTGGTGGCTCCTAGATTTACACAATGCATCCAGCCAGGGAAGCCCTCCTGGAACAAAATATAGCTTGCTACATCTTCAAGTCCATTCTGGGCAAGTACCTGACAAAGCATGGTTGCGCCCACGAACCCGCCTTTAATTTTATAACAATCTTTTCTTAATCTCTCTTTTAATTCAGAAATAAGCTTATTTTTATCACGATATACACCAAAATTCAAGCACATAAGATATGCCGTCTGTGTATCTATCGCCAGTCTTCCATTTACAGCAAAGAACTCGTCCAGAATTGCGCCGCGGATTTTCTCAGCTTTCTCATGGTAGTACTCTGCTTCCAGCTTGTACCCCAGGATTTCTGCGGCTTCTGCCACTTTTCCTGTTGAAGCATAATAGTACAGGGATGCTACCAGTGCATCGTCTGTGCCACCCTTCATACTCTGTGGTGAGATGCCATCCTGGGCAAGCCAGTCTCCGAAATGGAAGCCGAAATTCCACAGATTCTGATTTCCATTTTGTTCCTCGCTTCGGATGATCCAGTCTACCCATTCTTTCATCATGGAATAATTCTGTCTTAATTCATCTTTATCCCCATAATGATGATACAGGACCATAGGAATAAAGGTTGCCACATCTCCCCATACACTGGAACCACCTGGAAGGCCTCCCAAGTTTGGAATAAAGTTTGGAATCGCACCGTTCTGTTTGCGCTGTTCAATATGCAGATCCTTTAAGAACTTCCGGTAAAAAGCCCTGGTATCCATGTTATAGCATGCAGTAGGTGCAAATACCTGTGCATCTCCTGTCCAGCCCAGTCTTTCATCACGCTGCGGACAATCCGTAGGCATGTCCAGGAAATTGGACTTTTGTCCCCACATACAGTTTTTTGCAAGACGATTCAACTGTGCAGAAGAAGAGTCAAAATATGTGGTTGTCTCCAGATCGGAATACACCACACATCCGCGAAATACAGACGGTTCTACTTCCCCAGGCCATCCAGTCACACGCACATAGCGGAAGCCAAAGAAGGTGAAATGAGGGCGTACCTTTTCCCTTCTGCCGTCCGAAATATACTCATATCTGGCCTTTGCCGTTCTATAGTTATCATTATAGAAATTGCCTTGCTGCAGCACTTCCCCGAAATCCAGAATAACTTTTGTTCCAGCTGGAAGGTTGGAATCAAATTCCACGAAGCCAACCATGTTCTGTCCCATATCCAGGACAATCTCACCGGCTTGTGTATGAATAATCTCCTGTACCGTAAGTGTCTCTTTCACCTTCACCGGAAGACTGTAACGCTCAGTAAGCTGGGAGGAAGTAAGGGAAATTTCTCCCATCAGGGTTCCCTGGTCTTTTTCAATGAGCCGTACTGGTTTTGCTGTATTTTCTTTTTCCTTCCACAGCTGTCGGTTCAGCACTTCCCCATCATAGAGATCGCTCATTTCAATATCGCTGCCCCGGTATGTCCAAGTCTCATCTGTGGCAACCACAGTCTCGCTGCCATCCTCATACCAGATATGAAGCTCTACAATAGCTGCAAATCTGGTTCCATAGCACTGGGATGCGCCTTCATATCCAAGTCTGCCTTTATACCACCCATTTCCGCAATAAATAGAAATCTGATTTTCCTGACCAATAAGCAGATGGTCGGTCACATCGTAGGTCTGATACTGGATTTTTTCCCGGTAATCATTGCAAAATGGAGCCAGGATATCTTCTCCGGCTTTTTTTCCGTTGATATAGGCTTCATATACACCTAAACCGGTTACATAGAGTCTGGCCTTCTGGATTCCCATTTCATTTTCTACAGCCGCATTTCCCAATGCACTATCTTCTGATATAGCTTTTTCTGATGCAGTTTTCTCTGACATTCCATTTCTAATCACTGCCTCTTGCGCACCAGTCAGACTTTTTACTTGAAAATTCTTCTCAAAAACAGGATGGAACTTATCTTCTTCCGCAGTGGAAATAAATTTACCAACCCATGCCGTTTTTCCTTTTCCTCTTTCGAAAAAGGTTGTTCCACATCCCTGATCACCAGCATCTCCTGTTACGGTAACACGGCAGTAATAACGAGTGTATGGCTCTACTCGAACCCCAACTTTCTCTCCTGTACAGTCCAGATTAGTTCCCTGTTTTTTCCAGATGCATTTGGAAAAATCCGCCTTATCACTTACCTCAATAAGAATATTCTCCGCCTTTTTGGATACGCGTTCCCGCACCTTCCAGGACAATTTCAGGTGATCCAGTTCGAAGCCAACCGGATTTTCGATGCCATTGATTTTTATGTCCTCAATTCTCATATACTATTTCCTCTTAATACGTTTCATACTTCCAGTACTATAAATCTGACATAGAACGTTACTATTCACCTTGCGCTTAGCAACGCTGTATGTCTTTCTAATAATTCTCTGTACTCTTCAGACTTCTTTTATTACATAAACTCAAATTCCATAAACTGCAGCGTTCCGGAGATCTCAAAGATGAAATACAACGGTTCCACAGCTTTTCCTGCCTTAAACGGAATTGTCACAGTCTGCCACTGGGACTCATTCTCTAACCGGATATCAGCTTCCCCTCTGAGCAATTCTCCGTTTTCATCCGCAGCTGCAAGAACCTTTCCTTCGGCACTTCCTCTTACGGTCATCTTCACACAAGAAAGTTCTTCCTCATAAGAAAAATACTTATATCCAACCTTCACATCCTGCTGCACATTTGCAATATAATGTGCCTCCCCATCCTGGAAAATATATGGGAACCGATCTCTCCTGCATTCACCATAATTTATTTTTCCATCATTCCCAGGGCATATCAGGTTACATGCAATAGCTGCCAGATATTTTCCTTTTCCTACAAGGGCACCAGCATTCAGTCCACAGCTAGTCATCTCCACCTGCTGGATTTTCCCATCTGCTCCAATGGTGATTTTCTCAGCGCATCCCTGTCTGGAACACTCAGTTCCATGTGTCTGGCGATGGTAAAAAATATACCACTGACCATTTACGCAAACCATTCCGCCATGGTTATTTCCCATCATATTTCTGGGAACTGCATTCCCCTGATATCCAATATCACCATTTGAAATAAGCGTTCCACCATAAGAAAAACCCCGGTTTGGATAGTCGCTGACTGCATAGCACAATTCATGGCTTAAATGGCTGGAATACACGAAGTAATACTTCTCTCCCACTTTTCTCATAGAAGAAGCCTCAAAGAATCCATGACCTTCGAACTCTGTGCCTTTCTCCAGCTTCTGTCCCGGAACCATCATTACCGGCTCTTCCTTCAAAGTAAGCATATCCGGCTCCAACTCTGCCACCATAGCTCCCGGGCTGATGCCCATTTCCTGTTTTTCTTCCACACCCATATCTGGTTTCTCCATATCAATTTCCGGGCAAAATCCGTAATACAGCCATACCTTTCCATCATCGTCCACCAGCACTGCCGGGTCAAAAGGAAGATATTCATTTAATTCTTTTCCATTTCTGATACTTTCTGGATAACGGATATGTCCATAGAATTCAAAAGGTCCGGCAGGTGAATCACTGACTGCCACTCCGATTTCCGGCACAAAAGTCACACAGTAATACAGATAATATCTTCCGTCCGGTCCCTTTGCCACATCCGGAGCCTGAAGAGCCCTTTCACCACCAGGATTTGACGGATCCTGGTCTTTCCTGTAGGAAACGCCTTCATATTTCCAGTCAGACAGATCTGAAACAGGCGCTGACCAGACTACATAATCCTGCATGCAGTATCTTTCACCTCCCGCAAGATCGTGGGAGCCATATACGTATAACCGGTCTCCAAACACATGAGATTCCCCATCCGGTACATATTCATTAAGTGGTAAATACGGGTTGTATGCCTGTTTCTTCACTATCTGTTATTTCCTTTCCTCTTGATTCATGATATAAATGACACATAACACTTTAAATGCACTCTAAAACACATTTGAAAAAACTTCTGCTATATATCACCATGTGAAGCATACAGATTGCGAAAATGTTTTTTCAAACACGCTCGAATCTTCTAAATACTTTGTATTTCGTCGATATCCCATCTCTTAATATCTTAGATATTCCTTTCCACAGAACGGATCCACCGGGCTTTTTCCTTTAAACTCAGACCGGCCCATTAATTTCTCCGCACATGCATCAATGACATAATCATTGTTGGAATAGCAGTTGATATACGTCTGAATCTGCGGTACATCAATGAGAGAATACGGATTTCCCATGCTTACATAAATAACCGGAACCTCTGCTGTAAACCATGGGCAGTTATCTCCATTTCCCCAGAAGGTGTACCACTGATAACGGTTGGTTACCTGATTTGAAGCATTCTCCATATTTCCTATATAAAGAACCAGATCGTATTTCTTGAGGAATCCTCCTACGGAAAAATCAGGTTCGGATGAGAAATCTTCTTTCTGATATACGGAAACTTCAAATCCCTCTTTTTCCAGAAGTGCTTTCCAACGCTCTGTAACTCTTGCACTGGATGGATAGTCACCAAGGATCTCCAGCAGGATTCTCTTTGTTTTTTCCGGTGAGATTGGCAGAACGTTTTCGTTATTCTTTACCAGTGTGACAGATTTATCTGCGCACTCATGTGCCCAGCTTTCGTAAACATCATTTCTCAGGATAGAAAGATCTTCTTTTGCTGGAACAAGCTCTGTTTTTGCCTTTTTATGCAGGCCAATTGCAGCCTTGGCTGCAAGGATCCTGGTAACTGCCTCATCCAATCTCTTCTCAGAAAGGATTCCGTTCTTATAGCCATTCAGCATGTACATATAATCTTCATGAAGATCTTTATTAAACAAGAACATATCACAGCCAGCTTCAATGGAATACGGAACAGCTTTCTCACGCTTCATTCCAACTGTAAATCCAAGCATACAGGTAGAATCTGTACTGATCAGTCCATTGAATCCAAGCTTACCGCGAAGCAGCCCCTGAAGAAGCTCTGGGCTTAAGGTTGCCGGAACCAGTTTATCCGGGAAATCCGGATTGAAATGTTTCTGGTAAGCTGGCTGGGCAATATGTCCTACCATAACGGTCAATGCCCCGTCATCAATCAGGCCTTTATAAATTTTTCCGTATGTTTCATCCCACTCTTCGCAGGAAAGATTATTTACACTTGTCAAAATATGCTGGTCTACTTCATCACAGCCATCTCCAGGGAAATGCTTGATGGAAACTGCTACATTTTCCTCATCCGCACCACGTTTGTATGCCAGACCGCATTTCAGGACAAACTCCGGATCCGCTCCATAGGTACGCACATTTGTAATCGGGTTTCTCCAGTTTCTGTCAATGTCCACTACCGGGGCAAATGCCCAGTTACAGCCTACTGCTTTTCCTTCGGAGCAGGAAATCTTGCCAAGACGGTATGCCTGCTCAGGATCACCAGTCGCAGCCACTTCCATCTGTTTTCCAAAAGAGGTTCCATCTACAGCGATTCCGTCACCGCCAGCTTCCAGGTTTGCAGCAATAAAAAGCGGGATTTTGCTGTGCTCCTGAAGCCATCTGTGACAAGCCTGCATTTCTTCACTTTCCCCACAGCGGTACAAAATACCGCCGATATGATGATCCAGCATTACGTGCTGCAAATAGCCAAGATCAGCAGAATAGCCGATAGGAACCATCAGCTGTCCGATTTTCTCTTCCAGAGTCATTGCTTTCTTTGTCTCTTCTACCCATTTCACCCCTTCATCATCCAGGTTAAATGGTACTGCCTTTATATCGATCATAATTTTTCATCCTTTTCTTTAATAATGGAAATTTACAAAAAAAGAACTGCTGCAAACAGAAGCTCGCTTATTCCGTCCGCATCTCCATTTGCAACAGTATCTCATTTCTTTTTTTATGCTCTTACTGCTTTTCTTTTTTCAAAGAAAGCTGCTATTCTTCCAGACTGGGAAGAGAATGTATAGAATCCCAGTACGAAGATTCCCATGATGATCTGCTGCCATCCGCCAGCTCCCAGGTTCAGACAGTTCAGACCATAATTCAGGATTTCCATTCCAATTGCTGCGATTGCGATTCCGATCACATCATTGCTTGCCAGTCCGATAAAGGTTCCCATAAATACCGGAACGATATAGGAAAACATGATGGAAGAAGTTGCAAGTCCGGATTGTGGTGTGACATCATTCTGTGAAATATAGACGATTGCTGCAAGTCCGATGATCAGTCCGGAGAAAATATAAGAAACAAATACGTTTTTATTTTCATTGATTCCGATATTTACACCGGCACTCTGATTGTTTGCAAGAATCTTTCCCCTGCGTCCGGAAGCTGTAAAGTAGGTATACACTACAAAAAGTATCATTGCCAGCACTGCCGGAAGAAGGACCAGCGGCATACGTCCCATTTGGGAAAGTGCAGGAGTGGAATAAAATCCGCGGATTCCCTGACCTCCAAATAACAGATATGTCAGAGACTCATATAAAAGTGTCATTCCAATGGTACAGATAATGATCGGCAGTCTTCCCACAATATAGACAATTGCAGTTCCCATGGAAAGGACCACACCCAGGGCGATTGCTGTAGCAAATGCAGCCCACATGCTTCCGGTATGCTGTCCCACATATCCTGCACCGATTGCTGCAAGAACCATGGATGCACCGCCGGAAAAATCAAAGCGTCCATTTTTCAGCTGCAGCCAGATGGCAAGCGCCACACAAACTGTCATACAGCTGTTAATCACAACCTGCTTGACCAAATCTTTTCCAAGGAAAATATTACGTCCGTTTACAATACATTTATCGCTGTTCATGGTGATGACAAGCATCACCACAAACATCAGCACTGGAAAAACCAGTGACAATAATACTTTTTTTACAGCTTTCATAGCATACTCCAATCGTTTGCTTAACTTTGTCTTAGTAGGTCAGACACTGTACTGCACTTACAAGATCTGCATATGTTGCGTCCGGATTTCCAAATGCTGTCATGTTCAGAACATCCTCTGGTGTATATGCTGCAGCGGATACATCAGCAGTGGTGTAAAGAGAATTTACAAAAAGTTCCATATCCTCATCACTGTTTACAATATACTGCTCTGTGCTGATTCTCTCTGCTTTTTCCGGCATATCAACAAACTCAGTCTCATTGATCTTGTTTAACAGCAGTACAAGCGGATAAACAATTGTCTCAACTCCTGTAACTATAACCTGCTGGTAGGTCTGGTTTCCTGCAGAACCAAAATTGCTTTCCTCACCGCCTTCATATCCAGTTGTAAACAGCTTGATATCAGAATCCACACCTGCAGAAACCATTGTAGGATATACGAAGCTTGTTCCTGCTGCGAAGCTCATGATTGCCTGTGTGTCAGGATGTTTGGAGAAATAGGTGCTGTCAAGCGGTGCAAAGTTCAGGACGTCAACTTCCTCATCAAGTGGATCTACTGTAATCGGAGTCTCTGCTGTCTTGTTATATTCATCCACAGTTGCAACGAACTGATCCGCAGCAGTTGCCTGTGCCGGGAATGCCCATGATGGAAAAATAGCCATTGATACATGTGTAAGTGGAGCATCTGCATGGCTCTCATTATATTCGATCAAGCTGTCAAAGAACTGAGTTCCAACGCAGACATCATCTGGATTATGTCCGTCTGTTACGGTTCCAACGAAGTTTGGATTTCCAAACACATCATCATATGCATTTGTGTAGGAAGTATCAAAATCACAGAGATATCCTCCATAATAAACGCCTGCTGCTTCGCACTCAGAAAGAATAGACTGTGTTCCAAGATCCATAGTGCCGATAATTCCGTCTACACCAGAAGCGATCAACTCCTGTACTTTTGTCAGGTTTGCAGCTTCATCTGTCTGTGTAAAAGTACCATACTTAAATTCTACATTTAATGTGTCAGACAGAGATTCCAGAAATGCCTTTGTAGCATCTACAGCTTTTCCTGTATCCTGATAGAAGCATACGCCAATTGTGGCTTTCTTCGGTTCTGCGGATACAGATACCATGCTAAGAGAAGAAGCGGCCATTGTTCCTGCTAACGCAAGTGCCATAAGTTTTTTGGATGTTTTCATTTGACAAATCCTCCTTAAAAATTGTTATATTTTGTTATATTTTTTGCATCATCTCGGAAGCACACCATCCCGTTTCCGGCATGTAATCATAACAATAATGATAAAAATAACTGCTTTCAGGAAATTGATCATGTTCAGGTCAACTCCCATGGTTGTAAGGTCATTGCTGAGAAGTACATAAGTAAAAGTTCCAATCAGTGCACTGCTGACTTTGGATTTCATTCCTCCTGAAAGAGGCATTCCGCCAAGGATCAGACAGATCATAACGTCCATTGCGAAACCAGTTCCAGTTCCTTTTCCTGCGCTGCCGGTACGGGTCAGCATGATAAAAGAACCAATTGCAACAGTAGCTCCAAACGCCATATAAGCAAATACTTTCCATTTCGTGGTATTTACACCAGACTGCTCTGCTACCACCTCGTTCGCACCGATTGCTTTGGTATATTTTCCAAATTTTGTATATTTGAAGAAATAACCAACCAGAAGTGCTACAACCACAATTGCTATGATCAGCATGATCGTGTACTCGTTCCTGTCCATAGGCTTGATCTTCGCCTGGATGGAAATACTGGTATTTCCTGTTCCTTCCATCAGAAGCAGCTGTGCTCCGGTGAAGAAGAACATCAGGAACAGGGAAGTTACGATAGAGGGAAGTCCCAGCCATACTGCAACGGCACCGTTAAATGCACCGCATGCAAGGGCAATTGCAAGAACTACTATAAATGCAACAACTACTCCCTTTGTAGTTCCACCCATTTTATTGGAAATCAGTATGTACAAAATGGCATATACACCAACCTGCTGTCCTACACTGACGTCCATAAATCCCATAGAGTAAACAAATACCGAACCCAGGGAAATGATCGCATATGGGGCAACTGTCTGTAATACAGTTGTCGCATTATACATCAGCTTATCTCCACTGAAGATCAGAAAGAGAATTACGGTAATCGCAAGTCCTGCGTAAGCAGCAACATCATAAATATGTGTTTTCAGCCAGGAGGCTGTTTTACTTTTATCTTTTCCCACTTCTTTTGCCTCCTTATATTACATACTCAATAATGTCTGTCTCCTTCAGTTCAGGAGAACGCATTACTTCGCCAGTTTTTACGAAATCTTTCATGATAATGATCTTATCAGCCATACCGATCAGCTCTGCCATCTCTTCGCTGATCAGAATGATTGCTTTTCCTTCTTTTTTCATTTTCGCGATCAGCGCATACATGGATTGTTTGACCCCAATATCAACGCCTCGGGTAGGGCAGTCCATGATCAGTACCTCAGACCCTCTTGCTGTCCACTTGGCAAAAGAAACCTTCTGCTTATTTCCACCGCTCAGGGTGCTGACCCACTGTTTTCCACTGTTACATTTGATCCGGAAGGAATCGATTTCTTTATCTGCACTGTTCTTCTCAGCTGCCGGATTGACGAAGGTTCCATGCTCCAGAGACGGAAGCAGCGGAAGTACGATATTTTCCTGGATGGAACCCTCCAGGATCAGAGCCTCTTTATCACGGTTTTTGGAAATATAACCAATTCCAGATTCGATTGCCTGTAAACAGGTCTTAATCTCTTTTCCATTTCGCACCACACTTCCGGATTCCAGTTTCTCAAGTCCGAAAGCCGCCCGGCCTACCTCATGCATTCCGCATCCGGATAAGCCGCCGAAACCGATGATTTCACCTTTATGTAAGGTAAGGGAAAAATTCTTAATTGGACCAAAAGAAATATTCTTCAGTTCCAGCGCAACCGCATCGCTGTGGCTGGTATCATAATCTTCACGGTAATAGGCCTCTCCGATTTCCCTTCCGACCATCATGTACCTGATTCTCTGTACCGCATTCGGTGCGTCCATTTCTTTCCGGTTCAGATGACCGATGATGTTTCCATCTCGTAAAACAGTCAGGTCTGTACACTGCTCCAGGATTTCATCCATATCATGGGAAATGAAGATTACAGATTTTCCTCTGTCTTTCATCTCATGAATCAGCTTATACAGAATCTGGCGTCCCTCCAAGGAAAGTGCTGTTGTTGTTTCATCCACCACGAAAACCTCTGTTTCATCGGATACGCAGCGGACAATTTCGATCAGCTTTCTGTCCTCGAATGTAAGCTTGTTAATGCTGTCCTTCACATGAATATTTGTGATGCCAAATTTCTGAAGCATTCTCTCTGCCTCTTCATTTGCTTTTTTCATGCTCACAAATCCAAATTTTGAAAATTCATCAAACCGTCCAGCCAGCAGGTTCTCTGCCACTGTACAATCCGGTATGGTGTTTGCTTCCTGAAGTACCATGCTGATTCCGGCCTTCTGGGCTTCCACCATATTGCCAGGTTTCCAGCTTTGTCCTTTGTAAATCATTTCACCGCCGCTGGCAGCCTGCATTCCTGCAATAATTGAAGTAACTGTAGACTTTCCGCTTCCGTTCTCCCCGATTAGTCCACGAATCTCTCCGCGGTAGAACTTCAGGTTTACTCCTTTCAGAGCCTGGGTCGGTCCGAAAAACTTGGTCATATTTTTTACTTCAATCAGTAATTCTTTTTCCATAGTTTCCTCCGAAATTTCCATTCCTTGGTCTGTTTCCTTTCATGGTTATATTGTACCTTTTTGAAAGAGACTGCTTCAAGGCTACTTTTTCATATTGGATAGTACATTTTTTCATAAAATCATAAATTTTCTTCAATAATACATGGATTTTAATTTTTCAGGTTAAAAAATGTACATTTTTTTATTTACATTTCAAATTACGTATATCATAATAATTATAATGCCAGGGTCCAAAGGTCAAAAAGCTGTTCGTGCTTGCACGATAAAGCTTTTGAACTTTGGAACAGCATAGCTGCAAAACAATCCGTAGCATCAATAAATAAAAAAGGAGATTCCCATGTTAGACGAGCGTCACGAAATCATTGAATTCGGTTCACATATCCCTCTGAAAATATTTATCCACAAGCTTGGCTCCGTTACCAAACACTGGCACTCCAGCCTGGAACTGCTGATGGTGTTGGAGGGAAATATCATTATCACCGTAGACGGAAATACCTGGAAACTGAAGGATGAGGACGTGATCCTCATTAACTCTAACAGCATTCACGAAATATATTCTGAAACAGGGGCAGTCATGATCGCAGTTCAGATCAAGCTCTCCCTGTTCAACCAGTTTCAGTCAGACCTAACTTCTATTATTTTTGACTGCAACAGCGCCACCAACCCTGATTTCAAGCGATATGCCAATATCCGCTTCGCCATAGCTTCCCTGATCCAGGCAAACTCCTATCACTCTGACGGAACCGACTACCTGAATTATTCACTCAGCTACTATCTGGTTTCCCAGCTTCTGGAGAACTTTAAGTCCAATGCCTCTGAAACCTTGCAGAAGCAGCAGAAATACATGGAGCGTCTTACCCGTATCATCAATTATATTAATGAGCATTATGCGGAAAACTTTTCCCTCAGTGACCTTGCAGCCATGGAAAACCTTTCTGTGCCTTACCTTTCCCAGTTTTTCGACAAATATATGGGAGTCAAGTTTACCCAGTATTACAACAGTATAAAACTGGAGCACGCTGTAAGTGATCTGATCTCAACAAAAGATTCCATAGAAACCATTGCCATGCGAAATGGCTTTACAGAATCCCATGCTTTTATCCGAACCTTTAAAAAACAATACCAGATGCTGCCAAGTGCTTTCCGGAAACAGCAGGCTCAGAATCCGACAGCAAAAACTGCGGGCAGCGATATTAATTATCTGCTTCTTGAGCCAAGTAACTACCTGCAGAAGCTTACCAGATATCTGTCAACCAACGATCTGTCTGCCCACTCTATGCCTTCTGCTGTACATAAAGAGATTTCGGTCTCAGATATCCGGGTTACAGAATCAATCTCGCACCTTCACCATACCTTCAAAACCTTTACCAGTGTGGGACGTGCAGCGGAACTGCTGGATCGGAATATCCAGGAAATGCTCATAGATCTGCAAAAGAACGTTGGTTTTAAGTATGTAAAATTTCACGGGATTCTTTCCGATGACATGATGGTAGTAAGCCGTGTAGGGCAGGAGCTCCGTTTTACCTATACTCTGGTTGACCAGGTTCTGGATTTCCTGCTTTCCATCGGACTGAAACCCTTGATTCAGCTTTCCTTCATGCCAAAGGAGCTTGCCGCCGATCCTGACAAAACCATTTGTTACTGTCCTTTTATCACCAGTCCGCCAGCTGATATGAAAGAATGGGATTCTTTAATCGACGATTTTACCCGGCACCTTATCAGCCGTTACACGCTGGAGGAAGTGAAGCAATGGCCTTTTACTGTGTGGAATGAGCCTGTTACCTCTAAGAAGATGTTTGGATTTGGAGATGATGCTTTATTTTTCCGATTTTATAAGCATACCTATGACACCGTGAAACGCCTCTGCCCGGAAATCCAGTTCGGCAGTCCCTCCATGTTGTATATCGAAAACCTTGGAAATGCAGACTGGATCTACCGCTTTATAGGCTGGTGCAGGGAACAAAGCTGTATGCCGGACTTTATGAATATTCATTATTATGCAGATATCATCCTTCCAACCTCCAGTGATGATTTTTTCCTTACCAAAGCTACAGCCTCCTGTTTCCCGAAGGCCACCGATGACTTCAGCCTTTTCATCGGCGGAATCAAAAAGATTTTTAAAACACTGGGTGTCCAGGATAAACCGGTTTATATGACTGAATGGAATTTCACCATGTCACACCGCAATCTGATCAGTGATACCAGTTTCAAGACCTGTTATATTATGAAAAATCTGCTGAAAAATTATGACAGGCTGGATTCCTTCTGCTATTGGAGCCTTACCGACCTGATCCGGGAAAATCCACTCCCGCCCAATCAGTTCCATGGCGGGCTTGGCATTTATACCAGCTGCGGTCTGCGCAAGGGTGTATTCTATGTATTTTATTTTGCCAATATGCTGGGGGATGAATTGATTGCTGCAGGAGATGGCTATTTTATCACCAGAAAAGGGGACTGTTACCAGATCATCACTTATCATTATATTCATTATGGCGATCTTTTCGCTTCTGGAGAACTATTTGATATTACAGAGACAAACCGCTATACCGCTTTTGATACTACCAAAGACCTGGATGTTTTCCTGCAATTGACCGACATTGCTAATGGCAATTACAATGTGAAAGAATATTTTGTAAATCGACATCATGGAAATGCTTATGACATCTGGCTGGAAATGGGTGCCATTCCCCTTTCCCCTCAGGATACGGATCTGCTGCGTGGACTGTGTGTTCCGGGATTTCACCAGAGCCGGCTTTTTACGGAGAAGCATACACTTACTTATACTGCACAGTTGGAACCGTTTGAAATCCGGTTTGCGGAGTTGAGGCCGGTGTGATAAAGAAAAAATCTTTCACCATAATATAAAAAGGCTGTAAACCGGATGATGCCGCTCTTTTATGTATTCTGAAATAAGAGATTTGCACCGATTTACAGCCTTTTTTTATGCTCTGATTTTATAGTTTTTAATTTATGGCTCTTTCTGTTCTTATCTTTTCACTTTCTTAATTCTCTTTATTGCCCATAAGATTACATGCAATTGCTGCCGGATAAATACCTTATTACCAGAGCAGTGCTACCCGAAAAGGGCCAGAAAAGCTTTAAAAAATCTTCTGTAGGAAATTATAAAGTGCAAGATGCCAGGAACCAATGGAATGATATCTCATCGGATAGATATCAAATGATGTATTCACTCCTTCTGATAATCTTGGTTCTATTCTCATCAGATTCTTATAATCCTGAATCTGTCCTGGCAAAGCGAAATCAAAATTTCCACTGGATACATAGAGATAATGAATAGAATAGTCACGAAATTCTTCATTTTGTATCGTTTTTTTTAAATACTCCGCAGTCGTTCTGCTTCCACTAAATGCTCCAAACCACGAAAAATAGTCCAGACTTCCACATAATACTGAGTGATACATTGTCACTGCTCCACGGGATAGTCCTGCAAATGCTCTGTGATCCCGACTATCTTTAAATCCTGCATCCGTACATTCTTCAGCATATGTTGCATATTTCTTTTCTACTGTCGGCATCAGATCGTTTCGTAATTCCTCTTTAAAAGAATAAGTCAACGGATCTAACCCATCGCTACAATCATTTTCTACATAAAATGTTGGCGTAACAATAATAAGTGGATTGATATCTCCCCGATAGATCATCCAATCAATCATTTTTTTATTCTGGTCATTTGTCTTTAACCAGTATTCTTCATCATCCCCTGTGCCATGCATAAGGTAGAGAATATTGTATGACTCACTTTCATCATAGCCATATGGGAGATATACCAATGCTTTTTTCTCTACAATTCTTTTATCCGTTGCATATGCTTTTGTCTGATAAGTAATTTCTTCTACAGTTCCCTGTTGATCACACATCTGTGCGTCATACTGTTCTGGCACTGCCCAAATAGACTTTCCTGCTGCATGTGTCACATTCTTCGCTTTTACCGTATTTCCAATCCATCCTCCTAATGCTCCACATAATAGGATAGCTGCTACCAGCAAAATTGCTATTGACGGTTTCCGTATTCGTATTCTTTTTGTTATTATACTGATAATACCAGCCAGAACAGCAATACCTGAAAAAATTGCTTGAATCAGGAAAAACACATTGAACATTGTTGTTTCAAAATTATTAGTTGTAAAAAACAGTATAACTCCTGCAACCGCAATAGGAAAATACAGGCACAAAATTCCTGTTTTCCATGCTGTATATGATATGCAAAGGAATAAAATTTCAATTATACATATAGTAAGCAATGGAATAAGTGATCCGAGCAAAATATAACGTATTATATGAATAACACCGATAACCAGGATAGCCAGCAAAAATACCAGTTCCAATATCCGATACTTTCCGATTTCCTTTTTTTCATTCTCATGCATTATATTTATGCCTTCCTAATTTTCTTTTACAAACACAGTAGAAACAGCTGCTGCGATTACAGTCGCTACAATTAACACTGCACTTGCGATCCATGAAGAACTTAATCCGTTCATATTAATCTTGGAAAGTACATCACCAATTTCATCAAATGCAAGTTTTATAAATGCAGCCATTCCAATTAATATGCATAGAAACGGTATATACTCAACATATGGAAATGTTTTTACACATAATATCAATTCCACGATTGCCGCAACTGCAAACATTGCAATAATAAAAGGAGAATTTACTTTTGCATCTGCCATCCCATATACAATACAAGTTGCAATTGCAAGAATTACTACGATAAGATTTAGCACTTTCGCTTTACAAAATCCGATATTTTTCATACTCCTTCTTCACTCACTTTCTTTCTGCTCGTATAAATCAATGATACTGCTGCCAACACATCAAGAGCTGCTAATACAGCTATAATAGCAGTCAGAATCTTCTGCCAATATGGCATTGCATTTTTAATCTGTGCCGTTGGTGAAAGATTATTCACGCCAGAGCTGTTTGCCACATTATAAAGAATTATATGACAAGACTCTCTCAGTTTCGCCAGCAAATCGCCATCTTTCTTTGCTTTTTCTATTGTGTAATCATAGAATGAGCTTCCAGATGTTGCCCACATATTTGTTCCTGCTGTTAATCCAGCTTCCACATTCTGAAGTGAAGTATTAATCGCAATATCTGTATCAACAATTGCTGTTGATCCCCATTCTCCACGTACAATTCCCGTCATCAATCCAGAATGTGCCCCACTCCATGTACAGCCAATTCTGTTAAATGAACCCATTGTTCCTTTTGTCTTTCCTTCAACAAATGCTTTTTCAAATGCTTTTAAATAAATCTCACGGATTGCCTGTTCGTTTGAGAATGTACAGATACCTATACGGTTTGTTTCCTGGTCATTCATTACAAAATGTTTAATATAGCAGATGGCACCTTTTTCCTGCATTCCAATAACTTCCTCATTAGCAAGCTCACCTGCTAAGAATCCATCTTCTGAATAGTACTCGAAATTACGTCCTGCATATGGTGTTCTATGTATATTAACTGCTGGTGTATACGCACCCTCTGTATCCGTTCTCAGCCAGTCTTCACCCATTGCGTCTCCAGCCCTGCGAATCAGATCCTTATTAAATGTACTTGCCCGGACTACTTCCCCACAGAATCCTGTTGCAGATGTTCCGTCTTCAACATAACTTCTCATATTATTTCCCTGCGGACCATCTTTCATAAACATACTTGGATATGAAACGGATGGTATGGTAGAAAGTCCGGATCCAGTTACCATTTTCACCATATCTTCAACGGTAAGCTCATCTAACAATGTATCCCATCTTTCATCATTAAAATCCGCTCCATTCATAGATGCAAAGGCAATTTCATTATCTTTTCCTGTTGTAATATCTTTATCTACAAGCCCACTGCTTTCATAGCTTCCCTGAGCATCAATATCTGCCATCATTTCATTTGTTGCAGCAAGATCCGTATAACTTTCCGGAAATGTATTCCAATCACTTCTTGTAAGGTATCCTGTTTCCTGTCCATAATATTCCAGAGATGCATTGTCGAACTGATTAGTGATTTCCGCTCCGGATACTGCAGTGGATAAGAGCTCTTTTTCTGCCTGATTCCACTGATAAACAGCTGAAGCATCGCCTTCTTCATCCATGCCATTTTGGGTTGTCATGCCCTGCGCTGCAAGAATATTATTTAATGCATCATGCACATTGTTACCAATTGCAAAATAGTAATCGCCACTATCCAGCACATATGTCTTTTCTTCTTTATAATCATAACTGGAATAGTCTTCTTTATCTGCTGTAATCGTAACTGTCTCTGACTTGCCAGGCTCTAAAACATCTGTTTTTTCGAATCCAACAAGCTGAACTGCGGACTTTTCAATTCCACCTGTTTTATATGGCTGCTGTGCATAAAGCTGAACAGTACTTTTTCCTGCCATATCTCCAGTATTTGTAACTTTTACTTCAGCTTCAAAGCCGTCTTCTGTTACCTTTGCAGAAACCAATTTCTGTTCAAATGGCTGACCATCTTTTGTACCATAACTTAATCCATATCCAAATGGATAACACACTTCATCTCCATAATTCCATGTTTCCCCGACATAGGCTCCTGCTGAAGATGTTGCATTTGTACCTTCCGGATCAATCACACTGTCTGCATATCGTGTTTCATAATACCGATAGCCAACATAAATTCCCTCACGATAGACAACATATTTCGTACCACTGTTCTGTCCACCAATCTGTTTTTCAATTTCATCTGCATTTGAATATGTATAATCACCAAAGTTCTGCATTGCTGGAGATGAAAATGAATCTGCTGCATAGGTATCTACCAAATGACCAGATGGATTTATTTTTCCTGCCAGTACATCAGCAACTGCTCTTGCACCGCTCTGACCAACTCCACCGATCCATAAGCATGCATCCACTCCATATTCTTTCTGATCCATCCATCCAAGTTCCAGTGCATTTGAAGAATTGAGCAATACAATCGTTTTTTTGAATTGTCCTGATTCCTGAATAGAACGCAACAATTCCTTTTCCTGCTCTTGCAATGCCAGATATTTTGTTCCGTCTCCAAAATCTCCCGCCGGCATATCGGATCCTTCTCCGCCAACTCTTGAGATCACAACAACTGCTGCATCGTTATAATCTGCATAAGAAGCTTTTACTGCATCTGTATATTCGCTTTGTGGGACCTCTGCTGTAAAAATATCTTCCGGTAATGCCCCTGAATAACTTCCGTTGCTACGGATATAGCCATCTTTTCCATCATATGTTTTATAAAAATCCCAGAGTGTATTATTTACTTCAAATTCTCCATCTTCTTCCAGCGCAGTTTTCAGATCAACCGTCTTGGAAGGATCTATTCCTCCTGCTCCCGTACCTCCTAATACCAGGTCAACAGAAGATCTGCTAAATAAAGAGAGTTTGTTTCCCTTTGCAAGTGGAAGCACTTCTCCTTCGTTTTTCAGCAATACAATTCCTTCTGACTCTACCTCTTCTACAAGAGCATCTGCTTCCTGCTTCCATTCTTCTAAGCTTTCTCCATTTGTTGGATAAGGAACAACTGGTTCAGAGTGCTGCTTGTCAACTGTTTTATACATATCTCCCCCAATTGCAGTGCAAATCAAAGATTTGTATGAAACAGCACCAGCAGTCAGACCTGAGCTGGCTGCTAACAGAATGCTGAGTACAGCGATAGAACTACGCTGCCATCTTCCTATGTGTTTCTTTTTCATGAAAATTCTTCTCCCTTCATGTTTATTTTCCTTACTTTACCATGAAAGGATATCAAATTTTCGCTCTGGCAAATATTCTCACCGATTTGGCAAATCTTGTCTTCTATTGCACTTGAAAGAGTATGGAAAGAATAAATATATTATTCTTCACGCCGATTTTGACAACACCGTCATACTTTTCTGCTATATAATGAATACTTTTTAGTCCAAATCCATGATTATATTTATCTTTCTTTGATGTCTCTGGAAAATTTGTATCTGCTTTCAATTCATTCTGACAATAATTCTCCAGACGTATAATCAGCATATTTCCCTTTTTATGTATATCCAGTGTTATGCATCTTTTTTCTTTATCTTCAATCGTGTATTCACACTCTATTGCATTATCCAATGCATTTCCAAACAATGCTGCTATATCGGCAGTGCTCATAAATTCCAATGCCTTTCCATCCGCCATAATGGTCATCTGGATATTGTGTTTTCTGCATAACATCGTTTTTTCGGCTAATATCACATCCAAAGTTCTATTTCCCGTCATACTGCTCATTTCATATTGATCGATCACATTTTCAATTTTATCCAGTTCATCATCCTGCGCATTTTTCATGCTCCTAATTCTTGTAATTTGATGCTTCAGGTCATGCGCTTTCATATTTATCAAATCCATACTGGTCTTTGTTATCTCATATTGACGTTTTTCCTTTTCTAACATACGTTCCAGAAAAATATTTTCTGCTCTTCTATTTTCCAATGCAAACCATTCGAATTGTACACATAATCCAAAAATACAGCAAAGAATTAGCGGGGGACGTGTCACCCAGATGACATCGATTTTATAAAGCTGCATTAAATATTGCATCAAGTATGCAAATAATGCCGTAGTTAGAGAAAACAAATATACTCCTACACCTCTTTCACCTGCTGGTTGTTCACTGTTTAGTCTTCTTGCAAAGAGAAAATAGCATACAATATACACGATAAATGTTGTTACGACTGATATTAAAAACCATCCCCAATATGAAATTTTTTCTGCAAATGGCAGATAAATCAGATTTTCAATATTATAAGACAGGTTCTGTGTCAACTGTGCACCTACACAACAAAAAATAATGTTTCTAAATCCGCTATTAAAACAAGCTTCACACAAGCCAACAGAAAGCAAAAAAATAATCATTGAAAAAAGGCCTGATGTATACCGGGCAATAAAATTAGGAATGATTATAGATAAAAAGCAATAAACCACGCATCCAACAATTGCCCTTATCCAAAAATGTGATCTGCGTTTCAATTTAAATGTGAACAAAATCTCTGCCAGTAAAATTTGAAAAATGTAGCCATGATAAATATTGATTTCGAACAAGCTTTTCCAATTCATTAGAATATTCCCCCAAGATATCCAGCTAATTTTTCTCTGAACTTCATCTTATACATTCTTGCTATAGATAATATTTCTTCTCCAATCTTAATAGTATTCCCATACATTTCTTCTACATAAGAAAGATTTACCAGCAACGAACCACTTATAAACGCAAAGCTTTTGTTTTCAAAAGATTCACTTATTTCTTTCATCGTTCCTCGCATTCTGCAGACGTCCTTTGTTGTATGAAAATAAAGATAATGTTTATTACTTTCTATATACATCAGATTATTGATATTAATTTTTCTTATCCCATCTGCAGTCTTTATCGTATAATAATCGGTTTTGTGAACCAACGAGATTGCTCTCTCCATTCGGATTTTAAATAATTCATAGCTTACCGGCTTCACAATAAAATCCAGGGCAGAAACCTCATATCCACGAATCGCATATTGTGCCAAGCTTGTAACAAAAATAAGACATACTTCTTTATCAATTTTACGCAGTTTTTCTGCTGTCTCCATTCCATTCATATTCGGCATGGCAATATCCATAAAGACAATCTGGTATTTTTCTGAATATTCATCCAGAAAACTCATTCCATCATAGAATCTTTCGACCTCTATCGGTATATTCATTTCAATACTATATTGATGAATATGTCCCATCAAAGTTTTCGCAAACTCATCTTCATCTTCTAACACTGCAATGCTAATCATTTGAATATCCCCCATAATATCTTTCCAGATAACTATATTGTCAATGTCATTTAGACAATATTTAATGACCTCCGTTTTGCAGATTCGTGTATTTACCTGTATACTATAAATTGAAAATATCAATAGCAACAGGGATTACCACATACAAATGGAGGTCATCAAATAAATTATAACACAGTTTATGTAGGAATGGATGTACACAAAGAAACTTTTTGCTCTATACAAATGTTTATTGTTTACATGGCAGTGTTATTTAGATAACAATCCCGATTTAACTGATTACAGTCTTAACTCAATGTGAATTCCTTAAATTCCACAGTTCCATCTATAGCAAATCTAAAGAACAATCCTGTTTTTCCTGTTTCTGCTTTTACTGGAATTTCCACCGTATTCCATTCCTTACCTTGCAGCTTAAATCTACTGCTGCCAAGTTCACTTTTCCCAGCCAGATCTGCGCTTACTTTAATTTCACCTTCTGCATCACCTCTTAAACACAGAACAACCTTCGACAGCTTTTCAACAGCAAAATATTTATAGCCTACAACCACTCCGTCACCAATATTGGCAATATAATGAAGATCGTTATTCTCTTCAAAAATATATGGCTGTGTGTCTTTCAAAGATGCTCCATAAGTGATTTTTCCAATGGAATCCTTGCCCATGAGATTACATGCAATTGCTGCCGGATAAGTACCTTTATCAGACAGCCCTCCCTTGTTCAGTCCACAGCTGGTCATTTCAACCTGTTTAATGCTGCCGTCTTCCTGGATGGTTATTTTTTCTGCGCAGCCCTGTCTGGAGCTCTCTGTTCCGTGAGTCTGTCTATGATAAAAAATGTACCACTGACCATTTGCTTTCACCATTCCGCCATGATTATTTCCCATCATATTATGTGGTTCCTGATTTCCCTCATATCCGATATCACCGTTAGAAATTAAAGTGCCTCCGAAAGTAAATTCTCTGTCGGGATAGTCGCTGACTGCATAACACAGTTCATGGCTTAATTTACTGGAATATACGAAATAGTATTTTTCACCTACTTTTCTCATAGAAGAAGCCTCGAAAAAGCCATGACCTTCGAAGCTGGTTCCGCCTTCCTTCAGTCCTCCTGGAATCATCATGTGAGGCTCTTCTTTCAGCGTCAGCATGTCGCTTTCCAGTTCAGCTACCATAGCTCCTTCGCTGAATTCCAGCTTTTCGGCACCTTCAATATCGCCATCTTCCCCCTCTTTTTTCAGCGGAACAGCCGGGCTGAAGCCGTAATAAAGAAATACCTTTCCATCGTCATCTACAAGTACTGCCGGATCAAATGGTAAATGTTCCGAAAGTGTCTTTCCGTTTTTTATATTTTCCGGGTAATGAATATGTCCATAAAACTCAAAAGGGCCTGCCGGGGAATCGCTGACTGCCACACCGATTTCAGGATAAAAGGCCAGACAGTAAAACAGATAATATTTTCCGTCCGTTCCTTTCGCCACATCCGGTGCCCAGATTTCTCTGTGCATTTCTTTATTTGAAGGATCCTGATCCTTTCTGTAGATTACGCCTTCGTATCTCCAGTCTGTCAGGTCATTCTCCGGTGCTGACCATGTCACATAATCACCCAGACAATAAGCCTCTCCGCCAGCCAGATCATGGGAACCATAAATGTAAACCCGTCCGTCAAATAAATGAGGTTCGCCGTCTGGTACGTATTCATCTAGTGGTAAATAAGGATTGTATATCTGCTTCATTTTTATAATCTGCCTTTCTAATATATTATTGGAAAACTGTTATTATTGTACATTTTTATAACCGACAACATCAATGCCACTTTTTCTGATTCCCTTGTACAAATTTTCATAAAAAAATATTTTGAATTATGCGAATCTTTCTTTTGCAATTTTTCACACAAAAAATTGTACATTTAAAGCCCTTTTTACTATCTTCCAGTAAAGATGCCAGGAACAATAATTCTATCGTCCCTGGCATCATCTTATTTTGTCATTTCTGTTATATTTAATGTTACTGCCGCGTCCTCAAGTCCCTCTGCACTTATCTTCAGTGTGCAGCTTCCTGCTGCATAACCGCCACGGATAATCGCCATTGCATAACCCTTATAGGTGGTAAATGTTCCCTTGGTATAATTCTCCGCCGTTACCGGATTTGCGGAACCAAAGGCTGCCAGATATGCCGCAGATCTAGCAGATGTCTCCGCAGTTTTAGCCAGCCCATCACTTACAGAATTCTCACAATTTGCAGTTGTTACAATGCTTCCGGTTACCTTTATATCCTCATCCGGCACATGTCTTCCTTCCTCATCCACCAGTTCAATGCCCACATAAACTGCGCTGTGTCCATCCGCTGTCAGTGTGGTTTTCTCTGGATGAAGCTGGATTTTCTTAGCTGCGCCGGTGGTTTCCAACGTGTCTCTGGAAAGGATTTCGCCGTCCTTATAGCTAACTGCTTCCAATTTTCCAGGAACGTATTTCACATCAAAAAGGAAGGATTCCGGTAATCCGGCAGCCAGTCTTTCACCAGCTTTGCAGGTTGCTACAGAAGCACCGTTTTGCAAGATTTCCACAGTATTACCATTGGAAAAAACCGCCACCTGTACCGATGAATTTTCTGCATTTTTCCAGTTCCAGCTTTTCTTTACATCCGTAAATCCCCAGCGGCTGATCAGCTCTGTTTTTCCAAAAACAGACGGATCATAGGAATAAAGATAAGTCTCTTTGCTTCCCCAAACAACGCTTCTGTAGGCTCCCTGTGGAAGAATTCTTCCGTTAATATCCACATCCGCATCATTGGCAAGACGCCATGAATAAGAAGAAGTGTGAGACATTAATGCATATGGACCTTCTTTCAGAAGAGGATCATCCGCATCGAGGAACACGGATTTGCCAATGCCCGCCTCCCCGATATAATCATATGCAGTCCAGGTGAAATCTCCGATCACATATGGGGTGCTTTCTACCATTGGCCAGCGGATTCCTATCTCATTTGGATAGTTTTCTGAGCCTAAAATTACTCGTTCCGGGAACATTTCGTGATCCAGAGGATATTTATCTTCCATGTAGTTGTAGCCTACAATGTCAAGACCGTTGGTAAATGCCTCAGAATATTCCTCCCAACTGGTGTCATCTTTTCCGCCATCGGCATTTTGCAGGGAACTGCTTTCATTTACATTCTGCACAGAGCCACTTTCCCCCACATTTTGCGCAGAAGCATTTCCATCCTCATTCTGTAAGGAGCCGTTTTCATCTGCAGCTTCCCCCATGATTTTCTTCATATTTTCTTCTGTCAATTCATCATCCAGACCGCACCAGAAAGAGCAGATTCCGTTAGATACCGGGCGGCTTGGATCCAGCCCTTTGACTGTTTCGGCCAGTCTTGTTGCTACGGTATATCCATTGTTCAGCCCGCCACGCTCGGTAATTTCATTTCCAGTTGACCAGATAATAACAGAGGGATGATTACGGTCTCTTTTGATAAATGCAGTCAGGTCTTTTTCCCAGTCCGTGTCAAAAAACAGGTTGTAATCTCCAGGCTGTTTCATGATTCCCCACGCGTCAAAGGCTTCATCAAACACATACATTCCGATACGGTCACAGGCTTCCATCAGCGCAGAAGACGGCGGATTGTGAGTGGTCCGGATGGCATTAAAGCCAATGGATTTCAGAACGGACAGCTTGCGGTACTCGGAATCATAAAGGGAAACTGCGCCAAGCATTCCATTGTCGTGATGAATGCAGCCACCTTTTAATTTCACTGTTTTTCCGTTAATGCGCAGTCCATGATTTACATCTGCGGTTACGGTTTTGATGCCAAATAATACGGAAGTTTCATCGGAAGTAGTTTGATCTGCAGGTACAAAATGAGTCTTAAAAATTCCCACATCCGTAACCCTGGCATGCAGCTTGTAAAGCTCCGGAGTATCAATATCCCATAGACACGGATTCTCTACAGTAAGCTTCAGATGTGCTGTTTCTGTGGTATTGGGATTGATCTGTATTTTCTGCTTCCTGGTAATCAGGATCTCATCGCTGCCATCCTTGGTAAGGAAAACCTCCACCACTGCAATTTTGTTTTCCAGTGTTTCATTTTGCACTTCCACAGCGGTCTCCAGATAGGCATATTCCGGTTTTCCCTGCTTGTCATAATCAATGCTTTTTGTGTAGCCGAAAATCCCGTCATTGGCAATATGAACCTTCGGAAAATGGCATAATTCCACGCTCCGGAAGATTCCAGCACCGGAATACCAGCGGGAATTTGGCTGCATGCTGGGATTCACGGTGACCGTAACGCGGTTCTTTTTTCCAAAGTAAATATAGGGTGTAATGTTTACAGAAAACGGGATATATCCATTGTGCTGGAGCGCCGCTTTTCCGCCATTGATATCTACCGTCGCATTCAGCATTACACCGTCAAAATGCAGATATATCTCTTCATTTTCCCATTCTTCTGGAATCATAATATATTTCGTATAGCACGCCACACCCGCAGTATAATAACCACTGGCCGGACCTGCCGCTGCGCTTTCAGTGGGATCACTTTCGATCATATAATCATGGGGAAGATTCACTATACGGTTTTCTTTTTCCTTGGGCGCACTGTAAAGCCCCTCGTATGTGCCATGATTAAACTGCCATCCCTGGTCAATGTTCTGATTTCGCATAACTTGGTTCTCCTTTTCTATGATTTCCTGGAAATGAACTCTAACTTTATTTTTATAATAAAATATCCCTCACTCACAGACAAGAACCAAATAACATGATATACTGTGAAACAAAGACGAAATGCACGAATAACCGGAACAACAACCTTTTCTCCCTGATGTTATCCCACTTCAATACAACATTCTTTTGTTAAGGAAGGAATGGAAACAAAATGGATTATTACAACGATTTACCCGAACGAATCTGCCACATCCGAAAACATTACATGAGCATTCCAGAACAGTACGAGTATGACGATTTGCCCTTTTATGAAAACAAATCCTCTCTTTCCTCTGCCAACTGCCGGAAAGTCGCAGACGCCCTTTCCACACTTCTGGTTGTCTATCAGGAGGATGGAACAGAATGGAGTATCAGCCCAGCCGGACGAAGGCTGGTTCACAGGGAATTTCCGCGGCTTGGATGGTTTCACAAGCATGAGTATGTTGAAATTTTCTATGTGATCGAGGGCAGCTTTACCCAGGTTCTGTTTGGTGAAAAAATACGATTTGAGCAGGGCGAATTTGTTATTACTGACTGTAATTGTGAACATGCAGATTATATTGAATCCCAGAATGCCGCTGTTCTTTTTCTCCAGGTACAGGCGGATTATCTGGAAAAGCTTCTTCGAAGCTACGATGGCATAGATGAAATGAAACAGTTCCTTTTTCACGCACTCTGGAATCAACAGAAGGAGCAAAATTTCCTGGAATTAAAACAGACACAAACGTTTAACGCTGACTTTTTGCTGGAGCGCCTTTTGGAAGAAGATCTGACAAGAGAGGCTGGACATGAACAGGTGAAACGAGGGCTGATGATCCGGCTTTTGCATCATTTGTGCGAGGACTATACCATTCAGCTTCACACAGACAGTAAGGAAAGCCGGGAAAAAGCATTTTTATTCGAGCTGGAACGTTATATCCAGAAGAATTACGCCACTGTCACCACGTCCCAGCTGGAAGCCAAATTTCACTACCACCGGAATTATTACCATCTTCTTCTGAAAAAATACAGAGGCAAAACCTTCCAGCAATATGTGACGGACGTTCGGATGAAGTATGCGCAGCAGCTATTAGAGCAAACTACCCTGCCGGTTAAGCAGATTGCCAACCAGACAGGGTACGAAAACATCAGCCATTTTTATCATTTATTTGAAGATTATTTTGGGAAAACACCAAGCAAAATGCGCGAGGACACGCTCTAGCAATTACTCTCCATGTGCTTTAACTCCGGCAGCACGATCAGCAGCATTGTGATAATGCATAAGCTTCCCCCGATCACATTGGAGACCGGCTCTGCCATAAACACTCCGTGAGTTCCCATCTTAAACCCATAAGGAAGCAGATATGTCAGCGGCACTACGATAAAAACCTTCCGTAAAAGTGAGAAAAAAATCGCCTGCTTTTTCTTGTTCAAAGACTTGAAAACAGTCTGTCCGATATACTGCAGATCCATGAAAATAAATGCTGCAAAGTAGGTCTTCAGTGCCGGAACTGCATCCTTTATCAGAAGCTTATCTGAGCTGAAAACAGCGATCAGATAGTCCGGAACAAATATGATCACGCTCCACATAACAGCTGTATAAACCAGGATCATCACTGCCAGAGTCACCATTGCCTTGCGCACCTGTTTCGGTCTTCTGGCTCCGTAATTATAGCTGAGAATCGGGGAAGTACCTTCGTTCATGGCATAGATCGGAGTCTCTACCATCTGACGTACACTGGATACAATCGTCATAACCGATATGTAACCATCCCCTCCGGTGACTCCCAGAACATTGTTGCAGCAGATGGTTACCAGGCTGTTTGTCAGCTGCATAATGAAACCTGCAGTACCAAGACTGACAATGTTTTTTGCATTTTCTTTGCAGCTTTTCAGCTCTGTTTTTTTCAAAAGCCGAGCTTTCATTTCCGCTCTTTTCTCAAGAAAAAGAAGTACATAAGCAGCTGATAGGAACTGGGAAAGAACAGTCGCAATGGCTGCTCCTTTGATTCCAAAACCAAGCACAAAAATGAATAATGGATCCAGGATCAGATTGGCGACTGCACCAATCGCTACAGAAAGCATACCAGTTGTCGCGTATCCCTGTGCATTGATAAACGGGTTCATTCCTGTGGCGATCATGGATGGAACCGTTCCGATCAGGTAGATTATCATGTAGGGATATGCATAAACCAAAGCATCCTCAGATGCTCCAAAAAGTACCAGCAGAGGTCTTGCAAAAAGCATACCAGCTATCATCAGAATAATTCCGCTTCCGCACACCATAGTGAAGGAAGTGTTCATCACCTCCTGCGCTTTCTGGTTGTCTTTCATACCTCTGTTTATAGAAAAAACAGGCGCGCCGCCACTGCCAAACAAATTGGCAAAGGCAGTGATAATCACGATTAACGGGAAACATAAGCCGACTGCGCCAAGCGCTGTAGTTCCCACTTCAGGGATTCTGGCGATATAGATTCTGTCTACAATATTATATAAAAGACTGAGTATCTGCGCTACCAGCATGGGAATTGCAGCACTGAAAATATTTCTGGTTACCGTGCCATTTTCAAAATCAATTCGTTTCATTTTGTTTCACAGCTTTCTTTTTATTTCTAGTTTACGACTTTTTTCAGGGAAATCTGCCTTTAAAATATATAAATCTATTTGAAGCATTGAGCCAGTCTTCCGGTGCCTTTAAGTGAAAAACTCCTGTCTCATGATATAATTTCTCCTGAAATTGTTTGAACTTTATGAGTTTATTTTGCACATTACGTGGAAAAATGTCAAGAGAAAAGGGACTATAACAGAT
>OLPT01000465.1_pt1 | contig 30760 bp, 26 predicted proteins | sample 1673051 | NCBI WGS metagenome assembly OLPT01 (sample SAMEA3136750, study PRJEB25190) | human gut metagenome | biome: human gut; feature: human-associated habitat; material: faeces | place: Austria | collected 2013
GAGCACTTGACTTTTAATCAAGTTGTCCGGGGTTCGAATCCCCGCACGCTCATAGAATGAGAGTGAAGTAGTATATAAGTACTACTTCTTTTTTTATTTAAAGAACTTGTCACCTACATGACCTGCCACTGGCAGCTCATTACGGATGCTTTGGCAACCGGTAGCTTTTCTTGCATACTTTGTTATTGAAATATATTGACATATTTTATTGAAGTGATTATATTATAATTAATAAGAGGGAGTAATCGGCATCTATATATTTCATAAAAGAGATATAAGAATGGAAGATATAGATGTTTACGATGACGTCAGTACGATGGCAAAAGAGCTATCCGTATCGTAATGAAATGATGAGACTTTTATTGCATAGTTTTTATGCAATAAAAGTCTCTTTTTTTATACCAAAGCAAAAGCAAGTAATACAAGTTGACGGTGGCAGATTCTAGGTATACTTTCGATATATCAAAAATTAAAAAGGGTTATTGGCCAAAGAAAGAAAGGAGAACAAATATGCTGACAACAAAACAAGCAAGGGAGAATCAGGAAAAATATGGTTTCAATGAACTGGTAGAAGGGAAAAAGAAAAGTATCATGCAGATATTTCTGGAACAGTTTAAAGATTTTCTTGTTATCATATTGATCATATCTGCAGTGATTTCCGGTATCTTAGGAGATGCAGAAAGTGCGATTGTTATTTTTGTAGTAATTACGATGAATGCAATACTTGGAACGGTGCAGACCGTAAAGGCAGAACAATCGCTTAACAGTTTAAAACAGTTATCTGCTCCGGAAGCGAAAGTAGCAAGAGATGGAAATATTATTCAGATTCCGTCGAGAGAGGTGACGATTGGCGATGAAGTAATACTGGAGGCAGGGGATTGTATACCTGCAGATGGAAAACTTATAGAATGTGCAAGTCTGAAGGTAGATGAAAGTGCACTGACGGGAGAAAGCATAGCAGTTGAAAAGAATCTGGATGAAGTCGCAGTCGGAACAGCACTTGGCGATCAGACGAACAAAGTATTCTCCGGAAGTTTTGTTACGTATGGAAGAGGAAGATACGAAGTGACTGCAATCGGCATGAATACAGAAGTGGGAAAGATTGCAGATCTTATGAAGAATACATCAGAAAAGCGCACACCACTGCAGGTGAATCTTGATGACTTCGGAAAAAAATTGTCGATATTAATTCTGGTATTTTCAGGCATAATATTTGGGGTAAATGTATTTCAGGGAGAATCTATTGGTTCAGCGTTTATGTTTGCTGTTGCGCTGGCAGTTGCAGCGATACCGGAAGCTCTTAGTTCGATTGTGACGATTGTATTATCTTTTGGAACACAGAAGATGGCAAAAGAACATGCAATTATACGAAAACTGCAGGCGGTAGAAGGTCTTGGCAGTGTATCGATTGTCTGTTCGGATAAAACGGGGACACTGACGCAGAATAAGATGACGGTAGAGGATTATTATGTAAATGAAAAGAGAATACCGGCCGGAAAAATTAATCTGAAAAATGAAAATGAAAAACTGCTTTTGAGATTCAGTATCCTGTGTAATGATTCAACGAATACAGACGGACAGGAGATTGGTGATCCTACGGAAACGGCACTTATTAATCTCGGAAGTAATCTGGGAATCGAGATTATGCAGGTAAGGGAACGATATCCGAGATTGTCTGAGGTTCCATTTGACAGTGAGCGGAAATTGATGTCGACAGCTCATAGGATTCAGGATGATAAGATGTTAACGGCTGATCATATAATGATCGTAAAAGGTGCTGTAGATGTATTACTGGATCGTATGGACAGAATCAGAGTTGGAAATACTGTAAGAAAGATGACAGATTCTGACTGTAAGAATATTTCCATGCAGAATATGCAGTTTTCCAGAGAAGGGTTAAGAGTTCTTGCATTTGCATATAAACATCTGGAAGAGGAAAAAGAAATCGGTACAGAGGATGAAGAGCATCTGATATTTATCGGAATGATCGCAATGATGGATCCGCCGAGAGAAGAGTCGCAGGTTGCGGTAGCAGAGTGCCTGAATGCCGGAATCCGGCCGATTATGATTACGGGAGATCATAAAGTCACGGCTGCGGCAATTGCAAAGAGGATTGGAATATTAAAGGATGAGTCAGAAGCCTGTGAAGGTGCTGATATTGAAAATATGTCAGATGAAGATTTAAAAGACTTTGTAGAGGGAATCTCGGTCTACGCAAGAGTCTCTCCGGAGCATAAGATCAGGATTGTCCGTGCGTGGCAGGAAAAGGAAAATATTGTGGCAATGACAGGAGATGGTGTGAATGATGCGCCGGCTTTAAAACAGGCGGATATCGGTGTTGCAATGGGTGTGACCGGAAGCGAAGTTGCTAAGGATGCGGCGGCGATGGTTCTGACAGATGATAATTTTGCAACGATCGTGAAGGCAGTGGAAAATGGAAGAAATCTGTATCAGCATATTAAAAATGCAATTCAATTTCTATTATCCGGAAATTTCGGAGCAATTCTTGCGGTACTGTATGCAGCAACGGCCGGATTACCGGTGCCTTTTGCCCCGGTACATCTGTTGTTTATTAATCTTTTGACAGACAGCCTGCCGGCAATTGCGCTGGGTATGGAACCGCATTCTAAAGCGGTTATGGATCAGAAACCGAGACCTGTGAATGAGTCAATACTTACGAAAGCATATCTGGTGAATATCGGAACCGAAGGTCTGTGCATCGGGATTATGACAATGGCAGCATTCTTGATCGGATACAGAGGACAGGATGCAGTTCTGGCAAGTACGATGGCATTTGGAACATTGTGTATGAGCCGTCTGGTACATGGATTTAACTGCAAAGACGATAAGCCGGTAATATTCTCAAAGAGATTCTTTAATAATAAATATCTGATCGGAGCATTTGTCTTAGGTACTGTTCTGATCACGGGTGTTCTTACAATTCCGGGATTACATGCCATGTTTAAGGTTGTTACGTTAAATATGACGCAGCTGATGACAGTATATGGTCTTGCATTTCTGAATCTTCCTGTGATTCAGGGATTGAAGTATTTGAAGGGAAAGACAAAATGGAATTAAAACAAGAGACAGTGAAGCAGATCAGGGGATTGATCATATTTACGGCAGTACTGATTGTCTGTCTGTGGAAATTTGATGTTGTGATAAGTGCGTTTCAATTTGTATTAAATATAGTATATCCGTTTTTGCTTGGCGGTGCGATTGCATTTGCCTTAAGTGTACCGATGAACTTTGTAGAACGGAAATTATTTACAGAGAGAAAAATTTCTGAAAAATATAAAAGAAAATATGCCAGGGGAATCAGTCTGATGCTTGTAATTGCCGGTGTAACCGGAATTTTGGCAATGATAATATTCGGGCTGCTTCCGCAATTGGCAGGAACATTTGCCAATCTGGGAAAGAGTATTCAGGAGTTTATCCCGCAGGTGCAGGGGTGGGCAGATCACTGGTTCCATAATAATAAAGAAATTATGAATGTCGTGAACAACCTGGAATTTGACTGGAATAAAATTATGGAAGCGGCGGCAGGCTTTCTGAAAAACGGAGCGGGAAGTGTGCTGGAGACTACCATTAATACGGCAAAAAATATTATTGGTGCAGTGGGAACGTTTTTTATTGCATTTGTATTCGCAGTTTATATTTTGCTGCAGAAAGAGAAACTGGGAAGACAGGCGAAAAAAGTATTATTTGCGTTTGTCAGGAAGGGGAGAGCAGAAGCTGTATTGGAAGTGCTTGCTCTGACGTATAAGACATTTTCTGGTTTTTTGACGGGACAGTGCGTGGAGGCTTTGATCCTTGGAGCAATGTTTGTAATCACGATGACACTGTTTAGACTGCCATATGCACTGTTGACCGGAATTGTGATTGCATTTACGGCATTGGTACCAGTTTTTGGAGCATTTATCGGATGTGCGGTCGGGGCGTTTCTGATCTTTATGGTGAGTCCGTTTAAGGCGTTGATGTTCATTGTGTTGTTTCTGGTACTTCAGCAGATTGAGGGGAATCTGATTTATCCACATGTAGTGGGAAATTCGGTTGGACTTCCGTCAATCTGGGTGCTGGCAGCAGTGAGTGTTGGCGGAAGTCTGATGGGAATTGTCGGAATGCTGATATTTATTCCGTTGATGTCGGTGGTATATGCACTGTTCCGTGAAGTTGTCTACATTAAATTACGACAAAAGAATATTTATCCACAGGATATTTTATAAATGGGGATAACTTTGTGAATGTGATCATTTATTGTGGATGAAGAGGATATCAGTTTTGAAAACGTGATCGTTCTTTCAATTTACAGTAGATGACAGCAATGGCGGTACTGATCAGGGTTGATACAATACCGGCTCCGATAATAGAAGCAGGATTAACGCTTCCATACTGACTCCGATAAGCAATAACATTGATCGGAATAAGCTGAAGAGATGAAATGTTGATGATCAGGAATGTACACATTTCATTACTTGCTGTTCCGGCAGGGCGGGAGATACCGGGAGCCAGATGTTTGCGGCGCTGTTCTTCTAATTTCGATAATTCTTCCATTGCTTTTAATCCGGCAGGAGTGGTGGCCCAGCCAAGACCTAAGATATTGGCGATCATATTGGTGGTAATCGGTTCTTCGGCGGGGTGACCGGCGGGAAGATTTGGAAAAAGGAAACGAATGACCGGACGGATCTTTCTGGAAGCGGCCGGGATAGTTCCGGCTTTGGAAGCAATTTCCATCAGTCCTACCCAAAAAGACATGACACCGATCATGGTAATACAAAGTGAGATGGCTTCTTTGGATGAATCAAGTGCTGCATTGGTAATATCGGGCATCCGGCCTGTGAATGCGGCGTATACGATGCCTGTAAGAATCATAAAAGACCAGAGGTAGTTGAGCATAAGTGAGACTCCTGTATGTGGATATCTGAAGTATAATATGCAAACAGTGTGGAAAATATGACGGTATAAATCGCCATGCGTTTGTAAGGGGCTGCCGGAAATTGCACCAATCTCAGTTATATATTAATATATGACAAGCCAATAGAATAAACTGTAAGAGGATAATTTAAAGAAGGAATGTTAATATGCAAATATTGTTATATCTTACAGATTTCATAGTCCCGCTGGTAATCTTCGGGATTGTAGGTTATGGACTGTTAATGAAAGTTCCGGTATACGATACGTTTATTAAAGGTGCAAAGAAGGGGTTTCTGACAGTAATCAAGATTATGCCGACACTTGTCGGATTAATGGTGGCGGTGGGGATATTGAGAGCGTCCGGCTTCCTTGAACTGATTGCAAATGGAATCGGGAGATTTACGGACAGAATCGGTTTTCCGGGAGAGCTGGTTCCGCTTACAGTGGTAAAGATGTTCTCCTCATCGGCGGCGACGGGACTTTTGCTGGACATTTTTAAAGAATATGGAACAGATTCGTATATCGGACGGATTGCATCGATCAGTATGTCGTGTACAGAGACGATCTTTTATACCATGAGTGTATATTATATGACAGCCAGAGTCACGAAGACGCGCTATACATTGACGGGTGCGCTGCTTGCAACTCTGGCTGGTGTGACTGCCAGCGTAGTGCTGGCGGGTATGATGACATGATCGTGTGATGTGGTAAAATGTCACGGGAAAATGTAATTATTCCCAGGGTTTCTTATGATAATCTGAGGAATCTTTTTTGTCTCTGTGGTCTTTTCTGTTCTGGGATTTGCTCCATATGCGGAGAGCAGTGAGAATTCCGACCGTGTAAAGGATCGTGACTAATATTACCGGGTTATCCTTCAGAAAATAAATAACAAGGATAACGGATAACAGACAGATAAAGAGCTGGAATGTGGTCCAGAATCTTTTTTCGCGGACTTCTTTCGCCTGCTGAAGGAGTTCCATACGTTTCTGTTCCATACGGAGATATTCCATCAGATCTTCATCGCTGATGCGGGAAAGGATCTGCTCATCGCGGTTCATCTCAATCTTGCGTTTGGAACGGAAATTAGAGAAGAACTCACGGAACGGATGTTCATCTTTGGAGCGGGATTTTTCCTGTTGTTCGTAAAAGTCTTCTTCCAGGTCTTCGTCTTCTTCCGCATCTTTTTTCGAAAATTCTTTTGTATTCCGGGTGTCACTGAATTTGTCTGCGTTATCGGCAGCTTTACCGTCGGTAGTTTTGCTGTCGATAGTTGTTTGATTATCTGTGTTCTGGGGGTCGGTAATTTCCTTAGAAGCAGCCGTTTCAGTGTCTGTAGTTTCCTGCGCAGCAGATATATCAGCAACGGGATAAAGCACAACGTTGTCAGTGGCAGCAGGTGCGCTAGTTTCAGATTTCTTAGTCTTAGGTGATTCTTCTGTCGGTACTGCTTTTTCTATATTTTCGGACATGATTTTACCTCCGTATTCATTCTTATATTGTATGTTGTCTTTTATTTTATCTTTATTATCTTATCATATCAGCTATGAAGATAAAAAACAAATAAAGAGTGTATAAAACGGCGGAAAATAACTTGCAGTAGAAAAAAGCCCTTAAAAATGTTAAAATTGTAAGGAATCATTTGGAGGAAAACAAGATGCAGTTAATGAATGAAATCCCGGATACGTTCTGGAGTCTGTTCCGTTCGGTCAACCGGGATATTTATATTGAAGCACTTTTATGTATTAATGAAGAATACGAATATAATAACTATTTCCTGACGAAAGAGGTGTGCATCCAGATCTTAAGTGATATGAATGCGAAGAAACGGTTTGAGTTACAGCGGGAGGAAAATGATACGGATTTTGATATGCTGGAGACGCCGTCATCAAGGATATTAAACTGGCTTCTGCGGTCAGGATGGCTGAAGCGTATCGAGGATTATAATACACTGGTGACGAATATTGTCATTCCGGATTATGCGGCGGTGATGATCGATGCATTTGAAAAGCTGAATTCGGAAGATGCGTCGGAGACGGATATTTATATCCAGAATGTGTATGCGACGCTGTATGCATTTCGCAATGATCCGAGGGCGAGTATCGGGCTTTTGAGGACGGCACTGGTGAATACGAGGCGGCTGAATAAGGCACTGCAGGACATGCTTCATAACATGAACAAGTTTTTTGCAAAACTTTTACAGCAGGATTCGTACAGCGGGATTTTAAGAGAGCATCTGGACAGCTATGTGGAAGAGATCGTGTGGAAGAAGTATCATATTCTGAAGACGTCGGATAACTTTTACATTTATAAGATGGATATTAAGAAATGTCTGAGAGAGATCCGGGATGATGAGGCATTTATCATGAAGGTACAGGTGCGGTCGAAGATGCTTGGAGATAATCAGGATGATGTACTGGATCTGCTGGATCTAATCGAGCGGGGATTTGATGATATTGAGCACAGAATCGCTAATATGGATAAGGAACATACGAAGTACGTCCGTGCGACGGTAACGAGGATGAATTATCTGTTAAGCGGTGAGACTGATACGAAAGGTCTGGTGGTCCAGCTTCTGAATAAAATGTCGGAAGATCCGGATCAGATGGAAGAGATCATCACAGAGACCGGAAAGCGCATGAATCTGTCGCTGCTGGAAATTCTGTCGGAGAAATCTTTATATAAGAGAAGAAAATCCAGAAAAGACTTCATCAGCCAGCTTCTTCCGGATGAGACGACGGGAGATCTGGATAAGGATGATATCTTAAGACTGAACCGGATCCAGATGCGGTTCAGCAAGAAGCAGATTGAAGAATTCATCGAGAATAATATGGAAGATGAAGTGATGGATGCGTCGAAGATTAATATTGCTGACGAGGAAGAATTTGAAAAACTGATTCTTGCTTATGATTACAGTACGCGTAAGAACAGCAGATATATGGTGCTGGAAGAAGAACCGGAGATGGTGGAAAAGGACGGATACCGGTATCCGGCATTAAGATTCGTGAAGAGACGGGCGTAATAGTGTGTAATAATTTGTAATGCAAAACAGAAAGAAAAGTGATGAACAATAATATAAAGAAGTTCTGATAAAAGGAGTTCTAAGAATAATGATAGATTACTACGAACAGCTAACCCAGGAAGAAAAAGAAGAGGTCACAGAGGTCATCCAGACACTGTACCGTCAGACATTTCTCCTGGAAAGAAAATTTGATAAACGTGCGGGAAGGATGCAGTATACAAAAGAATACCGTACCTGTACGAAGCATCTGGAATTTTTTAAAGCATATTTTGAGGTGGCTGGGATCATACTGCGGGAAAATGTACATATGGGTGTGATCTATATCCAGGGAGAGCAGTTATGGGGTGAGAAGCTGCCGCGTCTGGCGACGATCTATTTACTGGTGCTGAAGCTTATCTATGACGAGCAGATGCAGACTGCATCGTCGAGCAGCCATGTGGTGACAACACTTGGTGCAGTAAACGGAAAAGCGGGAGAATTTCATGTATTGAAGAGTCTTCCGTCAATTACGGAAATGAGACGGACGATCGCACTTCTGAAGAAGTATCAGATCATCGAGCCGCTTGATGTTCTGGAAGAATTAAACGAGTCGACCCGCCTGGTCATCTACCCTTGTATCCATACGGTACTTTTAGGAGACGACATCAGGGAATTATTAGCGACATTCAGTGAGGAGGATCAAATTGGAGACGAAGCAGCCATTCAAAGCACTCTCGAAGATATGCCTGAATAACTGGCATTACATAGATAAAAAGATACTGACGCTCAATGAAGGAATCAACTTCTTCACCGGACATTCCGGAAGCGGTAAATCGACGGTTCTGGATGCGATCCAGATCGTGCTGTATGCTAATACGGACGGCCGTGGATTCTTCAACAAGGCGGCAGCAGATGATTCGGACCGTACACTGATCGAGTACTTAAGAGGTATGGTGAATATCAGTGAAAATAATGAATCACAGTATTTAAGAAATCGTAATTTTTCCAGTACGATCGTGCTGGAGCTGACACAGACGAATACCAGAGATAAACAGTGTGTCGGTGTTGTGTTTGACGTGGATACGTCGAATAATGACGTAAGCCGCCTGTTCTTCTGGCATACGGGAGAATTACTTCCGAATCATTACCGTTCGGAAGGCCGGTGCCTTACCACTGCGGAAATGCGTGAGTACCTGCAGCGTTCCTTTACGCCGGAACAGTTCTACTGCGGTCCGAGCAATGAAAGATTCCGGAGACAGCTATACGATATCTATCTTGGCGGTCTGGACATGGAAAAATTTCCAAAGCTATTCAAACGTGCGATCTCGTTCCGTATGAATATCAAACTGGAAGATTTCGTAAAGGAATATATCTGTATGGAGCAGGATATCCATATTGAGGATCTGCAGGAAAGTATCATGCAGTATGGACGCATGCGCAGTAAGATCGAGGAGACGATGGAGGAGATCAGAAGACTGAAGCTGATCTGCGGAAAATATGAGCAGTATGCAGAAAAATCCGATGAGGAGAAAGTGTGCTCTTATCAGATCGACCGTCTGGAGATTATGAACCATGAGGTGAAGAGTCAGGAAGCTAGAGACCGGATCAAGGTAAGGCAGGAAGCCATCGAAGATCTGAAGAAGCAGCAACAGGTGCTGGAGCAGGAAGAAAAGGACCTGCAGAAAGAGTATGAAGAGATCATTTTGCGGATCGCAGACAGTGGGTATGCAAGGCTGGAATCAGATCTGGATACATTAAATGAGACGCTGGAGCGTCTGAATAACGGAAAAGTCCGCTGGGAGCAGACTGCAGAGCATCTGAAGGCATGGACGGAGAAAGACATTACGCCAAATCAGGTGATCTGGGATATCGAAAAATTCGCAGACGGAAGCATTTCCGAAGAAGAGCTTGTGCGCCTGCAGGAAGGCTTAAAAGATCTGCAGGAGGAACTGGAAGACCAGAGACAGGAAGCGGATGCAGACCTTCGCCGGATCAAGAAAGAAGAGAAAGAGGCAAGAGCAGAATTAAAAGAACTGAAGCAGGGAAAGAAGGCTTATCCGAGAGAGCTGGAAGAGGCGAGATTCGAACTGCGTAACCGCCTGCATGAGCGCTGCGGCAAGTTCGTGAATGTGCATATTCTTGCGGATCTTCTGGATGTGAAGGACGAGAGATGGCACAATGCAGTGGAGGGTTATCTTGGAAATAATAAATTGCAGCTGATCGTGGAACCAAAGTATGCCAGGGCTGCGATGGACATTTACCAGGAGATGGATACAAAACGTTTCTTCCGGGCAGCAGTCCTGGATACGGAGAAGCTTACGAAGGATAAGCATCAGGTACAGCCGGGCGCGCTGGCAGAAGTAGTAAAAGCGAAAGAAGCGTATGTGCAGGAATACATTAATTTCTTCCTTGGAAATGTAAAGAAATGCGAATCACTGGATGAACTGCGTGAGTGCAGGATCGGTGTGACACCGGATTGTATGCTGTACCAGAGCTACAAACTGCAGCACATGAGTCCGGAGAATTACACCAGAAGAGCCTACATCGGTGAGACGAGTATGCGCCAGAGAATCCGCAAGCTGGAAGAAAAATGTGAGAAGTTAAATGGCGAGAGAATGCCGGTACAGGAGCTGTTAGAAGAGATCCGCCAGGCAATGCAGATGGAGATGTTGAAGCAGCCGGCAGAGGATTATCTCGGATGGCTGGCTGACAGCAAGGCAATCATTTCCAAAGAAAAGAAAAAGGCTCAGCTTCTGGAACAGATGCAGAAGTTAAAGGATGAATCCGTTGCTGCATGGGAAGGCAAGAAGAAAGAAGTGCAGGCGGCACAGGATGCGAAGAAAGAATCCGTATCCAAGGTGCAGGAAACAATCTGGGAGAACAAGAAAGAAATCGAACGTCTGAATGCAGAAGTTCTCGAATCGGAAGAACAGATGAAGGACGTGAAGAGAAAAGTAGCAGATAAGCGTTACGAGAAGGAGTTCCAGGAATATCTGGCGAGCAGAAAATCCGAGAATTATGAGTATCTGAGACGTCAGATGGTTTCGCGGGTATATACGCTCAGGGAAGAAGAGGAAGACGCTTACCGGAAGCTGGTGGAAGAGAGAAGCAGTTATATCAGAGAATATCCGAACCGTACATTCTCAACTTCTATCCGGGACAACGTGCCGTATGAGAAGCTTCTGAATTCACTGTCCTGCGATCATCTGGAGACTTACAGGGAGTCGGCGAAGACACAGGCGAAAGCGGCTGTGGAGCATTTCAAAGATGACTTCATCTTCAAGATCCGGAGTGCAATCCTGGAGGCTTATCAGAGAAGGGATGAGCTGAACCGGATCATCAGCAAACTGGACTTCGGTAAGGATAAGTATCAGTTCGTGATCACGAAGAACAAGGGTGCAGATGGAAAATATTATAAGATGTTCATGGATGATTCCCTGCAGATCCGTCCGTCTGACTTAGATGATACGATGGACAACCAGCTTGATATGTTCACGATGGAGCATGAGAACCAGTATGGGGAGATGATGAACGAGCTGATCAACATCTTCATCCCGCCGGAGAATGCGACGAAGGACGAGATGGATGAGGCGAAACGCAACATGGATAAGTATGCGGATTACCGAACCTATCTGTCATTCGATATGCAGCAGATCGTACATGGCGATAAGGAGATGACGATCGGACTGAGTAAGATGATCAAGAAGAACTCGGGAGGAGAGGGACAGAACCCATTATATGTGGCGCTTCTGGCAAGCTTTGCACAGCTTTATAAGATCAACCTGTCGCCGAAGATGCACCGGTCACCGACACTGCGTCTGGTTGTGTTGGACGAGGCGTTCTCCAAGATGGATGCCGAGAAGGTGGCAAGCTGTATCTCGCTGATCCGCGGACTTGGCTTCCAGGCGATCATCAGTGCGACGAACGATAAGATCCAGAACTATCTGGAGAATGTAGATAAGACTTTCGTGTATGCGAACCCGAATAAGAGACATATTTCCATTCAGGAATTTGAGAAGACGGAGTTTGGGGAGTTGGCGGAGGAATAAAGTCGAATGTTTGTGATGTAAATATTGTAAGAATCGATGAAGAGTGGTGATATGTGACTGGAAAAAGAAGATGTGCTTACGAAAGGATGTCAGTTTACCACTGACAGGTGATAATATGAATACAATAAAGAAAAGTCTGAAAGACAGGGTGTGGGATTATCTTATAAAAAATGAAAAATATATCGTGCCGGGAATCTTGATGATAGGTGGAAGCAGTTATTATCCAGCGAAAAGCAGAAGACGGTAGAGCTACATGCTATATCAGAGTTTGCGTTATATCTGGATGTTATGAATAGGTATTTTCTGCATAGCTATTGCGTGCCTGACGAGGTGTCATTCCGTAAATCTCTTTGAAAAGACGGTTAAAAATCGTCTGGTTAGTGAAACCACTCTCCTGCATTACCTCAGAAATGGACTTGTCTGTATTCATCAGAATACGTCCAGCATGAGAAATACGCACCTCATTCAAGTAACGAAGAAATGTGATACCCATATGCTGCTTGAAAAAACGGCAGAAATATTCTCGGCTGAATCCTACCTGATTGGCTACTTCTTCCAATGAGAGCTTTTCTGTATAATGTTCATTCACATAAGAGATGATCTTTCGCAGAATATCATTAGACTGACCTGTTCCAGTAGTCGTTCCCGGCAGGGAATATACGGAAAAATAACGAATCAAATCAGCAAGCATCAGCAATGCCGTGCCGTCTGAACGCATGGCGCTGGTGTTTTTATTTTCGACATTGGTTCGTGTCAGATCGTGTGCAAGCTGACAGAGGTGAATATACTGGGTGGATTTTGAATCATCCAGAGAAACCGGGCGGCATTTGATGTGATATAGTTCCAAATTCGGACAGTAAACAGAAAGTTGCTTTTTATCAACATGGATACATAAGAACATATATAGCTTAGAATCAGAATGAATAGAATGAACTTCTTTTGAATCAAAAACAATCAGTTGATTGCGCTGAAGGGTAAGATGTTCGTGCTCGATATGAATACGGACAGAATCATTCAGACAGAATAAAATCTCCATAGCCTCATGCCAGTGGGCCGGAATATGTGTGTTTTCAAGTGCTGCCATAGATACCTGTATTCCAAGATTGCCAAGTGGATGGAGTGCTTCGTGATATGCTTTTGCCATAATATCCTCCTTTATATGAATAGTAAATGTCAATATCGTTTTAAAATAAGATAATTATAGCACTGGTTTGAAATTGAAAACAAGGCTAAAATGCAAGATGTAAACGGAAAACAAAGAAAATAAATATATAGATAGTAAAAAAGGAGAGGTCAATATGAGCACAGTAGCAATTAAGAATACAATGGTAATGAATAACACAGAGAAAAAGGCTGGTTTAGTGGAGCGTTTCAAAAAATATGTCCTGGATAATGCAGAGTATTTTGCGGTGGCTTCTGCAGTGATGTCTGGAAATGGTTATGCAGCAGGACAGATCATGAGAGATGCAAGACGTGTTGCATCTGCTAACAGATAAGAAGGAATAAGAATGACTATTAAGGGTAAGACATCAGGTAAATAAGAAATGATAAATGATGGACTGCACCAGTTATAAACTGGAGGTAGTCCATTATTTTTTTGTTTCTAGTTCAAAAAGTGGATGTTATAATAAAAACAGAAAATATACGGACAGGGAGTTGCATCAATGAACGATTACTCAAAATTAAATAAAGTCAGTCTGGAGATTAGAAATCAGGTGGAAGAAAGGGAGCATTTTCATCAGGATATAGAGTTGATCTATGTGTTAGACGGGGCTATGACAGTGGAAGTCGGGAATCAGAAGAGTGAATTAAAGGCAGAGGATATTCTGGTGATTAATGCCAATAAGAAACATTGGCTTCGGACGAACGATAAAGATATATTATATCTCCGGCTTGGAATTGCATATCAGCTTGTCAGCGATGTGTTTCAAAGTGTGGATATTATTTTCTGGTGTGATTCTTCCAAAGAAAATGATAAAAGATATGAAGAGGTCCGGAAAGTTTTGAAAGAATTATTGGGACAATATCTAAAAGGGGGACAGACAGAAGTCAGTTTTGGATATATTTCTTTGTGTTATAAAGTGCTGGATATTATGGCTTTACATTTCTTAGTACAGACAGGCGATAAGGAAAATATTACAGATAAAGATAGATTTGAAGACAGAATTCTGCAGATCAATAACTATATACGTTCTAACTATGCACAAAATATCAGTCTGAAAGACCTGTCAGAAAAGCTGTATCTGTCTATTGGATATTTATCGAGATTTTTTAAAAAGAATTATGGCATGAGTTTTGCTGAATATCTGACGAATATAAGGCTATATCATGCAGTGGAGGATTTGCTGTATACAAATGTGCCGATCACGCATGTTGCATATGATAATGGCTTTACAAATGCAGCAGTATTTAATAAAGCATTTAAGAAAGCATATGGAGAAACTCCGTCTTCATTTCGAAAGAAAGCGATTAATGAGAACGGGAAGATTGAACATAAAGGATATGACAAAGAAACAGAACAGCGTATTTTAAATATTCTGGAAGACGGAGTAGAAGAAACTGTATTGGAAGAAGAGTCAGAGAATATAGAAATAAGAGAATCTGTAAAGACCGAAGAGAAAATAAGACCGATATGGAATAAGATGATAAATATTGGTTCGGCAGGAGATTTACTGCGTTCTGAGATAAGAGAACATGTCATATTATTAAAAGAAGCTATAGGAATTGAATATATAAGATTCTGGAATATGTTTTCAGAAAATATGCTACTTAGTTTGTCTGCAAAGGGAAATTATAATTTTTCGAGACTGGATTCTATATTGGACTTTCTACTGCAAAATGATATAAAACCGCATATAGAATTAGGTGCAAAACCCAAACGTATTCAGAAAAATGTCCAGACGATGATTCGTGATTCGGATACAAAAAGGGTTGATACAGAGATAGAAATATGGAAGGACTTCATGAGAGCTTTCATGAAACATTTGATCTTAAGATATGGGCAGGAACAGACGAACAGATGGAGACTGGAACTATGGTGGGATGAAAACATTCCACGTACTGAAGAAAATAAGAAGAGATATATTCAGTTATTTGGAGAAACATATCAGATTATCAAGAACTATAGTCCGCAACTGGAAGTTGGAGGATATGGTCTCCGGGGAAACTTTCTGGAAGAAGATAATATGTTGGATATCTGGAAAAACGAAAAGGTAAAACCTGATTTTGTATCTGTTATTGTATATGCTTATGTCAGGGGAACAGAAAAGGAGGGGGTATTTTCAAAAAGGAATACAGATACAGAAGCATTGAAAAATACGGTAACAGCTGTTCGGGAATATATGGATCGTGTAGGAATGAAAGATATGAAACTATATATTACGGAATGGAATTTGACGATTTCTGATCGGAATTATATGAACGATACCTGTTTTAAAGGAGCATATATTGTAAAGAATTATCTGGATTTTTATGGACTTACCGATATGGCCGGATATTATGCAGGAAGCGACCGGATGTCAGAGCATTATGATTCGAATGAGTTACTATTTGGTGGCAGAGGAGTGTTATCCAAAGATGGAATTTTAAAACCTGCAGGTTTTGCATTTGAGTTTTTAAATCGTTTGTATCCATATTTTGTTGGAAAAGGAGAAAATTATCTTATTTCTTCGAATGGTCATGGCTCATATGGAATGATATGTCATAATATGCGTAAATTAAGTTATAATTATTATTTTACAAAAGAAGATGAACTTGAAAAGGATCAGATGTGGAAATACATAGAAAATCAGAAACAGCTGAACCTAAAAGTTGAACTTGATGATCTGGAATCGGGAGAATACCAGCAAAAGATTTACAGAATTAATTCTAATAATGGAAATGTGCTGGGAACCTGGGGAGAACTGGGATATATCAGGGATATGGACAGAGAAGATGTGAAATATTTCAGAAGAGTATGCGAGCCGAAGATGTTGATCGATAATATGAATGTAGTAAGGCATCAGATGGAAATAAATCTTACATTGGAACCAAATGAGATAACATTTGTGCGAATCAGAAAAATAGGATAGGACGAAAAAGTAAGAGGTCAAAATTATGTGTATTAATTTTGACCTCTTACTTTTTTCGTAATATACAGCAGAGTAAAAAGTGTCAAAAAGTGATAATTAAAAAGTATAAATTCAGGAAGTATAGAGATAAAAAAAACAATACAATTAAGACAAAGGAAAACTTGTTGATAAAGAGAGAAACAAGCAGGAAAGGAGATAATGGTAAAATGAAACTTGGATTTATTACAGCTATTTGTGATGGAATGACGTTTGAAGAAGTTGTAGACTTTGCGGCAGAAAACGGACTGGAATGTCTGGAAGTTGCATGCTGGCCGCAGGGAGGAGCGCAGAGAAGATATGCAGGTGTCAGCCACATTGATGTAGCAAACCTGACACAAGAAAAAGCAGATGAGATCAAAGCTTATTGCAAAAAGAAAGGTGTAGAGATCTCTTCTCTTGCATATTATCCGAATACACTGGAGCCGAATCTTGAAAAGAGACAATCTTATATTGATCACCTGTATAAATTAATGGATGCATCAGTAATGCTGGATGTAAATATGATCACTACATTCGTAGGAAGAGATCCCAAGAAGAGCGTATCTGAGAACCTGGAGATTGTAAAAGAAGTGTGGCCTCCAATCGTAAAATATGCAGAAGAAAAAGGGGTAAAGATTGGTATTGAAAACTGCCCGATGCTTTTCACGGAAGATGAATGGCCAGGAGGACAGAACCTGATGACATCTCCTGCAAACTGGAGAAAAGTCTTTGAGATCATTGACAGTCCAAACTTTGGAATTAACTATGATCCATCACATTTTGTATGGCAGCAGATAGATTATATTAAACCAATCTACGAATTTAAAGATAAGATCTTCCATGTACATTATAAAGATATCAAGGTATTTAAAGATAAGCTTGCAGATGTAGGAACGATGGCAACACCACTGGAATACATGTCACCAAAGCTTCCGGGACTTGGGGATGTTGACTGGGGCAAATATGTATCTGCACTTACAGATATCGGATATGACGGATATACATGTATCGAAGTAGAAGATAAAGCATTCGAAAAGAGTCTGGATGATGCAAAGAAAGCAGTCATTTTAAGTGCAAAATACCTGAGAAATTTTGTAATCTAAGATTTTTATAATAAAAACGGAGGAAGGAATATATGAAGATAAAACTTGGTATTATCGGATTTGGCGGCATGGGAAAGTGGCATGCACAGAATGCGCCAAGGGCCGGCGTAGAAATCGCAGCAGTATGTGATATCGCTGAAGAAAAACAAAAAGAAGCAGTTGAAATGGGTTACAAACTTTATAAGACTGCAGATGAACTTCTGGCAGATCCAGAGGTAAATACTGTAATCCTTACAGTGCCTAATTATTTACATAAAGACATGTGCATTAAGGCTGCAAAAGCTGGAAAGAACGTTATTACTGAAAAGCCGGCGGCCTTAAATGTACAGGAATTAGACGAGATGGAAGCAGCATGTAAAGAAGCCGGAGTATTCTTTACATCACATCAGAACCGTCGCTGGGATAAAGATATGCTGATCGTAAAGAAGGCATATGATGAAGGACTTCTTGGAAATATATTTACTATTGAATCCAAGCTGCATTCCGGAAACGGATATATGCATGAGTGGCATTTATATAAAAAATATGGTGGAGGTATGATCTATGACTGGGGCGTTCATCTGATTGATCAGATTCTGTTCATGATGCCGGATGCAAAAGTTAAATCGATCTATGCAGATATAAAGAATGTATTGCATGAAGAAGTAGATGACTATTTTAAGATTATTTTGAAAATGGACAACGGTGTAACTGCGCATATTGAGCTGTCCACTTATATCTTAAAGTACCAGCCAAGATGGCTGGCCGCCGGAGACAAAGGAACTCTTATTGTAGATGACTTTGGATGTCATGGAAGTATTTACCGTACTGGAAAGCTTCTGGAGAAACTTCCACCACAGATTACGGAGACAGAGGCAGGTCCAACCAGACAGTTTGCCCCTGTTCCACCTGGAGGAATTGTGGAAGAACCACTTCCGGAAGTTGAAACGGACTGGGTAGACTTCTATAGAAATGTAGATGATGTACTGAATGGAAGAGCGGAGTCCAAGATTAAGATTCCGGAGGTAAGAAGAGTATTGTCTGTAATGGAAGCAGCCTGGAAGTCAGCAGAAACAGGAGAAGCTGTTCTGTTTGAATAAACCATTATCTCTTTACCAATAATAAAAGAAAGAATTCTGTCATTTATTTGTTTGAATAAAAACGAACAAATAAGTGCGGAGTTCTTTCTTTTTTTGTATTAAAAATGATGCGAAAAAATGAGATCAAAAATATAGGGTATAATATTGACCATACATCGACAGGCATATTTTCATAAACAATTACAGGTCATAATTGACTGGTTATCTGAGCCGCTACGAGAAAGAACTGTGACTATCCCGTTGCTATAATTGAATCATCAAGAAAAGCAAAGTTCGAAGGAGGAACAAAGATGAAAAAATTAAAAGTTGCAGTAATTGGTTGTGGTGGAATCGCAAATCAGAAACATTTCCCGGCGTTAAAAAATAACTCAGATATGAATGAAATCGTAGCATTCTGTGATGTGATCGAAGAAAGAGCAGTAAAAGCGGCAAAAGAATTCGGAACACCAGATGCAAAAGTATATACAGACTACAGAGAACTTCTGAAAGATGAGAGTATTGAAGTTGTACATATTTGTACACCAAACGTGTCTCATAGTGAGATTGCTATCGCAGCATTTGAAGCTAAGAAAAATGTATATTGTGAAAAACCAATGTCTCACAGCACAGAAGAAGCGGAGAAGATGGTAGAGGCATGGAAAGAATCCGGAATGCAGTTCACAGTAGGTTATCAGAACCGTTTCCGCCCGGAAGTTCAGAACCTTCATGCAGCATGCGAAAAAGGTGATCTTGGAGAAATCTATTATGGTAAAGCTCATGCAGTACGTAGAAGAGGTGTTCCGACATGGGGAGTATTTATGGATAAAGAAGCACAGGGCGGCGGACCGCTGATCGATATCGGAACACATGCTCTGGATATTACATTGTGGTGCATGAATAACTATGATATCGACAGCGTTACAGGATCTGTATTCTACAAATTGGGTGGATTACAGCAGGCAACAGAAGGTAACTTATTTGGACCATGGGATCCTAAAACATATGAAGTAGAAGATTCAGCTATGGGATTCATTAAGATGAAAAATGGCGCAACAATCAACCTGGAAGCAAGCTGGGCATTGAATATTCTTGAGTCAAGAGAAGCATCTACCACACTTTGCGGAACAGAGGCCGGAGCAGAGATTCACTCAGGAATGAGCTATTCTAAGAATGAACTGATCTACAACAGAGGAAGAAATAATCAGTTAATGGAAGAAACACTTTCACCGGTAGGAGGCGTTGCTTACTTCGGAGGCGGCGGTGGAGAAGAAGGAACCATCGACTGCAAACAGTGGCTGAACGCAGTAGCAACAGGAACAGAACCACTTGTAAAACCAGAAGAAGCACTGGCTGTTACAAAGATTCTGGATGCAATCTATAAATCAGCAAAGGAAAACAGAGAAATCAAGTTCTAAAAGTGAAAATCTAGGATATAGGAGGCAGAAGACATGGCTTTTGCAATGAGAATCAATTTTGTAGATGTAGTGTGCGATGACAGCATGAAAAATATATTTGCAAACGGGAAAAAAGTAGGTTATCAGTTCGACATCAGATTAAGTTATTATAGAGGACATTTCCTTTCTGTTATTGATGAATTTGGTGTAAAGCTTGATGGAGAAGAAGTTCCAACAGAAGATATTAAGTTCTGTCTGCATGGAAAAGAATTTGGCATAGCACAGTTACATGATCTGGTATCTGAGTTCTGGCAGATTACAGAACCGGCAACAATTAAAATCTTTAAAGACGGAGGAATTGTTGCTGGAGAGCATGACGTGGATGTAAAATTAATGTTCCATTCACCATATATGCCAATCAGTGATACAGAGTATATGCCAATTGATGGATGCGGAAGTAAAAAGCTTACATTAGCAGAGTTTTAAGGAGGTCACAAAATCATGAGTAATATTAAATTAGGAATTACATTATACTGTTTTACACAGGAATACTGCCGTGGCGAGATGACTCTGGAAGACTGTATCCGCAAGGCAAAAGAAATCGGTTCAGAGGGATATGAAATTGTTGCAACACAGATGGTTCCGTCTTATCCTTATGTAAGTGATAAATTTTTAGGTGAGATCAAAGCAATGTCTGAGTATTATGATATCGCACCAATCTGCTATTCGGCTAATATGGATCGTGGAATGAGAGGAGACCGCAATCTTACAGAAGATGAGATGCTTCAGATGGCAATCAATGATGTAAAAAGTGCCAATAAAATGGGATGTAAAGTTATGCGTGAGCAGTTCCTGTTAAGTCCGGAGGCACTTGTAAAACTGGCTCCTTATGCAGAGGCATATAATGTAAAAGTAGGTATCGAGATTCACAATCCGGAGACACCAAATACACCGATTATGAGAGAATATCTGAGTAAGATCCAGGAATCGGGATCTAAGTATATCGGATTTGTACCTGATTTTGGATTGTTCGCAACAGCACCGAATAAACCACACTGGGATGAAGCTCTGGCACAGGGAGTACCGGTAGAGATTCTTGAGATGGCAAAAGAGATGCGTCTGAATGGTGTACCACAGGATGAAGCGGTAAGAAAACTGGCAGAAGCAGGAGCAACAGGACCGGCATTTGCAGCACTGCAGGGAATGTATGGATTCGTACAGTTTAGAAAAGATTGTAAAGCAGAGCTGGAAGGATTAAAAGAAATCATGCCATACTGCTTCCATATGCATGGAAAGTGCCACTATGTAAGCGAAGATCTGAAAGAAGCAAGTATCCCATATAATGAGATTATGCCAGTAATTCAGAATTCAGACTTCGATGGATATATTGTAACAGAATATGAAGACCATAACTCTGGTAATGCAGAAATTATGACACGCAGACACGTTGCGATGATGAAGAAACTGCTCGGTAGATAAACCGGGCAGTCATGGAGGATAAAAAATGGAAAATCCGGGAAATAGATTATCGAAAAAGACATTATTTGCATATGGTTGTGGAGATTTTGCAAGTAACTTATGCTGGACATTCGTAGGAAGTTATCTGAGTGTGTTTTATACAGACGTTGTAGGAATGGCACCGGCAATTGCATCCATGATTATGCTGATCGCTAAAATATGGGATGGTGTCAATGATCCAATGTTTGGAATGATCGCAGAAAGAACAAACAGTAAAAAAGGACGTTTCCGTCCATATATATTCTACGGTGCGCCATTTCTGGCACTGTTTTCAGTGCTGACATTTACCACATTTGGAAAAGGATCTGCAGCAGTTGGCTGGGCAGCATTTTCTTATATTGGTTGTGGAATGTTATATACCGTTGTAAACCTTTCTTACGGATCTTTATCAACAGTTATGACAACCAATGCAGAAGATATCGCAAAGCTTAACAGTTACCGTATGATGGGAACAAATATCAGTTCTGTATTATTAAATGCAATTACAGCACCAATGCTTGCTGCATTTTCTGCCGGAAGTCAGGGATATACAGCAAAAAGTTATACAATCGTAGCTATTATTTTTGCAGTTTGTGCAATTCCTATCTTTTATTTTGTATATGCAAACTGTAAAGAGACAATTCAGCCACAAAAGACAGAAACCAGAATCCCGATTTCAAAAAGTCTGAAATCTGTATTAGGAAATGGACCTTTGATGTTACTATTCTTAATCCAGTTAATTGCAATGACAGCATTCTTCGGACGTATGGGAGTCGTAATTTATTACCTGATGTATGATGTACAGAGAATGGATCTGGTTGCAGTGTTTATGTCATTACCTTCCTTGACGACCGTTATTGGCATTCTTGTAACGAAGAATCATATGGTAACATTTGGAAAGAAAAAGATGGCAGCAATTGGTTATATCGGAGCAGGACTTTCGCTGATCCTGATATATATTGTAGGAAATACAATGGGTTACAGTAATATTCCGGTATTGATTATATTACATGCATGTTATGGATTCTTCTGCTTCTCATTCCCGATTCCAATGGCGATGGTGCCAGATGCAATCAACTATGAAGAAGACAGACACGGGGTGCGTGCAGATGGAGTATCTTACGCAACGGTATCATTATCTACAAAATTCGGAAGTGCGTTTGGGGTATCTGGAGCATTACTTATTATGGCGGTATTTGGATATGTTGCAAATGCACAGCAGACGGCTGCTGCAATGAATGGAATTAATCTTACGGTCAATCTGATCTTTGGAATTATGTATCTCGTATGCCTGATTCCACTGTATTTCTACCCATTAAATGAAAAGAGAAGTGCAGAGATCCGTGCAAGACTGGATGAGAGAGCTGGATTATCAAAGGAGTAAATCAGAAAAAATGAGATATTGTTTTGGAATTGATATCGGTGGGACAACCGTGAAAATTGGATTGTTTTCAATCAGCGGAGAAATCATTGATAAATGGGAAATAAAGACTCATACTGAGAATCAGGGAGAGAGAATTCTCCCTGATATCAGTGAATCTATATTAAATAAACTGGAAGAGAAGAAGATTCTGAAGTCCGATGTAAATGGTATCGGAATTGGCGTTCCAGCACCTGTAAAAGCTGACGGAATTGTCAAGAATACCGTAAATCTGGGATGGAAATATAAAGAAGTAAAACGGGAGATGGAAGAGCTCTCCGGGCTTCGTACCGAAGTAGGAAATGATGCGAATGTGGCTGCGCTTGGAGAAATGTGGCTTGGAGCAGGAAAAGGGCAGGAGAACATGATCATGGTTACACTTGAGTTTGGTTTTCTAAGGGATAAAACAAGAACTATACAAAATTCGGGTATCTATGGATAAAATGATGTTTTAGATAATTTGCAACGGAAAGGACAGATAAAAATGAGATTAATTTATGCGGAATACAATATGTATCATAACAGTATTGATGTAACCACATTCGATGGATATGTTTTAAGAATTGACTGCAATGTTGCAGAGGATGGCTTGCGGACAACTCCCGGTTCCCAATGTGCCTTGAATGCATTGGCAATAGACGAACCATTGGAATATGTAACATTGGCTTTGGATGGAAATTTGCAGATGTGGGTAGATGCAGAGGACAGTTTGGAATTATATTGATTAGTATTAGAGTATTGTGACCTATTTTCAATTTTCATAGTTATACAGCCCATCACATCAACGTGACGGGCTGTACTTCCTTAATAGCGATATTTACTACATTCAGCCACATATATACCAGCAACAAGCAGTACACCAACACCTACTATCCACAACAGCAACAGATTCATCGGTAAAATCATTCGGATATAATCTCCAAGATATACAACCACCATCAACAGCAGAATTGCAATAGATACAGTCCACATATTGACTCCTGACTGTACCTTCTTTCGATACTTATCCCACGCCATATGACAGATAAAAAAGAGCAGGATTCCGGTTATGATGAATAGCAACGCCAATGCAATCCAATAAACGACATTCCTCCATATCGACTGACTAATCATGTCTGCGAGCAATTGTGCAAGTCCACATTCTGCATCAGCTATCATTTCCAGCACTTCTCCACAGCCATTCAAGAAAGTGGTAAAGAAATCCACGGTATCTTTCCAAAATGCTTCCTGCTGAAAAGCAGTCAGAATCATAGTTGTTGTGCAAAGCATCATAAAAAGGAACAGATAATTTTCCAAATACTCTTTTCGTTTACGGTAGTTTGTAATCTTCTTATCAAGCAATGACTGCTTACAGTTTTTACACTTTTCATACAGCACTTTTCTCTCAACCTCCACTTCCTTAATTTTCATATGGCTTCTTGCATAAGCTGCATCCTGTTCTGCCTGTTTCTGCTTATGCAAAGCGGCATCTGCCTTATCGGTCAATTCCTCGTTTTCGAGCCTTAATCTTTCGTTGTCTTTCAGAATCCTGTCGCTCTCGTTCTGCTTCACGATATGCTCTGCCTGTCTGCGAATCTTTAATGACTGCTCCTGAAGCTGCGTCGTTTGCTCTTGCATCAGCACCTGCACGTTCTGCCATTCGGATAAGGTCGGAAGCTGCTGTAGTTCGCTCTCTAATGCTTGTATGGTCTGTGTCTTTTCCGTCAGTTCCGCCTGCATTTGCTCCATCTGCTCCAGCATTGCCAGCAGATCTGAGTCTTTGTAATCTCTCAAATCGTTCATAAATCTCTTTTCTCCTCTCTAAAGCCTCATCAATTGTTCGTTTTCGTCGTTCAATTGCTGCACCAATGACTGCAACGAATTGATTTGTCTGTCCTTTTCCCTGATTACTTTCTCTGCCTGTGCCAAGTCCTGATTCGCCGCCTGCAGCTCCTCTGTAATCTCCAGTATCAGTTCCTGCTGCTCTGTCATAAGTGCGAGCATCTCTTCCAGTATTGGAAGTTCGTTTTGCAATATTTCTTTCTCCATAGTGCATCCTCACTTTCATTAAATTGTCCTTTAGTTCCATCAGCCTTTTCCCTATTCCCAAAACAGTATCTTTCAGTTTGGAAATGATTTGGTTCAGCCGCTTTATTTCACGGTTAAGTTCCATCCGTTCCGAAACAATCCCCCTCCGTTCCATCTGTCTGGCTGCGTATCCCTCGTGAATCGTGGGAATCCGTTCAATGCCCTGTCGTTTAAAGCTCCTGTGGTCTATCTGATTCTCCGGTGCAAGATACTGGTTGCACATATCCGCCCAGGAACTGCGCCACTTTTCAGCATTGGACTGACTATTCCAGTCATTGGACAGAACCGTAACACGTTTCCATAACTTCTCATTCCGCTTTCCGAGTTTCTGCAAACCAGTATTCTCATCCATCAGTGGTATCCGTTCTCCGTTTTCATCCAGTGCATAAGTTTTCTCTTCCTTTGGAGCCCAGCTTCCGTCTTCCTTGAATCCTCTGGTGGTCAGAAGGATATGGGCGTGGGGATTTTGGTGCAAAACTGTTTTCCCATCCACATGCTTTTCGTGAATTGCCATATCCGCACACATTCCAGCGGAAGTGAAATTTTCTGCAATATACTTCCGCAAAAGTGTAATCTGGTCTTCTCTTGAAAGCTCAACCGGAAGTGCCACTTCAATTTCCCTAGCAAGCTGGGCATCCGATTTCTTTTCCACTTTCTGCACCTCGTTCCAAAGAATTTCCCTGTTCTGATATTCCTGTGGTGCATTGACAGGGAGAAAAATCTCAGAATAAACCACACCTGATTTTCTGGTGTAATCGTGCGTATATCCGGTTTCCTTTTCTTCCAATTTGGCACCTGCCCGGTAAGCAGCTGCAGCAACTGCACCTTTTCCAGAGCTTCGGCTGACTATCTTAATGGAAAGATGAAAAATCGCCATCGTACCACCTCCCCGTATGATATTGAAAAACCACATAGGCGGGTTTTGCTTTACCATTTTGCCGTATCCGGCACATAGCCGTCTGCAAGACCGCTCTCTGCGAAGAGTGCGATGCAACTGCACAAGTTGCTGTCATCCAAGTACACAACTTGGTCTGGCTGAAAGCCCCGCCGACGGAACGAGCCCGGCAAGCAAAGCGCAGACCGGTTGCCACCTGTGGCAAACTTATACAAGACAGGCTCTGCCTGTCTATAAGTGCGCCCTTCTCTCTAACGAGAAAAGGGAATTGCAAAAGCATTTCTGCCTCTGCAACTCCCAACATATAAAAAGAAGATACCAAATTACTCATTCTTGGCACCTTCCATTTCACTGCCCGTATCCGGGCATTTTTCCATTGCTCTGGTAAAATATTTTCCATTTCGTTCCTGCTGATTTAGGAAATTCAAAAGACGCATCACATCTTCCTCCACCAGCGGACGATCCAGTACCTTTTCCACGATTCCTCCAATCTGACACAGCAGATGGGTACGTTTCTTGCGTTCCTCTGCTTTTTGCTGCTGTTTGAGCCGCTTCATCTGCGCCTGATACTGTTTCGCCTTTTCCATTACCTGTTCATACTGCATTTCTTTTTCGGAAATGCGTTCCTCAATACTTCTTTGTGTTCTTGCCATATACTTGTTCCCCCTTCTAAACTGCTTCCGCTTCATCAGTAGCTGATGAAATTTCGTCTGCAAATACCACTGTACCCATAAGATGTAGAAGCTTATCCTCTACAGTATCTGTTGTGTTTTCCGCAAAATGCACATTGACACGATAGGTGGTGTTTCCAATTCTTTTTGTAAAAGTGCTGGTACACTTTTGTCCCTTCTGTTTCTTCTCCATAAAAGCCCTCCATTCCTTCAATAAATAATTGATAATCGAACACTTGTTTGTTATAATAAATGCATAGCAGTTGGGGCACGAATGGAAATGTGAATCGTTCCTTTTTTCATTTTCGTTTTCTCCTTTCTTGGATTTGAGTAATCTGTTTTATCTAAAGCAATTACTCATTCACTTAAAGGAGAAAATTCCGATGCAAAACGGAACTGTTTTGAAAAGATTTTTTGAAAAAGGATTTTTATATGGAGAGCAGAGAAGATTTTTATTTTGATGATTCGGATAATCCGGGATCAGATGATATGATAGAAAAAGAAGAACATTATAAATGGGCGGTTGCACTGGAAGAGGAAACTAAAGAAGATGCTTTCATCCCGGAAGAGGATTTACTGGAACAGGCAGAGCCTGAGGTTGCCGAACGGCTGATATTAAAAAGAGACCTGCGAAAAGCTGCCATTGCAAGAATGGAAGCTGCTGCCAGAACACAGGGAGATTTTGAAGATGTCATTGACGCATGGGATAAAGAGGACAAAAACCGTGAAAGGCGTGAGCGTTATCACGAGGTCTGCAGAGATGATGCAGAAGTTCCGTTTGAGTACAATATGTCTCCGGACGAGATTGTTATTCCGGCACCCATCCAAAGCGTGTACTGGCAGCAAATGATGAAGGGAGAATTTTTGGATGTGATATTTGACTGTCCTTATGAATTGCAGGAGCTTGTATGCGACAGCAGCATTTCACAGATACTAAGTGAATTGAGCGAAAAACACAAAGCACTTTTCTATTTTTTATATATCAGGGATTACAGTACATGCTGTCTTGCGAAAATGTATGAGCAGTCTGACCGGAATATCCGCAAGGTGAGAGCAACCATTTTAAGGAAGATTCACAAAAAACTGATTCCAGTTTTGCAGTATAAATGTGATAACGGACTATCAACAACTCTGAAAGAACGAAACTTTTTAGAAAGACATTGCAGTACGGATGGATAGATGATATGATTGCCATGTAATCGAATTTTGTTTATAACAATTACTCACAATAAAAATAGACATTTATGACGAAACAGAGGTATCAGAAATATGGATAACATTTTTAAACGCACCAGTGCTCACTGGGTACGTTATGATAAATATGAATGGAAAGAATCGACTGACGGCGTTTTATACCTTACTCCGGCGAAGGATGCCGTGATGTCACTTTACAATCCCATCAAGGAGTATGAGGCGCTTGTACTGACTGCTCTTGGAATTGGTCTTGATGTTATGCAGAAAAAAGCTTCTATGGAAGAACTGAAACAGAGGATTCAGAGCTTTGCAGAACACTTTGGTCTTCTGGGACTGATGACCGCACTTCCGACCACACCGGAATTTATCACCTATGATGCGGTGTATCTTCCAAAGAATCATTTCATCAGGCAGGAAACACTTTCTACAGAAGATTACCTTGCTTATTTCTTTCCATTTGATAAAATCTCTTTTATAAAAAGAGGGCGGGAATCTGTGTGGAACACCGATAACAGAGAAATGCTTGCGGTAATTATGACTTTACAAGATAAGCCACAAGCAGTGCTTATGAGCTTTCAAAAGGAATATGCTGAAAGCTATGAATGGATTACCACGGTATTCTCTGACTGGGCTTTTACCTTTGTTACCAGCTTTCTGTATTATCAGGATTATGATGCGTTGGAGGAAGCAGAACGGAATGTGTACCGAAAAGGAATGGAATGTTTTGGCGGCATTGCACCGACCTACCACATAGAACTTTTGGATAAGCCCACCATTGTCTGGGATTTCCATTCCCTGCTGCTCGCCATTCAGATGATGTTTTCCTTTATGATAACGGATGAAAACTCTACGCTGAAACTGTGCAAGCACTGTGGAAAGATATTTGTAGCCAGCCGCTCCAATGTGCAGTTCTGTTCTCCGCAATGTAAAAATCAGCATAATGTATATAAGTGTCGGGCGAAAAAGGAGGATTCCGAATGAACAATAATAAAGATGAAATAGTTTTATTTGAAAATGGAGAATTAGCATTGGAAGTAAATGTATCTCCTCAACTGGAAACGGTATGGCTGTCCTCAAACCAAATGGCACTTCTTTATGGCAGGGATGAAAAAACCATTCGAAAGCATGTCAACAAGATTTTTACCGATGGAGAACTGGAACGAGAGAGCAACACGCAAAAAATGCGTGTTGCTGGTGTCAGTCAGCCGGTTGCTTTCTATAACCTCGATGTCATCATATCCGTTGGATACCGTGTCAATTCAAAGCAGGGCATCGCTTTTCGTAAATGGGCAAACTCCATCTTGAAGCAGTACATAATTCAGGGATATGCTGTGAATGCTAACCGTATGAACCAACTTGGTGAGGTGATACGGATTATGAAGCGAACAGAAAACAGTCTGGATGCAAAGCAGGTGCTTTCGGTAATTGAAAAATACAGTCTTGCCTTGGACTTGCTGGATGATTATGACCACCAGACAATGAAACGACCGGACGGCAACAAGGCAGTCTATATACTGTCATATGAAGAATGCAGACAAGTCATTGACAGTATGAAGTTTTCAACTGATTCCGATTTGTTTGGCAATGAAAAGGATGATTCCTTTAAGGGCAGCATCGGTAATATCTACCAGAGCTTTGCAGGTCAGGATATTTACCCGACACTGGAAGAAAAAGCTGCAAATCTTTTGTATTTCATAACAAAGAATCACAGCTTCTCCGATGGCAACAAACGAATCGCAGCAACAATGTTTCTGTATTTCCTTGATAAAAATGGCATCCTGTTTGCTGATGGAAACAAGCTGATTGACGATCATACACTTGTAGCACTGACGATTATGATTGCAGAATCAAAACCAGATGAAAAAGAAATGATGATAAGCGTGATTATGAACTGTATTTGCGGATAGGCAAGATTTTGGCCGCTGATGCATTCATTTATAGCTTAATGGTTGTGGATAATGTACTGCGAAGTATTTGAGATAGAGGAAGTAGGAACACAATGATTTATTTAAGTAGTTTTATGTTGAGTAACAAACAAGTGAAAAATCCGAATATATATCCCTATAATGTTTTTCGTGGAAAATATATTGAACCATTTGTATTTTCACCTATTACAGTTTTTTACGGGAATAATGGTTCGGGAAAATCTACATTATTGAACATAATTGCAAATAAACTTCAACTAAAAGGTAAAGAATACGCTACGAGTAATTCTTTTGGAATCGTAGATTATTGTAACGCATTTTCAAATGAGTGTTCGTATAGTCTGGGTGAAGACGATTTGGGATTCGTTATAAAGAATCTCCCAAGAAATAGCAGGTATATTAAGAGCGAAGATATTTTGTACGAAATTAAAAAAATTCAGCAAAAGCAAGTATTGTCGGATGGGATGGAATACGATTATGTGCAGAAAGGTATGACAATACAGGAAGCAAAAGACTTTTTATCTTCGAAAGAAGGAAGAAAACAAGAAGAATATATTAAATTTGCACAGGAAAAATATTCGAACGGAGAAACTTCAATGCAATACTTTGAAGAATATTTACAACCAAATGCGCTATATCTTCTTGACGAACCAGAGGTTTCTCTTTCACCCTCTAATCAGGTGCTTTTAGCAAATGAAATTAACAAGTTGGCAAGGTTACTGGAATGTCAATTTGTTATTGCAACACACTCACCTTTTATGCTTGGTACACTAAATGCCAAAATATATAACATAGATACAAAAGAATATGATGTAGTAAAATGGAATGAATTAGAAAATGTTCAATATTTTTACAATTTTTTCAAAAAGCACGAACAGGAATTTTTATAAGTTATCATAGCTGTGTCAAAATAACAACCTTCCGTTCTCGTAAACAGTTACATATTATTAACAAAACAGTTCCGCTTATCTCCTCAAATTTCTCCTATAAGTGAAGGAACAATTTCTGACTTTATGACAAGGTTACATGCCCTGTCATTTTTATGGTCATTTTTAGAAAATCTGTTTCCAAATCACAAGATTATATAGCAGTGACCTCGTATCTATGGTAGAATAAATTCATCCATAGATGCCCGGTCACAGAGGTATTGCTACCTCGGAAAGGAGATTTTATGAAGAGACCGGACAATAACAAAATAGTAGCACTTTATGAGCGACTGTCGAGGGATGATGAACTGAATGGAGACAGTAACAGCATTGTAAACCAGAAGAAAATGCTTGAAAAATATGCCAAAGAACAGGGTTTTACGAACCTTGCACACTATACCGATGATGGTTATAGCGGTACGAATTTTGACAGACCCGATTGGAAACGATTGACTGCTGACATTGAAGAAGGGAAAATCGGATGTGTTATCGTCAAGGATATGAGCCGAATCGGCAGAAATTATCTGGAAGTAGGCTTTTATACGGAGGTTTTATTCCGAG
>OLPT01000489.1_pt1 | contig 29736 bp, 28 predicted proteins | sample 1673051 | NCBI WGS metagenome assembly OLPT01 (sample SAMEA3136750, study PRJEB25190) | human gut metagenome | biome: human gut; feature: human-associated habitat; material: faeces | place: Austria | collected 2013
GATTCTGGTCAGCGAAAGCTGACATATTCTTCTCAGAATCACTGCACTCTACACTAATAAGAAACAACACTAATAAGAAACAACACTAATAAGAAACAACACTAATAAGAAACAGGAGGATTTTTTCATGAAACGTGGAATTGATATTAAATTAAATGTAAGACCGATTTTCCTTTCACTGGTACATCAGACCGTATTTGAGGGTCCATGTCGTTTCGGACATGATGAGGAGCTGGAAATGGCTTACGACCAGATGGTAGAGGCAGAGTTATTTGAACAGTACAAAAAAGACCTGAAAAAATATATCACAGATCCGCAGATCAACGTAATGGAGTGCATTTACATAGAACGTCATGAGGATTTCATGAGTCCGGAATCCATGTTTGAAGCTATGACAGTGGATAATGACGAGGTAGATCTGTATTTGTTTAATACAGAAATCGGACGTACCGATATTACGACAGAATTTGCACAGCGTTATAAAAAACCAATCGCTATTATGCCGTACAATTGCTGCTGTCTGGCAGACTGTGTACCGCCGCTGATCGCAAGAGGTCTGGAGGCATATGGTTTTTATGACTGGGATGATGCAAACAAGACTATGCGTGCCATGCGTGTACGCAAAGTGCTGAGAAACATGAATGTGCTGGTAACACCGAGATATAATGCGAATAAATCTTTCTCTTCTGAGTCCAGCTTTAACTCACTGGCACAGGTTACTGATAAATTCGGCATCAAATTCCGTGTGTTGAACGTACATGAATTTATCGAGACCACACATGTCGTGGATCCGACCACAAATAGTACGGTTCCCGGCAGAAATATCAACAACCTGGATGAGGCAGATATGGTAGAAATCGAGCGTATCACAGATGAGCTGATCGCCGGTGCAAATAAAGTTGGCATGGAACGTGATATGATCATCAAATCCGTAAAATTATGGTACAATGCGCAGAAACAGATGAAACTGTATGACTGCAACGCGTTCAGTATGCCATGTCCGGATGCCTGTGCAACCAGACGTCTGAATCAGGAGCAGTTTACCGCATGTTTATGCCATTCCCTGAACAATGAGATGGGTATCCCGTCTGCTTGTGAGTACGATATCGGAGCAGTTGTTGTCATGATGATTCTGTCCAACTTATCCAATTCCGCAGCTTATATGGGAAATACAAACCCGATCTTCTATGATGAAAATGGAGATGCGATTCCGGAGCGTGTTATTACAGCAGAGAACCTGAAAGATATCAAAAATGTACCGAATCTGTATTACACCTTCCATTCCACACCGAACAGAAAACTCAAAGGCTTTGACCAGCCGTATGAGGAGTATGGTATCCAGCCGTTCGCATACAGCGGATGGGGTGCAACCCTGCGATATGATTTTGCGAAAGATGCCGGTCAGGTAATTACAATGGCACGTATCTCTCCGGATTGCAGCCATATGATGATTGCAAAAGGAACGATTGTAGGAGGTGGCGGCGTAGACAGCCAGAACTGTTCCCTGAGTGTAATCTTTACTGTAGACAATCAAAAAGATTTCTTTAAGAAACAGGTTCGTTACGGTGGAAACCATATGCCGCTTGTATACGGTGATTATACAGAAGAACTGGAAATGCTGGCAGAAATGCTTGGTCTGGAAGTAGTAAGAGCATAGAAACTGTGTCTGTAAGATAAAATGAACAGGGCGCAAAGCGACTGTAGATGAGCTACCAGAATTAAAAAATCTAGTAGCAAAAAAGAAACAGGATGGTATAATAGATTTTGTAAAGATCATACATGTGTGGAGGAGATCAGAGGATCTCCTCCATGCTTGCTTTTGATGAAAAAAATACTATACAAATAGGAAAACTGGAAAACTAGAATGGACGGTAAAGATATAGAAGGAAGAGTCGATAGGATGCAAGCACAGATCAGAAATGATTTTCCAATCTTGGAACAGAAGATAAATAATAATCCGCTGATTTATTTTGACAACGGAGCGACCACACAGATGCCAAACTGTGTTCTGGAATGCCTGAACCGGCATTATATGCAGGATAATGCGAATGTGCACCGGGGAATCCATACACTAAGTGAAAGGTCCACATGTGCCATGGAAGATGCCAGAAAGACAGTGGCTGATTTTATCGGGTGTGACGATCCGATGCAGATCATATTTACCAGAGGAGCTACGGACAGTCTGAACCAGGTGGCGTTCGGTTATGCGGCGCAGTATATGCAAAAAGGCAGGAAGGTGATCGTGACAGAGTTCGAACATCATTCCAATTTTGTCCCGTGGCAGCAGGCAGCGAAACGGACCGGCGCAGAGTTTGTGGTGATACCGATGCGAGAAGATGGCAGACTAGATATAGAAGCATTGGAACGGGAACTGGACGAGTCCGTGGTGATCGTTTCGGTGACTGCAATCTCCAATGTGACAGGAACGGTACTTCCGGTGCGTGAGATCATTCAGAAAGCACATCAGTACAATGTCCCGGTGTGTGTCGATGCTTCCCAGGCAATCCGGCACGGTCAGATGAATGTGCGGGAACTGGACTGTGATTTTCTGGCCTTTTCCGGACACAAGACCATGGGACCTGCCGGGATCGGTGTTTTATACGGAAAGAAGGAACGACTGGATGTCATGGAACCGCTCTGGTACGGCGGTGGTATGGTGGATGTAGTAGGAAACGAGGATACAAGTTTTACCACGATTCCATATCGTCTGGAGGCCGGTACCCCGAATTATCCTGGAGCTATTGGGCTTGGTCAGGCACTGCATTATTTGCAGGAAATCGGTACAAAAGAGATTGCGGCATGGGAGAAAGAACTGACGGATACGCTGGAACAGAGACTTTCCGAACGGAAATATGTGCACGTACTGGGCGGAAATGTGGAAAAACAGAGTGTGATCTCTGTGGTGGTCGACGGCATTCATCCATACGATATGGCAAGTTTCCTGAATAAATACGGTATTGCGGTACGCAGTGGCAATCACTGTGCACAGCCGATGCTGCGCAGGCTGGGCTATGATTCGGTGATCCGTTTTTCGCCGGCATTTTATAATACAAAAGAAGAAATCGAAGTGATCGGTGACCGTATGGAGAAGATCATTTCGTTTTTGAAAAAATGGTAACATAAATTCTGAGAGAGACAAAAGGGAGGAACTGTAATGAAAGATGCTTATATGAACCTGAGTTTTTACCAGATGTGGTACTTTATCCGTACCATTGAACTTGGAAGTTATTCCAGGGCTTCCCAGGATCTCAACGTAACACAGTCGACATTAAGCAAATGTATTCAAAACATAGAACAGAACCTGAAAATGGAACTGTTTATCAGGGAGAAAAACAATCTGATACCGACAGAAGCTGCAAAAAATCTCTATCAGGTGTGGAAAAAGATGATTGTGGAAATGCAGGAAGCTGTGGAAGATGCACGGCGTTATATGGGTGGACGAAGTGAGAGTTTGAAAATAGGGGTGCTGGATTCCCACAAATCAGAATCTTATCTGTGGGAGTATGTAGAAGCATTTCATGATCTGTATCCGGATATTTCACTGGCAGTTGAGTCAGAACGGCCGGAAGTATTGCACAAAAAATTGATGGAAAATGAACTGGATGTTATTTTTACCGTGCGCTATGATATGGAAACAATTTCCTGGACCGGACATCATATGGAACTGGTGAAAGAGACACCATTTACCGTCTGTATGAGAGCGGACAATCCGCTGGTGGACAAACAGGTGTGGGAAGTCAAAGATTTAAAAGAGTGTAATCTGGTTATGATTTCAGCATTGCATCTGCCAAGTTATAACAGTATGATTGTGGAACTTTGCCTGAAATACGGCTTTTTTCCCAATATTGTCTATAATGCGCAGAATGCAGCATCTCAGATATATAATCTGTTGAAAGAAAACGATGTGTTTATCTGTGATAAATATCACAAAGATTATGGTTCATCTCATGTAATCTCGCGCCCGATAAAAAACACAAAGAGCGGTGTTGTGATGGTATGGAAGAACGAAAGAAAAAAATATCTCTGTCAGTTCATTGATGTAGTGAGAAACTGCAGACAGCATGAACAACAGGAAAACATTCAGAACGGAAGGATGCCGGAGGAAGAAAAATGAAGACAATAGATGAAATTCAGACAGAGTTTGTAACAGCTTTTAATGAGATTGATGACTGGATGATGCAGTATGAATTTTTACTGCAGGTGGGCGCAGAACTGGAGCCGTATCCGGATAAATGGCGGGATGACACTCATCTGATCCAGGGCTGTCAGTCAAAAGTATGGATTCACTGTGAGGAGCAGGATGGAAGACTGCATATATGGGGTGATTCAGAGGCACTGATCATCAAGGGAATCATTGCGGTTGCTATTGTTATGTTTCAGGATCAGAAAAAGGAAGATATTGCCGGTGCAAAGGTGTGGTATATCGCGGATACAGATTTGAAAAATCAGATCAGCACAGATCGGTTCAACGGTGTGAACAGTGTGATCCGGCATATACAGTCCATTTGAGTGTTAAACCGGATAAGCTAACAGGAGATCAGCTATGAAAAATGAATATATGAATCTGAGTTTTTATCAGATGTGGTATTTTATCTGTGCGATGGAGCTTGGAAGTTATTCAAAGGCTTCACAGAAATTAAATGTGACACAGTCTGCCATCAGTAAGACAATCCAGAATATCGAACAGAATCTGCAGGTTCAGCTGTTCGCGCGGGAAAAAAATATACTGGTTCCGACGGAAGCCGGAAAAAGCCTGTATCGTTCATGGAAAGATGTGATCAGCGCAATGCAGGAATCTGTGGAAGTGGCACGCAGACATATGGGAGGTGATATAAAAAAACTGAACATAGGGGTTTTAGATATTCATAAATCAGAGGCATATCTCTGGGAGTACATGGAAAAATTCAGAGAACAATATCCGGGGGTAGGACTGGATATTGAATCGGAACGTCCGGAAATATTACACAGACAGCTGATGGAAAATGAACTGGATGTTATTTTTACAGTTCGATATGATATGGAACGCAGTGGCCTGGATGGAAACCATGTTGCTTTTATCAAAGATACACCGTTGACTGTATGTATGCGAACAGATCATCCGCTGCGGGATAAGGATGTATGGACTGTTGAGGATCTGAAGACGAGCAATCTGGTAGTTATTTCTGCCTTGCATCTGCCAAGTTATCAGAGCATGCTTATTGATCTGTGTCGGATGCATGGTTTTTTACCCAATATTGTATACAATGTGAATAATGCTTCGTCTCTGGTATATAATCTGCATGAAAAAAATGATGTGTTTATCTGTGACAGGTACCATAAAGATACAGATTGTCTGCATATTGTAAGCAGACCAATTGCAGATACACATAGTGGTGTGGCTATGGTATGGCGAAAAAATGATAAACAGTATCTGAGGGAATTCCTGAATCTGATTCGGAATGATGAACAAAGATAAGAAAAAATAGAGGGAGAGGAAGTTTTTCGTACTTGCTGTAACAGAAGTGATCGAAATACTAGGATATGAGAAAAAGTCCGTTACATATGCGAGATATTCGTTTTTCAAAAGACAGAAAAACAGCTACAATATAGATATATTAAGTTGGCCGGCTTGATGAGAAGTTTGTATTGTATCTGAGGAGGAAAACGAAATGATTGCAAAAAATATTGATGTGAAACTGAATGTTCGCCCTATTTATATCGGTTTGGTACATGAATATGCTTATGAGGGACCGTGCCGTTTTGGGGAAGGCGATGCACTGGAAAAAGAATATGATCAGATGGTAAGCAGGGAAACTTATGAAATATTCAAACAGGATGTTTTTTCTCATGTTCCGGCTGGAATAAATATGATGGATCCGATTTATCTGGAAGCTACGGATGAATGGGTAAATTCTGAAAAAATTTATGAAACACTGAGTGCAGAGATTGATAAAATTGATTTGTTTGTATTTAATTTTCAGATTGCAAGAGGGTTTATCTATGTAGAGTTCGCACAGAGATTTCATAAGCCTGTTGCTATGATTCCGCATTCCTGCTGTGAGGAAACCCTGAATACAGCGGCTTTGCATGCAAGAGGACATGAGGCATATGCGTTCTATTCCTGGGCAGATTATGAAGGCTATCTGAGAGCATTAAGAACGCGAAAAGCGCTGCAGAATACAAGAGTGCTGGTTGCATCCAGATTCAGCTCTGTCAAATCCTATGGCGGAACCGACAATTTTGTAAATCTTGAAGAAATAACAAACCGTCTTGGAGTAAAATTCCGTAATATCAGCGTACATGAGCTGCTGGATCAGCTGCATGAAGTTGACCCATATAGTAATCCGACGATTCCGGGCAGAAAAGGTCAGAATATCAATGCTGAGGATACAGCGCTGGCAGAAAAACTGGCAGATGAATTTATTGCAAATGCGGATGAAGTCAGAATGGATCGGGCAGCCATCATAGATACATTTAAAGCATATGTACTGGTTCAGAAACTGATGGATCATTATGAGTGTAATGCATTTACGGCACCATGTCCGGATTTGTGTTCCACCAGAAGACTTTCTGAGGAACGGGTAACATTCTGTCTGACGCACTCTTTAAATATTGAAAACGGAATTCCTTCTGCCTGTGATCTAGATTTCAATTCATTGCTTACGCAGGCAATATTGGAGAATCTGAGTGGAAAATCCGTTTATATGGGAAATGCCAATGTCTGTTCTTTAGAAGATGGAAAATTGCCGACGATTTTCGGTGATTTTGATGATGCTCATATTGATCATTTGGATGATAAAACGAATCTGTACAGTATGTTCCATGCAACACCAACACGAAAATTTGATGGATTTGAACAGCCGTTGAAGAAATATTCTGTAGATTCTTTTGCATACAGTGGATTTGGTGCGACAGTACGTTATGATTTTATGCAGGATGAAGGACAGGAAATCACAGTATGTAGAATTGATCCGACAGGTACAAAGATGCTGGCTGCAAAAGGAACCATTGTTGCTTCGGCCGGATATGATGGAAAGAGCTGTGGACAAGGCTTATTCTTCCGGGTAGCAGATAACAAAGATCTGTTCTATAAACAGTGCGAATTTGGTTGTCATCTGACTCTGGTGTATGGTGATTATATCGAAGACCTGAAGAAGTTTGGAAAAGTAACGGGAATTGAGATTGTGACAGCATAGAATACAACTGTATGAGAAATATGATGCTTTTTCAGGTATAAAAAACAGTTCATAATATTGGTTAAAAATATATAGAAAAAATGCGGCATGTGCTTTGGAAACATGCCGCATTTTTTTGAGTATCGGAGTGACAAGATTTGAACTTGCGATCTCTCGCCCCCCAGACGAGCGCTTTACCAGACTAAGCCACACCCCGATATTATTTTCACAGTAAAAACCTTGTGAGCAAACTGTAAAAACTATTTTATCATAAAAAAGATATGCTTGCAAAGCTTTTTTTCAGAAGTTATACTTAGCGTAAACACAAAGAGATGTATATATGGTCTATACACGTGGTTTTAACGGAAAAAAGACGGGAAAGCAGGTAAGTCTTTTGCATTATCATAACGATACAGGTACTGGGGAGGAAATCGCATGGATGAACAGTTTTTATCTCCGCTGGAAGTGGCGGAAATTTTACAGGTAAAGAAGAATACCGTTTATGAGATGATCAAGCGTGGGGATCTGAAAGCTACGAAAATGGGAAAACAGTTCCGGATCGCACGGAAGGATGTCTATGAATATATGGGAGTGATGCCGGAAACGGAGTCTCCGGAGAATATCGTAATCTGCGGACAGGATCAGCTGTTGGATGTGCTCTGTGCTCTGTATAACAGTCAAAGTGACGGACATACGCAGGTGTACCGTTCTCCGATGGGAAGTTACAGCGGTCTGTACCGGATGTATCAGAATGAAAATTATGTGGCTACCTGCCATATGTGGGACGGGGCGACAGATACCTATAATCTGCCGTATATAGAGCGGATGCTGCCGGGAGAACAGGTGGCAGTGTTTCATTTGTTGAAACGCTGGCAGGGATTTTATGTAAAGGAAGGAAATCCGAAAAATATTCAGATATTTGAGGATCTGCTCAGAGAGGATGTGCGGATGATCAACCGGGAAAAGGGAAGTGGGATCCGTATCTTTATTGATGAAATGTGCAAAAAGCTGGATATTGATCCGGATCGTATTCATGGATATGAAGATATTGCATCTTCTCATCTGATTGCAGCTACCAATGTGCTGCGGGGAACGGCAGATGTGGCGATCGGAAACGAAAAATCAGCCCGGCAGATGGAAGGCATCCAATTTCTTCCATTGAAGCAGGAGAGTTATGATATCGTATTTCGGAAAAAGGATTTGAAACGAAAAGAATTTCAAAATCTCCTGAATATTATCGGATCAGAGGAATTTCAGAAAGAAGCAGAAATGATGTCCGGCTATGATATCAGTGATATGGGAAAACAGCTCTACTAGATAGGGCTGTTTTTTTCTTTATAGGAAAGTTCTCCTTTGGAGAACTCTTGATATAAAAATAGCCCGCACAGAGGCGGGCATAGCAAATAAACGATAAGTTTTTAGAAGATATAAAAACCTTCAGCACCGGGAAAATCTTCATCAAACACATCGTCTTCGTTTAAAAAGTAATCCATATCAAGCAAATCATCCTCACTCATGTGACGGATGTCATCAGCGGTCATGCCTTCTGGTGGATTTTTTATATATTTATTTCTGATTTCATCTGAATGTTTTGACATAGTTTTGTACCTCCGATCTTTAAATTATTTTATCACAGACGGAGAAACATGAACAGTGGTCAGGCAGATGAGTGTGCATGAAATCTGTGCATTGTCCTTTCGTACATTTCATTCAGAGAAATATGCTGATGATTATAATAAAGGTCAAGAAAAGTCATGGTCTCACCGCAGCATGGACATTTAAGATGATCATATCCGAAGGAATGTAAAATACAGTCGCGCCAGCGGTTGAAGGAAAGAAATATCTTTCGTTTTTCTTTTGCAATGGCAAGATTTAGTTTGGAATCATTTTTATGATTTCCAGCATATAGACCATAGTATCGGATCTGCTTGAAATGTTTTTCAGGGATGTGTTGGATCAACCGCTGAATGAATTGCATAACAGGAACGGATTCGGTAATAAGCCGGTTGTCTTCGTGCCGGTTATAGTGAAAGGTGACAGTTTCACCATCGTAATGATCTATACGTGAGGTTGCGATGACTGGACGACCCAGATAACGACCAATGTATTTGGTGACGATTTTAGGGTTGCATTTGTTGGGTTTGGCATAGACATAGAAGCCATGTTTGTGTTCCTGGTAACAACGCGCTTTCACTTTCTTGAAGGAAACACAAAGTTCCTTTTCCATAAGATCAAGAAGCGCGGTACGAAATGCATTACGAAGAAAGGTATAGTTGAAATGCTTTTTGGAGCGCCAGAGACCGGAGTTGCCAATACCACCTTCAGAGACAAGACAATGGATGTGAGGATTCCATTTTAAGTCACGACCAAAAGTGTGGAGAACAAGAATAAATCCGGGAGTAAAACATTCAGACTTATTATCTTTATAGAAAGCCCGGAAAATAACACTTTGAACAGCATCAAAAAGAAGACCGAGGAGTTTTCGGTTTTCTAAAAAGAAATGTCTGAGTTCAGAATCAATGGTGAAAACACAGTGCCGGTGTTGTGCATTGATTATCTTAAAAGACATAGAGGTAGTGCGGTCAATGGAGTACTTGGTTCCACAGATAGGACAGAAACGACTATGACATCGGAAAGGAACGAATTTGAAAGTACCACATTTAGAACAACCATACATTGCACCACCAAAAGAAGGATCACCGCAATTAATCATGCGGTCAACATTTTCGATGACGGATTTGCGTGGATGTAAAATATAAAGCATTTCTTCATAATGGTCTTTGAAAATATCCTGTAATACATTACTCATGAGACTATTATGAATGATTATTAATAAAAAAGAAACGCCTTACCCCTCATGAGTGAGGGGCAGGGGAGTTGAAGTGTCGAAGACACTTTTTTATTTTCCCCTGCGCTTTTGATGATTTAATTATATGATATGAAATAAAAAAAGTAAAACAAATGTATCTACGCAATAAGTTAAGTAAAACTTAAGAATATGTATGTTTTATCTATTCTATGGTTGATATACCACGGATAAAAATATCACTGGATAGTTTTACAATCTCCTCATCAGTGTATTGACGGTCAACGCCGATAATAATTTTATATTGGACTGCAAATGCAAATAATGAGCCGACATATGTTTTTGCTGCCAGATATAAATCAATGTCAGGTCGTAGCTGAATTTTAAATTTTTCCAGATAATCTGCCACACATTGTGCAACATAACCGATACCATTTTTATGGTACATGTTACTGATTTCAGGATGTTTATTAGAATCTCGGATAATTGTTCTTGTAAATGCAATTCGTTCCGGTGTGTCAAAAATGGACATATATGCGATGCCAATTTTTTCAATGGCAGACTTCAAATCGCAATTGTCAATTTCTGGCTTAATTGTTGTAAAATTAAAATGAAACGGAGTATCTTTCATGACGGCAGAGAACAGTTCTTCTTTATTTTCAAAGTATTGATATAATGTGGCTTTGGAATAGCCAATTTGTCTGGCAATCATATCCATGGAAGTTCCGTCAAATCCCTTTTCTCCAAATAATAGTAAAGCTGCCCGTAAAATAGTATTTCTTTTATTATCCAGTTCAGGATGGAGATTTTTTACTTCTGGAATACCAAGTGAATCAAATAAATCTTTTTTTCCATCGAAATACAGATAAATAGTTGCGGGTGAAACACCGGCTGCTTTGGCAATGTCAGTTATTTTTGTTTCTTTATATCCTTTTTCCATGAAAACGTCTCTGGCTACTTTTACAATTAATGCTTTTTTGTCTGTTTCCAAAATAGAGCCCCCTTTATTTATATATGTACTTTTATAAGTTGTTTAAGTGAGAGCGTACATAATTAACACTAAATATAATTGTACGTATCAGTTTATAGGTTTTCAGCGAGACTGTCAAGAATACGTAGGAAACAAAAATGGAAAATTTATTAAAAAAATATATGAGACAATGAGCGAAAGAGAGTCAGAAATCTGTTTGCACGGTTATGGCAAATAGCGAAAGTATTGATTGATGAAATCGTGATGTTATGAAGAAATAGCCTGAAATTTATCAGACTCTGGCAGTATAACTGCCAGAGTCATTAAAACCTATCTTATATATTATATATCATTGTCCCAGTAACTGAGGGAGAATCAGTGAAATCTGTGGGATATAAGTAATTAGGAATAATCCAAGGACATATAGTCCGATAAAAGGAAGTACAGATTTAGCAACATCGCTCATGCTGACTTTCAGTACACTCTGTGATACAAAAATGTTTAAACCAAATGGTGGAGTAAACATTCCGATTGAAAGATTTACAGTAAAAATGATGCCTAACTGTAGTGGACTGATTCCGAGTGAAACTGCAGTGCCAAGTAACATCGGTGCAAAAATAAGAATGGCTGCGCTGCTGTCAAAGAAACATCCAACAATTAACAATACGATATTTAAAATGAGCAGAAAACCGATTTTCCCAACTCCGGAGAACATACCCTGGATCATAAGTGGAAGTTGAGCAATCGTTGCTGCCTGAGCAAAAGCGGTGCTGACTGCTATTAAAATAAAAATTTGAGCAGTTGTTTTGGCAGAATCTTTGAAAATTCCCATCAGATTTGAAGGCTTTAAATCTTTATATACGAAAAACGCTACAATAAATGAATATAAAGCGGCAATCGCTCCCGATTCTGTTGGGGTACAAAGACCAGAATAAATACCACCAAGTACAATAACTGGAAGCAGCAGTACAAGGATACCTTCCTTGAATGCTTTCTTTATTGTGAGATTCTGAATATCATCTTCGCAGTTATCGCTTACTGTGGAAGTAGCAAATGCATTTTCTTTACATACAATAAACAGATACACAGCAACAATGGCAACCAATACGATTCCAGGAAGGAATCCGCAAATAAACAGGCGGCTGATAGATGTTTCTGTTGCAACACCGAAAATAATAAGGGTAATGCTTGGTGGAATTACAGTACTAAGTGCTCCGGAAGATGTAATCAGTCCAAGGGAAAGCTTTTTTCCATGTGCTTCTTTTAACGGTTCATAAACGACTTTTCCAAATGTTGCCGTAGCTGCCGGCGCAGATCCTGATATGGCACCAAAGATTGCATTTGCCACAAGACAGGCGATGGCAAGACCGCCACGGATATTTCTTAACAGAGCGATAAAAATATTAATCAGCCTTGTTCCGAGTGAGCTGGATGCAATGATGCTTCCGGCAAGAATAAAGTATGGAACCGCCAGCAGTGAGGTTTTTGTACAAGCTTCAAAAATTCCAGTAAACAGGTTGGTCAGGTTCATGTGATTTACAAATATCTGAAGATAAAGTGTCGCACCAAAAATAGCTACCCAGATTGGACTGTTCAGAGCAACCAGGATAAGTAAAATTACAACAACAGGGATTAAAATCTGTGCTAGCATTGTTCAAACTCTCCTTTCCGGCAGACCAGTAATACGATCCAGCTTGCGAATGCAAGAATCATACTCGCGGTTACAATTCCATAAATGTAAAATCTCGGAATTTGCATCACATTTGTTACAGAACCATAGCGATAAGCGGCACTGGTTACAATCAGACCGTATCGGATCAACATGCCATCAAAAATCAGGGTGATGATTCCACGGATATAAAGTACGATTTTTTTTATGACAGGATTTTTGACCGTTGTATTAAAGATATCGATGGTTAGATGATTATCACTATATTCAAGATACCCCATTGCTATAAATATCATCAGTGCAATCAAATATACGCACATTTCGTCAGAAAAAGCAAATCCTGTACCTCTGGTAAATCTCAAAATTGCATTTACAGATGCCAACACGCCTGCCAGAGCGATAAAAATACCACAAATGGTAAGTGCAATATGATTCAGCTTCGTAAAAAATGATCCAATTTTTTCCATAGTCTTTTCTCCTCTATTGTTTTAAAAAACTATTTAGTATAATTCAAAATCATTTCAGAAAGTTCATGGTAGATTTCGCTATTTTCTTCGCTTTCATTTATGAAACTATCTGTTACTGACTCTGATTTTTCTTTTAATTCAGTAATTAATGCATCATTCGGCTCAACTATTTCAACACCAAGATCCTGTAATGCTTGTAAACTTCCATTATACTGTTTTTCAACATAAGGAATTTCCTGAGTACGGACGATATCATTAGCTGTATTTATCAAAAGTTCCTGATAGTCCTTTGGAAGCTTGTCAAACCAGTCCTTTCCAAAGCAGAACAGATTTGTCATCGGTGTATTTGGAATCTTATTTAAGTATTTTGCGGATGCTCCAAGACCTGTGGAGTTCATAAATAGTACGTCAGTTTCTACCCCATCTACAGTCCCATTTTCCAATGAAACAGAGATATCAGATGGATCCAGTGTTTGTGGGGAGGCAGCATATGCATTCAGTTCTTTTTGGAGCGTGCGGCTTGGCAGACACCAGATTTTCTGGTTTTTCATGTCAGCAATGCTTTCATATTTTTTCTGTGATAAAATATAACGAGGGGTATTTTTTAACCAGGCAGCTACCTTAAATCCATATTTTTCCAGATAGACATTTAATGGATTATCTGGTGTGTTCAAAATATCATAAATTTGCTGACTATCTTCAAAGAAAAATGGAATATCTGTAACTGCGGATGCCGGCGCAAAGGAACAAAAATAAGATGATGGAATCATAACACCTTCAATACTGCCATCCTGTACCCCCTGAATCATCTGTGTTGCTGTTCCAAGCTGGCTGCTTGGGTAAATTTCAACGATAATATCACCATTTGTTGCTTTTTCAATTGTTTCCTTATATTGTTCAGCTGTAAAATTTTGAAAATGCTTTCCGGCTGTTGGCATTCCGATTCGGACAATATAAGATGCTTTTGTAGTATCTTCTTTTTTGGCAGATGTGTCACTGTTATTTGTATTTCCACATCCAATAAGTCCGATGGCACAAATTGCAGCCAATAATACTCCCATAATTCGTTTTTTCATAATGACCTCCTCATTCTTCTTGTGTTAGGGTCTTATTATATGTAATTTGTTGATTGCATTTTTAAAGAAAATAGTCTCCCGTTCTTCTTGAGACATAGGAACTTCATCCAAAAATTTAGTCATGAGATCAATATCTTCATAGGGATAATCACTGCCAAAACAAATATGGTCTGCCCCAAGAACACTTTTAGTACATTGGAAAGCTTCTGGTGACATATTTCCGCTTGTCGTTACCAGAATGTTGTGTTCAAAATAATATCGTAGCGTTTGTTTGGATTTGATTTTGGAATTTGGAATAAAAGTGAGACGGTTATCCATACGATCCAATAAAAATGGAATTGCCTCACCCAGATGTCCTAGTACAACTTTCAAATCTGGAATATCATCGAACAAACCGGAAACGACCATTTTGGTTAATGTTGTAATCGTATCGATTGTGAAACCAAGCCCCGGACCTGCCAGAGTAAATCCATACATTCCGATTTTGTCATCATCTGGAAGTTGTGGATGGATATAAACATAGATACCCAGTTCCGCAGCTTTTTTGAAAATTGGACGATAAAGTTCTTCATCAGGTGAATGCTTTCCATAATTTGAGTGTGTATGCCATGCTACAAATCCATATTCTTTTGCGCATTTTTCCAGTTCCTTACATGCTTCCTGAGGATCATTTACTGGTAAAATAGCACTTCCAAGATACAAGCCAGGATAACGTTTTGTCAACTCATATAATGCGGTATTTGTTTTTCGGCAAACATCAATGCTTTGTGGAAGATCCAATTGTTCTGGTCCTGGTGAACAACTGATGACAGCTGTTGAAATTCCGTTTTTTTCCATCTTTTTTTTTCGCATTTCCCCTACGTCAAGCAGGAGTGGTAATAATTTTTCCTGTGGCATATCGATTAGATTTGTCCATTGGATACTACTATGATCAGACGTGCAATATGGTGGTTCTGTTCGCTCTGCCAGAGCATTAATTACACTTTGATCATAGAAATGATTTTCAAGGTCAATTTTTAACATATATCGTTCCTCCTCATGTTAGAGTGATATAAAATAAATAATTACCAAACGTTCGGTTTATATTCATATAATAATATTTACTGACCGGTGAGTCAATGCAAGTTATCAACAAAGAGAAGGAAAGATATTTGTTGAAATTTTACAAAAAGAAGATTAGCAATAAGGTTTCCGGCAGGAGCCAGGTTGAGATTATTCCGAAAACAGGTATAGTGAAAAAATGAAATTTCGATATTTTTTTGTTTGATAGGAAATTGCGATGAATTTCCTATCAAACAAAAAACGCTCCGCAAGGATGCGACCAGATGCATGTGGAATATGTCTGCTAAAGCAGACTGCATCTGGCGCGCAAAGCGTAACAAGTCCCTCAAAGATTGAGGGATTCAGGGAGTTTGAAGCGGACTTGTCCGCTTTGTTCTGAAAATACAATGGTATACCACATAAATACCACCACATACTTGACAAACAAAATGAATTATAGTATAACAAAAATATACAAAACATGACAAAACATGACAAAAATGAAAAAACAGGAGAAAGTGAAATGAAAAAGAAAGTGCTAAGCTTAATGCTGGCAGGTGCTATGGTTCTTTCCATGGCAGCATGCGGTAGTCAGAACACAGATCAGGGAGCAGCAAATGACACATCTGCGAAAGCAGAGCAGAGCGACAGCTCCGAGGCAGCTAAGGAGAATTCTGATTCAGAGGAGCTTGAAAGCACACAGATTACGGTATTTGCAGCAGCAAGTCTGGAGAATGCTTTAAACGAAGTAATTAAAAAATACAATGAGACTCAGCCGAACGTAACAATCATACCGAGTTATGACAGTTCAGGAACATTGCTTGCACAGATTGAGGAAGGTGCAGCTTGTGATGTATTCTTCTCTGCAGCCCAGAAGCAGATGGATACGTTACAGAACGATGATCAGCTGGTAGTGGACGGAACCCGTCATAACGTAGTAAACAACCAGGTTGTAGTAATCACATACAAAGGAAGCGGCACAGCAGTTACAGGTCTTGAGAATCTGAAAGATGCGAAGAGCATCGCAATGGCAGACGGAAGTGTTCCGGTTGGTAAATACACACGTCAGGCCATGGTAAATGGCGGAATGCTGGATGCGGTAGATGATGTATCTACCATACCGACAGATGTGATCTCCCAGGCTCTGGGCGGAGTGGAAATCAACGAGTGCGGTAACGTAAGTGCTGTTAAGACTCAGGTGGCAGAAGGATCTAACGAAGTAGGTACCGTATATTATTCTGATACATACGGACTGGAAGATAAGCTGGACATCCTTCAGGTCATCAGCTATGATCTGACAGGAAACGTTATTTACCCGATCGCACAGGTGAAAAATGACGAGGCAGATGAGTTAGAGCAGAAAGCAGCACTTGATTTTGTAAACTTCATCAAATCTGACGCTGCAAAAGCAACCTTTGACAGCTACTACTTCGATACAAACGTAGAAGACTAAGTTCTGTTCAAAATTGTGTGACAAAAGAACCCGGCAGGGGTTAAAAAGTTAATAAAAATGTACAACTGGAATTTTTTTGTAAATGAAGAATACTGCGTGTACATAAATTGAAAAGTGGAAAACCTGGGTGGCATACGTTGTCCGGGTTTTCTCTGAATCAGTAAGAAATAAAAATCTGAGTATACATTGAGCATAAAAACAGGAATTGTTATAATAAAGCAGCAGGAATGCCGATGGCATCCATGAATTTTGAAAATAATGATTTTATAACAGTAATGTGATAACAGGGAGAAACGTATATGGATACGATTATGGAAATTGTAAAAAATCTGGATTGGACACCGTTGTTTATTTCCTTTAAAACAGGAATTGTAGCAACGGTTATTTCCTTTTTTCTGGGTTTATTTGCGGCACGGAAAGTCGTGCGTGCAGGAGAAAGGGCAAAGGCGATCGCTGATGGATTTCTGACATTGCCGATGGTGCTGCCACCGACGGTTGCCGGATTTTTCCTTTTGCTGTTGTTTAGCAAACGCCGCCCGATCGGCATGTTTTTATTTGATCATTTTGGCATAAAAGTCGTACAGACATGGCTTGGATGCGTGATTGCAGCCACCGTGATTGCCTTTCCGCTGATGTATCGAAATGCCAGAGCGGCCTTTGAACAGCTGGATGCGAATCTGATCTATGCGGCAAGAACACTTGGCATGTCGGAATTGCAGATTTTCTGGAAAGTAGCAGTACCAAATGCAGGACCGGGCATTATCGCCGGAACAATCCTGACCTTTGCCAGAGCGCTGGGCGAGTATGGTGCGACATCCATGTTGGCGGGAAATATCCCCGGAAAGACATCCACGATTTCACAGAAAATCGCGATGGTCATTCAGGATGGCGATTATCTGACGGCAGGTGTGTGGGTAATTATTATTCTGGCGATCGCCTTCGGCATTATCGTAGTAATGAATGTAGTTGCAGGCAAAAATATGAAAAACACACAGCGCTGGTAAAATTCAAGGAAAAAGTACTGTAAATGTTTTCTGACAGACGAAACAGTACAGAAATTGCAGCAGAATTGTGAAAGGAAAAATATGTCAATAGAGGTAGCAATTAAGAAAAAAATCGGATCATTTTCACTGGATGTGTCCTTTTCGGCAGGAGAAGAAATGTTTGCGCTGCTGGGCGCCTCCGGCTGTGGAAAAAGTATGACACTGAAATGCATTGCCGGGATCGAGACACCGGATGAAGGAAAAATCGTGTTAAACGGTCGTACGTTATTCGATTCTGAGAAAAAAATCAATTTGATTCCACAGAAACGAAAAGTGGGATATATGTTTCAGGATTATGCCCTGTTTCCTAATATGACCGTTGAGAAAAATATCATGGCGGGCATGGGAAGAAAACCGCAAAAGGAAATCGTGCAGGATTATATTCGCCGTTTTCGTCTGGAAGGACTGGAGCATCATCTTCCGCGGCAACTTTCCGGGGGGCAGAAACAGCGTGTGGCGCTGGCCCGTATGATGGCATCACAGCCGGAGATTCTGCTGTTGGATGAACCATTGTCGGCACTGGACAGTTTTCTGAAATGGCAGGTGGAAGAGGAACTGCAGGATCTGCTTTCCGAGATTGGGAAAACAGTACTTTTTGTGTCACACAGCCGTGATGAGGTGTATCATCTCTGTGATCGCATCTGCGTGCTGGATAAGGGACATATTGAGACTGTGCAGGAGAAGAAAGAGTTTTTTGCAAATCCGGTGACCAGGGCAGCTGCCCGTATTTCCGGCTGCCGCAATATCGTACCGGCAAAACGGCTGTCAGAGCATCAATTAGATGTTCCAGACTGGGGAATCTGCTTTGAACTGGAAAAAGAAATTCCGAAAAATACGACATTTGTGGGCGTGCGCGCACATTATATCGACGTGTCTACGGATCTGGCAGAAGCAAAGAACAGTTCTGTCATGCAGACCGATCGTCTGCTGGAGCAGCAGTTTGAGTCAGAACTGGTACTGAAATACAGCACAGAGATGATGTCATTGCGAATCCTGATGGATAAAGAAAAGGCGGAACAGTTTGCACAGCATGAACAATTACGCATTACAATACCGGAACATGCGTTGCTGCTGTTACATGCATAAAAAACTTCATTTGGCTTTATATCCTTAAAAAGTCTTTACAAGCAACAATTTAGTGTGATACAGTGTATAAAACTGTAAAAGGAAGTAAAAAGTGATGATGAAAGCATGGGAAAAGAATATTCGCAAAGTCGTTCCGTACGTTCCTGGCGAACAGCCAAATAAGGAGCGTATGATTAAATTAAATACAAATGAAAATCCATATCCACCGGCTCCCGGCGTGGCAGAAGCTTTAAAAAATCTGGATCCTGACCGTCTGAGGTTGTATCCGGATCCGGCCTGTACCCGCCTGGTGGATGCGATTGCAAAGCAGAAAGGTTTAAAACCGGAGCAGATATTTGTCGGTGTTGGTTCCGATGATGTTCTCGCCATGTGTTTTATGACCTTTTTTAATAGTGAAAAACCAATCCTGTTTCCGGATATTACCTATTCTTTTTACGATGTTTGGGCGGAGGAATTTCGTATTCCGTATGAGACACAGCCGCTGGATGATGATTTCAATATCCGAAAAGAGGATTATTATAAAGAAAACGGTGGTGTGATTTTCCCAAATCCGAACGCACCGACCGGGGTGGAAGCATCCCAGGAGATGATTGAGGATATTTTGCAGCACAATCAGGATGTTATCGTGATCATTGATGAGGCATATGTGGATTTTGGGGCCAGGACAGCCCAGCCGTTACTTGAAAAATATGATAATCTGATCGTAGTGCAGACATTTTCAAAATCACGTTCCATGGCGGGAATGCGCATTGGATATGCCATGGCATCACCGGAACTGATCAAATATCTGAATGATGTAAAATATTCCTTCAATTCCTATACAATGGATCAGACGGCATTGGATCTCGGTGTGGCATCCATCGAAGATCAGGCATATTTTGAGGAAACTTTACATAAGATCATTCAGACAAGGGAACGTGTAAAACTCCGGTTGACAGAACTTGGATTTACGTTCCGTGATTCCAGAAGCAATTTTATTTTTGCATCTCACAAAAGCTGTCCGGCAGAGGAATTATTTGAAAAATTAAAAGAAAAAGATATTTATGTCCGTTATTTTAATAAACCGCGGATTCATAATTATCTGCGTATCACAATCGGAACAGATGCTGAGATGGACGAGTTCCTGTCGGAAGTAGAGAATTATCTGAAGGAATCCGGCAGATTATAAGCACATTGTGCATAGGATGCAAACATGGGAATCTCAACTCTGACTGAGAGAAAAAATGATTTTAGGAGGATTATATGGAAAGTCTGGTAACCTGGTTTACAAGTACCTTAGGTGCACATATTTCAAGGGAAGCAATTGTGTTTATTATTTCACTGTTTCCGATTCTGGAACTGCGAGGAGGTATTCTGGCATCATCGTTACTTGATGTTACGATGTGGAAAGGAATCCTGATCAGCGCGGTAGGAAATATTCTTCCGATTCCGTTTATTTTATTTTTTATCAAAAAAATATTTACAGCAATGAAGAAAACAAAGTTGTTGCGGCCGCTGGTTGAGAAGATGGAAAACAAAGCAATGAAAAAGCGTGACCAGATTGAAAAATATGAATTCTGGGGACTGGTTTTATTTGTTGGCATTCCGCTTCCGGGAACCGGTGCATGGACCGGCGCACTGGTGGCATCGTTGATCGATATGGATATCAAGAAAGCTTTCAAGGCGATTTTGCTTGGAATCTGTCTTGCAGCCGTGATCATGACACTGATTTCTTATGGTGTGCTTGGACATATCATCAGATAATGAAAACGATGTATTGCCATGCAGAGTTGTCAGTTTATTCAAGGAGAAACTGAGTGTTTTGCCTGCCCGATAACGACAGACATAATAATATAGCGTAAGAGGGGGACTTTACGATGGAAACAATGGAAGCAAGAATGGTAAAACTGTATGCAAGAAACAACAATCACGTAGCGTTGCATGCCATTCCGGGACATTTTGCTACAAGTCACTCACATATCAACTTTTATATTGATATGACGAGCCTGAAAACCCGTGCCAATGAGGCACAGGAAGTTGCAAAAAGTCTGGCGGGAGATTATGTGAATTCTACTGTGGTGGATACGATCGTCTGCATGGACGGCACGGAAGTGGTTGGTGCTTATCTGGCACAGGAGTTTGAAAAACGCGGTTTTCGCAACACGAACCTGCATGATACGATTTATGTGGTCACACCGGAGTATAATGCGAACAATCAGCTGATTTTCCGTGACAATACGATTCCTGCCATCAAAGGAAAAAATGTGATTTTGCTGCTGGCAACTACAACGACGGGACTGACTGTGCGGCGCAGTCTGGAGTGCGTGCAGTATTATGGCGGAACTGTCCATGGCATTTCTTCCATCTTCAGTACCGTGAAGAAAGTTGGCGGCATGGAAGTGCATTCTGTATTCAATGCGGATGATGTGCCGGGCTATCAGGCGTTTGGCAGAGATGAATGTCCGTATTGCAAAAAAGGATTTGCGATTGAAGCTATGGTAAACGGATTTGGGTATTCGCAATTATAAAAAACTTGACAAGGCAAAAAATGTTGTTTATCATGTTTAATGACTTTGAAAATTTTATAGTTATAAAAGGTAATGACAAAGAGGAGTACGCAAAAGATGCGGTGACAGGGAAGAGGGTCCATGGACTGAAAGACCGTCTGACAGGCAATTTGCGGAAGGTAGCTTTGGAACCGGATATCTGAAGCCAATGCAGCATATGTATAGGACAAAAGCAGCGATCGTTGTGAATTTACGTATTGTTGCCCTGAGAGAACAGACGATATGTTTGTTGTATGGTGGGTAGGAGATCCCGGGTGATTCCCGTTAATCAATCATAGAGATTCCATTAATTTCCGGAAAAGAAAGAGAGGTACAAGCTGTTTTTGTACAGGAAGTTGATGGGATAAAATGAAGGTGGTACCGCGTAGATTCGCCCTTCACATACGATTATGTATGTGAGGGGTTTTTTGTTTTACAGGAAATTCGGTTGAAATCCTTATAAAACAAAGCACTTGAAAGGAGATAAAATGAAAGAATTAGCAAAGACCTATGATCCAAAAGGGATTGAAGACCGTCTTTACCAGAAATGGGAAGACAATAAATATTTTCATGCAGAAGTAGACAGAAGTAAAAAACCATTTACGATTGTTATGCCGCCGCCAAATATCACCGGCCAGCTTCACATGGGACATGCGTTGGACAACACCATGCAGGATATTCTGATCCGCTATAAGAGAATGCAGGGATATTCTGCATTATGGCAGCCGGGTACTGACCATGCAGCCATTGCAACAGAAGTTAAAGTTATTAACAGCCTGAAAGAAAAAGGAATCAATAAAGCAGACTTAACCCGTGACGAGTTTCTGAAATATGCATGGGACTGGAAAGAAGAATACGGTGGACGTATCGTAAAACAGTTAAAGAAAATGGGATCTTCCGCTGACTGGGAGAGAGAGCGTTTTACCATGGATGAGGGATGTTCTGAGGCAGTCAAAGAAGTATTTATCCGCCTGTTTGACAAAGGATATATTTACAAAGGATCCCGTATCATCAACTGGTGTCCGGTCTGCAAGACTTCTATTTCTGATGCAGAGGTAGAGCACGTAGAGCAGACAGGTCATTTCTGGCACATCAAATATCCGATCATCGGTGAGGAAGGCAGATTTGTAGAGATCGCAACCACCCGTCCGGAAACCATGCTGGGTGATACAGCCGTGGCTGTAAATCCGGATGATGAGCGCTACACAGATATTATCGGCAAGAAGTTACTGCTTCCGATCGTAAACCGTGAAATCCCGGTGATTGCGGATCCATATGTAGACAAAGAGTTTGGAACCGGCTGTGTAAAAATCACACCGGCACATGACCCGAACGATTTCGAGGTTGGAAAACGCCACAATCTGGCAGAAATCAACATTTTAAACGATGATGCAACGATTAATGCAAATGGTGGCATTTACGAAGGTATGGATCGTTATGAAGCAAGAAAAGCCATCGTTGCAAAATTAGATGAGCTTGGCTTACTTGTAAAAGTAGTTGAACATGTTCATAACGTAGGTACCCACGACAGATGTAAGACAACCGTAGAGCCGATGATCAAACCGCAGTGGTTTGTAAAAATGGAAGAAATGGCAAAACCGGCCATTGATGCATTACAGTCCGGCAGATTAAAATTTGTTCCGGAAAGCTTTGGAAAGACTTATATGCATTGGCTGGAAGGCATCCGCGACTGGTGTATTTCCAGACAGCTCTGGTGGGGACACAGAATCCCGGCTTATTACTGTGAAGAATGTGGTGAGATGGTTGTTTCCCGTGATATGCCGGAGAAATGCCCGAAATGCGGCTGCAGTCATTTAAAACAGGATGAGGATACACTGGATACCTGGTTCTCCTCTGCCCTGTGGCCATTCTCCACACTTGGCTGGCCGAACAAGACAGAAGAACTGGATTATTTCTATCCGACCGATGTACTTGTCACCGGATATGATATCATCTTCTTCTGGGTTATCCGTATGGTATTCTCTGCTCTGGAGCAGACCGGCACAGAGCCGTTCCACACGGTACTGATCCATGGTCTGGTTCGTGATTCCCAGGGACGTAAGATGAGTAAATCCCTTGGAAACGGTATCGATCCGTTAGAGGTTATTGATAAATATGGTGCAGATGCCCTGCGTCTGACCCTGATCACCGGTAATGCGCCAGGAAACGATATGCGTTTCTACTGGGAGCGTGTAGAGTCCAGCCGTAACTTTGCAAACAAAGTATGGAATGCATCCCGATTCATTATGATGAACCTGGGTGACGAGCAGCCGACCAAACCGGAAGCAGCAGATTTGTTGCCGGTTGACCGCTGGATTTTATCGAAAGTAAATACACTGGCAAAAGATGTGACAGAGAATATGGATAAATACGAGCTGGGAATTGCAGTTCAGAAAGTCTATGATTTCATCTGGGAAGAGTTCTGTGACTGGTATATTGAGATCGCAAAAGTGCGTCTGTACAAGAAAGAAGAAGATCCAAAAGCTGCCAATGCAGCACTGTGGGTTCTGAAAACAGTACTGGCTAATGCATTAAAGATGTTGCATCCATATATGCCGTTTATCACAGAGGAAATCTTCTGTACGCTTTGTCCGGAAGAAGAGACCATTATGCTGGCTCCGTGGCCGGAATACACCGAAGAGTGGAATTTTGCAAAAGAAGAGGCAGATGTGGAAACCATCAAAGTACTGGTTAAGGGTATCCGTAATATCCGTTCCGAGATGAATGTTCCACCAAGCCGCAAAGCAAAATACTTCATTGTATCTCCGGATGCAGACCTGTGTGAGCTGTTTGCTTCCCACAAAGATATTTACAGTCAGCTGATTTCTGCAAGTGAGATCGACGTACAGGCAGATAAAGCAGGAATTCCGGAGGATGCTGTATCCGTTGTTATCCCGAATGCTGTTGTATACATTCCGTTAGAGGAGCTGGTAGATATGGCAAAAGAACGGGAACGACTGGAGAAAGAGAAAGCAAAACTTGCAAAAGAGCTGGCTCGTTCCAACGGTATGCTGAATAATGAGAAATTCTTAAGCAAAGCACCTCAGGCAAAAGTGGATGAGGAGAAAGCAAAACTTGAAAAATATAAACAGATGATGGAAGACGTGGAAAATCGTCTGGCACAGTTAAAATAATATGAGTGAAAACATGAAACAAGCGGTGGAATTTTTGTATGGAATTCCAAAGTTTACCAAAAAACACAGCCTTGCACATACACAGCATTTCATGGAGCTGCTTGGCAACCCTGGTAATCGCTGCAAAGTCATTCATGTGGCAGGAAGTAATGGTAAAGGAAGCGTCTGCTGCTTCCTTTACCATATGTTGCTTTCTGAGGGAAAAACCGCAGGACTGTTCACATCTCCGCATCTGATCGATGTGCGGGAACGTTTTCAGTTAAATGGTGATTTATGCGGTGAGGATCAGTTTCTGTCTGCCTATGCCCGGGTAAAAAAGACTGCAGAGGAACTGGAACGGAAAGGTCTGGGCTATCCGACATTTTTCGAGTTTATTTTTGCCATGGGCATGGTAATTTTTGAAGAGGCCGGAGTGGAGTATATCGTACTGGAGACAGGACTTGGCGGCAGACTGGATGCCACAAACAGCGTTGCACATCCGGTGCTTTGCATCATTACGTCTATCAGCCTGGAGCATACGGAGATTCTGGGAGATACCATTGCACAGATTGCCGGGGAAAAAGCGGGAATTATCAAAACGGGCGTACCGGTTGTCTTTGATGCTAATGAATCTGAGGCAGCAGCAGTTATTGCAGACCGTGCGCGGGAATTACACAGTCCCTGCACAGCCCTTGAGAAGAAAATGTACCGGATGTTGGAATTTAAGAATAATTTTATTGATTTTTCGCTTTCGACTGCGTATGATAAGGAAACAAGATGGACGATTCCGGGAGCAGCAGATTATCAGGTGGAAAATGCGGCACTGGCGATTCTTGCCATGCGCATTCTGCAGCAGCAGTATCCGTCAGCATTTTCCGGTGATTCTTTTGAACAGCAGCTTCATTCAGGCATGAAAGCAGCGTTCTGGCCGGGAAGGATGCAGGAGATCGCACCGGAGATTTATTTTGACGGGGCGCATAACACCTCCGGCATCGGTATGTTTACCGAAGCAGTGAAGCGACTGACTGCTGCGGACAGTTATCGTCCGCTGCTACTGTTTTCCATGGTAAAAGAAAAGGATTACAGTACGTCGATCGATATGCTGACCAGCGATATTGTATGGGATGAGATGGCAGTAACAACGATTCCGAATGAGCGTGGCATATCTTTTGAAAAATTGCAGAAACTATTTGAATACAAGTTAAAAGAACAGGCGATGGAGCAGACATCGGACGATATTTCTGAGAAAACAGTGAATCCGAAAACAGGATGTCGGTCTGATGCAGAGCATCCGATCATCGGTTTTGCTGATTATCGGGAAGCACTCCGGGTAATGAAAAATAAGAAGAAGCCGGGACAGAAGTTATTCTGTACGGGTTCCCTCTATTTTATCGGTGCATTGATGGAAGCGTGGAAGGAGAACTGTGATGATTGATTTCGAGGAAGAATTAAAGAAATTTGAACCAAGTATGGAAGTGGAAGATGCAGAAGATGCGATCTACAATCGTGATCTGACAGATATGATGGATATTTTACAGGAAATGTTGAAAGAGAGCAGAAGATAGGAGGGCACAGATGAATTGTTATTATTGTGGTGCGTACCTGGATTCTATGGATACCTGTCCGAACTGTGAAGCAGATGTGAAAATCTGGAAAAAGATTGCCAGTATTTCCAACAAACTTTACAATGACGGACTGGAGCGCGCACAGGTTCGTGATCTGAGCGGAGCCGTTGAATATCTGAAAATGAGCCTCCGCTATAACAAAATGAACACCAATGCCCGTAACCTGCTGGGACTGGTTTACTTTGAGATGGGTGAATCCGTGAAAGCACTGAGCGAGTGGGTCATCAGTAAAAGTCTGCAGGGAGAGGATAATCCGGCAACCGCTTATCTGGCAGATATCCAGAAAAGTTCTGCCCGTCTGGACAACCTGAACCAGACCATCAAAAAATTTAACCAGTCATTGACTTACTGCAAAGACGGCAATACGGATCTGGCACTGATCCAGCTGAAAAAAGTACTGGCATTGAATCCAAAGCTGGTGAAAGGTCATCAGCTGCTGGCACTGTTATACATGAAAGAAGAACGCTATGATCTTGCACTGCGTGCATTAAAAAATGCAGAAAAAATAGATGTCGGTGATGCGAATACCATGCGTTACAAAAAGGAATGCCATGAACATCTGAAAGCCAATGGAAAAGTTAAAACAAAGGAAAAAGATACGGTAAGTTATCAGAGCGGCAATGATCTGATCATCCGTCCGGCGAAGTTTACCGATAATACCGCTGTTCTGACAGTGGTCAATCTGCTGGTGGGTGCCGCCATCGGAATCGCAGTAGTGTGTTTCCTGATCGTACCCGGTATCCGGAAAAATGCCAATACAAACGCGGCATCCCAGCTGGTCAAAGCAAATGAAACCATTGCAACCAGAGAGCAGAGCATAAAGAGCCTTGAGGACGAAATTTCCAGTCTGCAGCAGACCGTAGCGGACGCACAGACAGAGACAAGTTCTGCCGGGGAGAAAAACACATCTTATGAAGCTCTGCTGAACGCCTACGTGGCTTATGCGGCAAAAGAAAATGTAAAAGCCGGCGAGAGCCTGGCAAACGTCAACCGTGATCTGCTCAGTGAAAATGCACAGCAGATTTATGATAACATGCTGACAGATGTAAAAAGTGCCATGTTGGAAGCGGATATGAATGAAGCACTGGATCTGTATGAAAAGAACAATTACAGTGAAGCTATTACAAAATTTGAATCCATCGTACAGACTGACGAAGGTTATCAGGAAGGAAAAGCGGCCTACTATCTGGCCTTTGCCTATAACTATCAGAAAGATGAGAGCAATGCATTGAAATGGTTCCAGATCGCAAAAAATCATACAAACTCCTCCAGCGTGCGCAATACCTGTAAGGAAATGATCGATGATATGCAATCCCGCGGTATTACCGTACCGGATGCAAGCGGCAGTACCGGTACACAGGCAGGCGGAACTCCCGACGGATCTGCGGCAGATAATACAACTGCGGACAACTCGGATAACAATACTGATAACGAGTAATGAATTATGCCGCAGGCATTTTTAGAAAGTAGAAGACAGTATACGAAAGATAAAATAAATATGCCGAAATTCGGTATACTTATATCTTTCCGATACTGTCTTTTTTTGTATCTAAAAATATGAAGACATAAAACCCAAAAAGGAGACAAAAACATGGAGTGTGAATATCAGATCAAAGGAACCACGCTGCGCATTTTTCTGCCGCAGGAGCTGGATCATCATGTATCTGCCAGACTACGGGAAGAAGCAGATCTTATGGTGGAGACACATTTTATCAGAACGATTATATTTGACTTTTCCGGCACTGACTGGATGGACAGTTCCGGCATCGGTGTCATTCTTGGGCGGTATAAAAACATGAAACTGTCCGGTGGCCATGTATATGCCGTACATTTAAATGAGCGGATGAAAAAAATATTTGCGATGTCCGGCATGGAACACTTGATGGAGGAGGAATAAAGCGCATGATACAGGAAAAAGAAAAACAGTCACAGGCAGAAACGCAGGAACAGGGAGAAAACTGGATGCAGATTGCGTTTGCAGCACAATCAGAAAATGAAGGATTTGCCCGCACGGCAGTGGCGGCATTTGTCAGCTGTCTGGATCCGACCATCGATGAACTGGCGGATATCAAAACCGCTGTGTCTGAGGCAGTGACGAATTGTATTATTCATGGTTACAATCTGAAAGGCGGCACGATCTGGCTGGAGGCAAGCCTGTCAGGACGGACGTTGTATGTGGCGGTTACGGACGAGGGACGCGGAATCAGAGACATCAAACAGGCGCTGGAACCATTGTTTACGACACGACCGGATCTGGAACGTTCCGGCATGGGATTTTCTTTTATGGAAGCCTTTATGGATGTTGTGGAAGTGGAATCTTCTCCAGGAAAAGGGACACGGGTTGTCATGAAAAAGGAGATCAGATAGTTACATATGGATCAGGTGTTGGAAACAATTAAACGGGCACACCAGGGAGATAAAGCAGCCAGAGACAGGCTGGTACAGGAAAATATGCCACTGGTATGGAGCATTGTGCGTCGGTTTTCCAACCGGGGGTATGAGCCGGAGGATCTGTTTCAGATTGGAAGCATCGGCTTACTGAAAGCCATTGACCGGTTCGATACTGCATATGAAGTGAAGTTTTCCACTTATGCCGTACCACTCATCATCGGTGAGATCCGCCGTTATCTGCGGGATGATGGCATGTTGAAAGTCAGCCGTTCTCTGAAGGAGACTGCGTGGAAAGTTCGAAAGGCAGAAGCAGACTGGCAGAATACGGTGGGGCGGGAGCCAACACTGGAAGAACTCTCAGAAAAGACAGGCATCCGGAAGGAAGAAATTGTGCAGTCGCTGGCAGCAAATACAGAAGTGGACTCTCTGCACCGGTCGATTCCGGGCAATCAGGGGAAAGAAATCACATTGGGAGAACAGATTTGTGACCGGCATAACGAGATTGAAGAACGTACCGACCATCTGTTTCTGGAACAGCTGCTGGATACACTGGAAGCGAAAGAGCAACAGCTGATCTATCTGCGTTATGTGGAGGAAAAAACGCAGTCCGAGGTGGCAAAAATCATGGGTACCACACAGGTACAGATTTCCAGAAGGGAGAAAAAACTGCTTGCGAAATTGCGCGAGAGAGCATAATATTTTGTTACAGTATGCAGTTGATGATAAAAAATATTCAATAAAAGTTCTTGCATAACAAATGTGGATGTAATAGAATATACGTTAGCCTGTGCTAATTCGAACACAGAATAAGCATCTCTCCGCATCAAGTGCATAGAGTACTAAGCGGTGGGTAAGGAGAATATAAAAGATCTGAAAGTACGGAGGATAATCGCAGATGAAGAAAAAAATCTGGATGATGCTGCTGTGCGGTGCACTGGTCTGTTTCCCGCTGGGAGGCTGCGGTATAAACCGGGCCGATGCGGACACAGGATCGGTACAGAGTGAAGCGGCGTCAGATCATAAAACAACAAAAAACAGCAATGCGGAGTACACCAGTGAAGTATTTGCCATGGATACTTATATGACATTGACTGCTTACGGTGAGAATGCAAAAGAGGCGGTGGAAGCCGGGATAGCGGAGATCCAGAGACTGGATGCACTGCTGTCTACCGGAGATGCGAACAGTGAAGTGGCGCAGATCAATCAAAATGGGGGCGGTACACTGTCTGAGGATACGGACTATCTGGTAAAACGTGCCCTCGCTATTTATCAGAGTACACAGGGTGCTTTTGATATCAGTATTTATCCGGTGATGCA
>OLPT01000493.1_pt1 | contig 29562 bp, 27 predicted proteins | sample 1673051 | NCBI WGS metagenome assembly OLPT01 (sample SAMEA3136750, study PRJEB25190) | human gut metagenome | biome: human gut; feature: human-associated habitat; material: faeces | place: Austria | collected 2013
AGCTTTTGAAGCGCTGGATGAGTCTGCTTACACCAAAGCAAGCTACAAAGCAGCCAAAGATCTCTATGATGAAATTGATGTGACTGTAGACGAAGATCTTACAGAAGAACAGATGAAAGGCTTCCAGGATGCAGTAGCAGCCCTCCAGGCAGTAGCTTCTGAATCCGACATCACAGCTCTTGGCGATGCCATTACAGCAGCCAAAGCAGTGAAATCTGCAGACTACACAGCAGCTTCCTACAAGACTCTGTCTGATGCAGTAGCAGCAGCGGAAGCACTTGCTGGTGGAGATGACCTGGCACAGGCAGAGGTAACAGCAGCTATTCAGGCAATCAACGATGCAACCGCAGCCCTTGTGAAGGTTTCTGCTCAGAAGATTACTGTTACTTCTAAATACAGCAAGAAATTAAGCGATAAAGCATTCTCCCTGAATGCCAAAGCAAAAGGCAAATTAACTTACAAATCCAGTAACACCAAGGTAGCAACTGTAGATTCCAAGGGTAAAGTTACTCTGAAAGGCGTTGGTACAGCTGCCATCACAGTAAGTGCAGCAGCAACCGGCGACTACAAAGCAGCTTCCACCAAAGTAACTGTTAAGGTTGCAAAAGGAACACCAACCATCAAAGTTAAGACAACATCCAAAACATTGAAAGTGGCAGCTGTGAAGAAGAAAGTTCAGAAGATCGCTCTTGGAGTATCTGTCAACAGCAAAGGCAAACTGAGCTTCAAGAAAGTTTCTGGAAACAAAGCTATTACAGTAAATACAAAGACAGGTGCACTGACTGTTAAGAAGGGTCTTAAGAAAGGCACTTATAAAGTAAAAGTTCAGATCACTTCCAAAGCAACAAAATCTTACAACGCAGGCAAAAAGACTGTGACCGTAACAGTAAGAATCAAATAAGAAAGGCTTATTTAAATGAAAAAGAGAATAATTGCAGTACTGCTTTCTTCTATGCTGGCAGCTTCCATGCCGGCAGCAGTATATGCGGATTTTGACACAGAGGATTTTGGCTCTGAGATGACTCTTGACACTGAAACAGATGAAGAAGTGGAAGAGGAAACAGAGGCAGAGGAAGTGACAGATCCGGATTCAGAAGAAGCGGACGAAGATTCTGTAGAAGTTACCGAGGACACTGAAGATACAGGCAGTCAGGAGGGGGAAACCTCTTCTGACCTGGATGCGGAGGAGATTTTTTCTGATGCAGTATCCGCAGGAGCAGTAAACCTGAATGGAACCACTTTTGACATCACAAAAACTTATATCGTACCACTTACACTGAAAAATGCTCACAACCTGGAACAGGATTCCGCAGCAGTAGCCTGCCCGGGCAAGTTTGGTACCCTTACTTTTGATGAAAACGGTACTCCAAAACTGACTACCAACCTTCGTAGCGTAACGGTAGGAACTCTTAGAGACTATGCACATGATTTCAAGGTTTATCAGGTGGCAAAAGCTACAGGTAATCTGGAAAAAGACACTGTAGATGCTACTGTTGAAAAGACTCAGAATGTGCCACTGGCCAATGGAGAAGGCACTCATGATGTACCGGAAACCATTTCCTTTAAAATTCCAGAAGCAGATTATCAGACAACAGGTGTTTATCTCAGCATGTTTGTAGATGCCATGGGTTATGCACCGGATGCTTATCTGGAAATCAATTATGCAGAAGCCAAAGAGTCCGGAGATCCTTCTCTGAACTTTACTACAGAAGTTTCTTCTGCTGAGGTGGAACAGTTCGGTAACTACACCGTTAAGGCACAGATTACTGTAAAAGACGGTCGTATTGATGATGTATCTCTGGAAGGAACTGATTTCAAGGGAACTCACGCAGGCGATAACGAAATGTATCTGGGTAAGGCTATTAACGGAACCAGCAGCATCAAAGGTATGAAAGACAGACTGAAAGGTCTGTACATGAATGACGCACAGAAGCTGAATGACCTGGACACTGTTACAGGTGCTACTTATTCATCTAACGCTATCAAGACCGCTGCCATGAACGCTCTTGGTGTAAAGATTGAGCAGGAAGTAATTCCGGATGCACCAACAGAACCATTGCAGGCTGGTTATTACTGGGTTGAGATCAAAGATAGAACTGCTGTTGTTGATCATGGTCTGGTAGGAGAAAGCAAGAAAGCACCTGCTTATATTCGTGTGGACGATCAGGGCAAAATGTGGCTGACCTACAAGATGGTTTCCGGTACTGTTGGAGAGCCTCTCTATGTACTGGGATACAACGGATATTATCCAAATAACGATACCACACAGAAACCAAGCATGAATGGTGTTACTTACGCTACTGAAATGGAAACGGCACCGACCATCGGTGAAAGCTCTGTAGTAACAGACATTACAGTACCATTAGATGGACTTCGCCAGACATACATCAACAACGTATATCTGTATGTAGAAGCAATGAAGAACCTGGACGGAGAAGTTTCCGGAGTATTTTTTGACAAAGGAAAATTCAATATTGATTCCACTATCACAATTTACTGGGATACACTGACCAATCTTTCCGAAGATACAGACAGTGCGAAACTGGCTACACTTTCTGACGGTGTATACAAGGTAAACGGTGAAATGCTGAAAGTCAACAAAGTAGAAAATTCCATGAGCAACAATGCCATCAACCACAACATCAAACTGACAGTAAAAGACGGTGTGGTTTATGCAGGAATGAATTTCAACGGCATGAACATTAGCGGATTCAAAGGCTATCTGAAAAATCTGTATTACTATAACACAGGATATGAAACAGACAAATGGGGCAATCCGGTAGGAGACAAAACTCTTGTAAAGGTTGATTCTCTGCAGAAATATGCAGATGGTTCCATTTTCTCCGATAATTTTGACTCAGAGTATCCTAACGATATTTCTTTCCCACTGGTTGCAGAAGCATTCCAGGGCGAGAATTATATTCCGATGCAGGTATTTGTTCCTGTTATGGAAGCTATCACTGCAGGAAGCGGTACACAGAATGTGCTTCTGAAACTGGATTACAGCACTCTTCAGAAAACAACTGATGATGACAAAGATTTTGCAGAGCAGGAAGTTATGCCATCCAAAGTGCAGACACAGAGCATTACAGGCGTTTCTTCTACTTACAATAAGAAATTCAGTGACAAAGCATTTGCACTGAAAGCAAAAGCAAAAACTTCTCTTAGCTACAAATCTAGCAACACCAAAGTTGCCACTGTAGACAAGAAAGGTAATGTAACTATTAAGGGTGTTGGTACTGCAAAGATCACCATTACAGCTGCAGAAAGCAGTTCCTGGAAGAAAGCAACCAGAACGGTAACAGTCAAGGTTACAAAGGGAACACCGACTATCACAGTTAAAACCACATCCAAAACACTGAAAGCAGACACTGTTAAGAAGAAAGCACAGACCATCATACCTGGCGTTTCTATAAACAGCAAAGGCAAACTGAGCTATAAGAAGACATCCGGAAGTAAGAACATCACAGTAAATGCAAAGAACGGCAAACTTACAGTGAAAAAGGGAACCAAAAAAGGAACCTACAAAGTGAAAGTAAAGATCAGTGCTGCAGCAGCTGGAAATTATAATGCAGGCAGCAAGACTGTTACCTTTAGCATAAAGGTAAAATAAAAAACGCCAACCTCTTTCCTCATGCTCACCGGCATTCTCACCTGCCGGTGGGCTGCTTTGCTATAAAAGAACGAAGGGAATCATGAAATAATGGATCAGGAAAAGGAATTCACAGCAGGAATTGGACGGGAAATGCCTTCTTCAAAGAGAGAAATGGAGGAAGATCTGCTGGAACAACTCTGTATTTTTGCAGAAAAAACAGAGCACCTTATGGTAGCTTATGTATGCAGCGAGCTTCATATGACCAGAAGGGATATTAATTTTTATCTGAAACAAATGAAAAAACATGGCTATGTAGCAGAAGGATTTCAGGAAGACGGAGAGATCCGGCTGACAGAACTTGGAAGGATCGCAGGTGCGGAGTGCAGATACCGCCATGATACTTTTACCCAGTTTTTGCAATACATAGGTGTAGAGAGAGAAAAGGCAAGTGAAGATGCATGCCGTATGGAACATGTAGTCAGTGAAGAAACCGTTCAGAAGATCTGTGATTTTGTAAATTACGGAGAAACATACGAACGGATCTTCCGGCATACAGACCTGAAATATCGATATCTTCCCGGAGAATATGAGTTTCTTATGGGAATCTATTATATGGAAAGAGTATGTCCAAGAAGGTTTGCAAGAGAGTTTAGTTATTTTTCTGAAAAAATATATTTTTATGCAGATGAAGAAAAAAGCTGGTTTGAACTGGAAAAGAAAGTCCCTGTTGATCTTTGTCTCTGGTACAGAGAACCGGGGAATGGCTGGGTGAAAGCCAGAGAAAGAGAAGGGAGATCTCTGATCCCTTCGGAAGTCTTTGAATTTTCCATGCGGAGACTTAATCCTGTAACGGAGGGAACTGCACTGGTGGCTTTTGCCAGAGAAGGGGAAAAACCGGAGGAGTGGAACAGCCGGGAGCTGGATGTACACATCTGGTAAAGACTGGAGGAATTTTGCATGAATAATACAATACAGAAACTGAACCATCCTTCTGTACTTCAGATCCAGTATCTGATAGAACTGGAAAAAACAGGGAATGGCAGAGGCTGTGTATCAGTGATAGCAGAAAAGTGTGGTGTAAGTCATGGACCTGTAAGCAGGTTTTTTAAGGAATGCATCACCTGTGGCTATCTTACAGAAAAGTATGATTTTACAGACAGTGGCATACAGGCTCTGGAAATGTATAAAAAAATTCTCCGAAGCGTGGAGGCTTATCTGAAACGGATCGGAGTAAAAAAAGAGGAACTTCCGGAAAAGTTAAGGCAGATGGTAGAAAATGTAGATTATGATCTGCTGCTGACTATTACAAAAAGTGATAACCAGCCCCAGAAGCATATCTCACATGAACCTGAGGAAGAAGATGCACCTTATTTTCTGGAAAATATTCTGGAAATGGGAAGGTATGAAGTGGGGATAGCTATCCACCAGCTGAATAGAGGAGACAGACCAGGGTTATCCATGGCTCACAGAGGTTTTGAGCATATTGCCTGTGTTCGTCACAACACAAGGGGAAGCTGGCTGGAACTGACGATCTGTCCCATGCATGCCCGTTCCAGGATAGATGGGGAAGAAATGACAGGTTATCTGTCCTCTCTGAAATACGAGAAGCAGGGACAGTTGTTTGAGGCGGATATCCGGGATGGCAGACTGAGGATTCCTTTAAGTGCCTGTCGTTTTATGAAAGGCCACAGAGGAAATATCAAGGGAATGATCCCTATTACCGTTACCTGCAGTGTTGGAAAGGCGCATATGCCGGAAAGTACAGCACTGCTGACATTCTGGATGTAATAAAGGAGAAAAAGTGAAAAATAAAAAATACAAAGCAAAGAAAATGGCAGGACTTATTGTTGGGCTGAGTCTGGCACAGGCGGGAGGAATTATCCTTCCGGGAATGGACGTACTATCTGTGGTACAGGCAGCAGAGCAGGAAGTTTCCAGTGAGGAACTGGCACAGGCAGTGGCAGAAACACTGGCAGAGCTGGATGCAACTGTGGATAAAAGTGTACTGGATGATCTTATCAGGCAGGCACAGGGACTGGATGTGTCCGGTGATGATGAGGCAGCAGTGGCACAGCTTCAGAAGGTAATTGCTTCCGCAGTGCAGGTTTCCAATAACAAAAATGCACGACAGTCAGCAGTAGACCGCCATATCCAGCTTCTTCAGGCGGCGGTAGCAGCTCTCTATGGCAAGACAGAAGAAAATGTAGTGTATGACGGAACTTATCAGATCAGCGGTGATCTGATGCATGCTTCCGCAGATCAGGGTTCTATGGGAAATGCAGCTCTGGTGAAGCCGTTACGGTTGATAAAGAAAGGGGACAATCTGTATCTCCGGATTGAGTGTGTGCCTCTGACCACCAAACTTGGAAAACAGGATTTTACCGGGTATCTGGCAGAATTTTATTATTATCCGGGATGGACAGACGAGATCAATCCACCTTCCGGAGTTTCCACCCAGAGCCAGAGCGAAGAACAGACTCCGGAGACAGCCGGGGAAGAAGCAGCAGAGGAAACAGAAGAAGGAGAAATTGCAGCAGATTTTTCCGATGATTCTGCATATGAGGCATCCCAGGAAACCACAGCATCAGAAGAAACAGTGGTGGAGGCAGGTGCTTCCGGTGGGATTGCTGCTACAGTAGAATCTTATTATGACAAGTATGATTCTTACAATGATCCAAAGAAAGGTACGGATGCCAACGTAAAAGGCAAAAAATATCCACATTTTATTGATGTTCCGGTGGAACTGAACCAGACACTTCTCTGGACTCAGGTGTATGTACCTGTCATGGAAGGAATTGCAGCAGGTGGCGGCAGACAGTATGCAAGACTGATCCTGGATTGGAATTCCCTGACACAGATCAGTGGTCCGGAGAAAGATAAGACGGAACTTCTGTCCAGAATCAGCGAGGCAGAAGCGAGACTTGCCCAGCTTCAGAAAAACAATGAAGGTTTTGCACAGGAGCAGATTGACGCTCTGAATCAGGTGATCACTACAGCGAAAGCGGTAGATGCCAATATGAATGTAGATCAGGGTATCGTAGATAATGAGACCAATATGCTCACAAAAGTGATCAATGTTTTTTCTTCTGCAAAAGTGGATTCTGACAAGAGTGAGCTGAAGAAAGCTATCAAAGTGGCAGACAGTTATCTGAATGCAGATGATATTACATACAGTGCAGCTTCTCTGGAAAACCTGCGACAGGCAAGGGAGAAAGCACAGCAGATCTATGACAATGAAGAAGCTACCCAGACCCAGGTAAACCTTTGTGTAACAGCAGTGGATCAGGCAATCCAGGGGCTGGTAGTAGAAGGTGGAGACAGAAGGGCTCTGAAAAAAGCGCTGGCTTCTGCTGAGACAATCCTGAAAGACAAGGATAGTTATACAGCGGCAGCTTATCAGTCTCTGAAAAAAGCCTATGACAGTGGGAAAGCTGTTTTTGAAAATACAGAAGCAGAACAGTCTGTGATCGACGATGAGACAGAATCTCTGAATTATGCCATCAAAAATATGAAAAAAGTTTCTGAGGCAAAGGTAGACAAAAGTGGTCTTTATGACATGATCAAAACAGCTACCGGACTGGCTGCCAAAGACAATCTTTATACAGCAGCGACTATTAAAAGTCTGAAAACTGCTCTGGATGCAGCGGAAAAAGTTTATAAAAACGAGGATGCCACTCAGGATGAAGTAAAAGAACAGGTCAGTGCGCTTTCAAAGAGCATTTCTGCCCTTGAGCAAAAATCATCCTCTTCAAATAATAATAACAGTGGAAATAACAGTTCTTCTGACAGCAATAACAGCAGTCTGGATGTGAATAATCTGGCAGACGGTGTGTATTCTGTAACCGGAAAAATGCTGAAAACGGACAAAACAAGTGTTTCTATGTCTGATGATGCCATCAATAAAACTATTAAATTGACCGTAAAGAATGGCAAATATACCATTACTCTGAATTTCAAGGGTCTTACGATTAATAACCAGCTGGGATATCTTGGAAAGCTGAAATATTTTAAGACCGGTTATACATTGGACAAATATGGCAGTCCAAAAGGTTCTGTGGGAAATGTTACGGTCGAATCTTATCAGAAATATGACAACGGAAAGAAAGTATCCGACAGTTTTGGCTCCAATTATCCGGATGTGGTAAGTTTTCCAATGATTACTGAAGCGAAAAAAGACGGATATGTACCTCTGCAGGTATTTGTTCCGATCATGGATTCTATTTCCAAAGGATCAGGTACTCAGCCGGTATTTCTCCATCTGGACTGGAGCACTCTGAAAAAGACAACAAAAAACGATCCTGGTTTTGAGGATACCAGCAGTAATACACAGTCTGGTACAGGCACCACTGGTACAGGAACGAGAACTTCCGGAAGCAACACCAGTAACCTGAATACCATGAGTACTAACAGCAAACTGGGAGGAAGTTCTCTGGCAGGAAGCAATTCCAGCTTAAAGACTAATTCCTCATTATCTAAGAGCAGTTCGCTGAAGTCTACTGGCACCACTTCTCTGAAAAGTGACAAAAAGTCTCTTACCAGTGACAAAGGTAATAAGAAAGATTCCAAGACTCTTCTGGAAAGTGCTTCTGCAATTTCTTCCAATGACAGTTCTGTAACAGGAACAGGGGATGTGACAGCAGATAAAAGTGAAAGTACAAATAATTCTGAAAGTGAAAAGGATATCAGCAAGGTGATGGTGCCTTCTGTGATTAGCACACTGGCTGCACTGGCAGGAATTTTTTACAAACTGAAAAGCAGAATGGGATTTTAACAGGAGAATGGACAGATGAATTTGAAAAGGTTAAAAAAGAACATTTTTGTATGCGTGCTTGGTCTGGGGCTGGTCATGGGAACAGGTTCTTATGGCTGGGCGCCGACAGCAGTCTATGCAGAAAGCGGAGCGATTTATTCCTGTACCATCAACCGTAGTTACTCCCATCCTGTAACAGGGGTGGTGGAGGACTCCGGTGGTGAAGCCAGTATGGCAACAGGACAGGGAATGGTAGAAGGCTGTGTATACGGAAGTGGACTGATGGAAGTCACAGACAGTGGGAATTATTATCTGACCATCCGTCTGGGACTGATGGATTATACTTCCAATCAGAGCTTTTCTGTACAGAATGTAGGAGATTCCGGCTGGATGAGTACCAGTACTGCCATAACAGCCAACGGTTCGGACAGCAACGGAACCACTGCGGATCTGTGTATCCAGGTACCCAGTGAGAACTGTATCGTCCGGGGCAGTATGTATGTAAATCCTATGGGCAGGGATGTTGTATTTTATTTTTACCCAAGCAACTATTCCGATGGAAACAGCGTAGGGATGAATCCGGCATTTGTTACGGAATCCAGTGGTGCAGCACAGCAGAGTGCGGATACAGGAACTGCAGACACCGGAACCATGGAAACTGCTGACAATACCGAAGATCCCACAGAGGAAAGCAGTGAAGAAGATTCCAATGAGGGCACAGAGGAAACTACTTCTGAAAATACTGTCACAGGGCTTCAGAGTGACGGATTGCAGGTAACTGCCACTCCGGCAGTAGAGGCAAGTGACGAAGAGCTGAACAGTGCACAGGGACTGAGCCTTTCTACAGCAGAAGAACAGGCCGATGATGGAGAAGGGATTTCTTTGGGATCAGGAACGGTAAGTTCTATTGTTGTACTGACTACTTCTATTACAGTGGCAGGACTGATCCTGATTACAGTGGCTGCACTTATTGTGTGGTTTTTTCGGAAAAACTGGCGCAGATGGGGTGGAGAGGATGACGACGATGAATATTGATCTGAAAAAATTTCCCCGCAAAGCGGCTCTGGGACTTCTCCTTGGTGCATCGGTGTTTCTTATGAGTGGCTGTGTAGACCAGCATCCGGAGGGAACGGAAATTGCCACAACAGAGCCGGTGGATACCGACAATGTGAAATCTCTTCTGGAGATCACTGACCCGGTGGAAAAAGCAGCAGTGGAAGCTGCCAGAGCCAAGGTGCGCAGTATGGGAGCCAACCCAAAGATCATCGCTACTTCTCCGGCTACTGCAGATATCTGTGACAGGCTGGATCTGGATCTGGCAGGTGTGTGTTCCAGCAGTGTTTCCACGATCCCCAAGAGATATAAGGATGTGACAACCGTAGGAACTGCCATGAGTCCGGATATGGAAATCGTGGCAAGTCTGAATCCGGACTGGATCTTAAGTCCTGTTTCGCTCCAGTCAGACCTGCAGCCGAAATACGAAAATATAGGAACAGACTGGGCTTTTCTGAATCTTCGCAGTGTACAGGGAATGTACCGTTCCATTCAGGAGCTTGGAGAGATTTTTGACAGGGAAGAGCAGGCTGCGAAGCTAGTAAATGAGTTTAAGGATTTTTATCAGGAATATAAAAAGAAAAACGAGGGAAAAGAGCATCCCAAGGTGCTGATCCTTATGGGACTTCCGGGAAGCTATATCATAGCAACGGAAAATTCTTATGTAGGAAGTCTGGTGGCACTGGCAGGCGGTGAAAACGTCTATGCAGGCAGTGATCAGGAATTCCTGACAGTGAATACAGAAGATATGAAAACAAAAGAGCCGGATATTATTCTCCGGGCAGCTCATGCACTGCCAGATCAGGTAGTGGAGATGTTTAAAGAGGATTTTGACACCAATGATATCTGGAAACATTTTGAAGCAGTAAAAAACAACAGGGTTTATGACCTGACGTATGAATATTTTGGCATGAGTGCAACATTCAAATATCCGGATGCACTGGAAGAGCTACAGCCAATCCTTTATCCGGAAGGTGACGAGGATCTCCAGAAAGCAAGGGAAAAGAGTGACAGTGCAGTTTCTCATGCAGAGGAATCCAATGCAACTGCAAAATATGAGAAGAGTCAGAAATCCGGCAAAAAATGATCAGAAGGAGGAAGAAAGGATGGACAAAAAGCTAAAAAACCAGAAACGTATCCGGGCTATTTTCTCTTTCGGGATCATGGCTGTGCTTCTGGTAGTACTGTTTTTTGTGGCTATTAATATAGGAAGTCTTAAGGTTTCTTTTGGAACTCTGATGAAGGGACTTTTTGTGGAAAGGATCGATGATGTGGCAACTATTTATGATCTCCGTTTTCCACGAATCATTATTTCCATGCTGGCAGGTGCAGCTATTGCTGTGTCTGGTGTGCTTTTTCAGGCGGTGTTGAAGAACCCTCTGGCCGACCCGGGAATCATCGGTATTTCCAGCGGAGCCAGTTTTGCAGCAGTATTGATCACCGCTTTTGCACCGAAGTTATTTTTCTTTACACCGCTGGTGGCTTTTCTGGGTGGTGTAGTTGCATTCTTTATGGTATATTTCCTTTCCTGGAAGGGAGGCTTAAGTCCTCTTCGTATCGTACTTACCGGTGTGGCTGTAAACTCCTTTTTTACAGGACTTTCCAGTGCATTTAACAGCATGAGTGGTGGAAATATGTCCGGTGTTGCTTCTATTGTAGAGGCGAATATTACCCAGAAAACCTGGGATGATGTAACTACACTGGTGCCCTATGTTGTGGCAGGGCTGTTTCTTGCCTGCCTTTTTATTGGTGAATGTAATCTGATGTCTCTGGAGGACAAGACTGCAAGAAGTCTGGGACTGAATGTCAATGCCACAAGAATCGTGATTTCTCTGATCGCAGTACTTCTGGCAAGTATTTCTACTGCCATTGCAGGTGCTATCAGTTTTCTGGGACTGATCGTTCCTCATATCGGCAGGATCCTGGTAGGAAGTGACCATCGTGTTCTGGTGCCTTTTTCTGCACTGGCAGGTGCTTTTACTTTCCTTCTGGCAGACACCATCGGAAGAACTGTGGCAGCGCCTTATGAGATCAGCGCAGCTGTGATCATGAGTGTAGTAGGCGGTCCATTCTTTATTATTCTTTTGAGGAGGTCCAGAAAATATGCCAACTGAGCTGTTTAAAGAGGAAAATATCAAACCTGCTATGGAAGTGCGGGATGTACATTTTGCCTATGGAAAGAACAAGATCCTGAAGGGAGCCTCCCTGACTGTGGAGAAGAGCAAGATCACTACCATCATGGGAGCCAACGGATGCGGAAAGTCCACACTGTTCTCTTTGATGACCAAGAACCTGTCACCAGGCAAAGGGAAGATTTTTCTGAAAGGAAAAAATATCCTGAACCTGCGGTTAAATGAATTTGCAAGAAGAGTAGCCATTGTACATCAGTACAACACAGCTTCGGACGATATTACCGTTGAGAGACTGGTATCTTTTGGACGTACACCTCACCTGGGAGTGATGGGTGCCAAAGGAGAAGATGATGAGAAGTTCATTGAGTGGGCTATGGAAGTAACTAATGTGGCACAGTTCCGGGAAAGGGAGATTTCCCGACTGTCCGGTGGCCAGAGACAGCGTGTGTGGATCGCCATGGCGCTGGCACAGGGAACGGAAACCTTGTTTCTGGACGAGCCTACCACTTATCTGGATATCCGTTATCAGATCGAGATCCTGGAGTTGGTAAAGAAACTGAACCGGGAATATGGTAAGACTATCATCATGGTACTTCATGATATCAACCAGGCGATTTATTTTTCTGACAAGATCATCGGTCTCTGTGAGGGCAAGGTGCTGGTGCAGGGTGATCCCAATGAGGTGATCACTGAGGAAAGCATCAAAGCTCTCTATGGAATTGACCTGGAAGTGACAGAAGTAAATGGAAGAAAATTTGTACTGACAGTGTAAAGGGTGGATAAATGAAAAATACTTTTAAGATTTTGTGGATAATCATGGGTTTTCTCTGCCTGGGACTGGGAACTGTGGGAGTGGTGCTCCCCATACTGCCTACAGTGCCTTTTTATATGGCAACTCTGTTTTGTTTTGCAAAAAGTTCGGAGAAACTGCATAGCTGGTTCATCGGAACGAATCTGTACAAAAAACATCTGGACAGTTTTGTAAAACAGCGGGAGATGACCATGGATACCAAGCTGCGGATCGTAGGAACCGTAACGGTGGTCATGGCTGTCGGTTTCTTGTGTATGCGAAACGTTCCTGTGGGGCGGATCTGTATTGCAGTGGTATGGGTGTGCCATGTATTCTATTTCTTTGGAAAAGTAAAAACAGTTTCGGCTGTGGAAGACGGAGATGGTATATGATCAGGAAGAGACTTGTGGGACTTTTGGCTCATGCAAAAAAATATATTGGATATCAGGTAATGTGGCAGTGGATCTCACTGATCGCACAGATGGGAGCTGTTTTTAACATTGCGGGACTTCTGGAAAATGTTTTCTATGGAACGGTGGCAGAATGCCAGATAATAAAGACGGTGGTGGTGCTGATCCTCTGTGTGGCAGTGCGGTTCCTCTGTGAGAGGATGGCTGCGGCTGCCTCTTACAAAGCCAGTGTGGGTGTAAAAAAGATCCTTCGTCAGAAAATTTATGAAAAAATGCTGCGACTGGGAGCTTCTTACAGGGAACAGGTGTCTACATCGGAAGTCATGCAGGTCTGTACAGAAGGTGTAGAGCAGCTGGAAACTTATTTTGGACGGTATCTGCCACAGCTTTTTTACAGTCTGCTGGCACCGCTGACGTTATTTATCGTGCTTTGCAGGATAAATATAAAAGCAAGTGTGGTACTTCTGATCTGTGTACCGCTGATTCCGGTTTCTATTGTGGCAGTGCAGAAGATCGCCAAGAAACTTCTGAACAAATACTGGAGTATTTATACAGGGCTGGGAGATTCTTTCCTGGAAAACCTTCAGGGTCTGACTACTCTGAAAATCTATCAGGCAGATGACAAAAAGGCTGTGGAGATGGATGAGGAAGCACAGACCTTCCGCCGGATCACCATGAAGGTACTGACCATGCAGCTGAATTCTACCAGTGTAATGGATATTGTGGCTTACGGTGGTGCGGCAGTGGGAATGATCGTGGCTGTCTCAGAATTTCTGGGAGGCAGATTAAGTCTTTCGGGAACACTGACTATTGTGCTGCTTGCGTCGGAATTTTTTATCCCCTTACGACTGCTGGGATCATTTTTCCACATCGCCATGAATGGTATGGCTGCCAGTGACAAGATTTTTGCTATTCTGGATCTGCTGGAAGGTGATGATGGAAAAGTAGAGCTGGAGAGTAGTGGTACAGGAGCTGTGAATGGTCTGGCAGTGGAATTTCGGAATGTACATTTCAACTATGAAGAGGACAGGGAGATCCTGAAAGGTGTTTCCCTGGAAATCCCGGCTGGTTCTTTTGTGTCTCTGGTTGGCGAATCCGGCTGTGGTAAAAGTACTCTGGCAGGAATTTTGTCCGGCAGAAATAAAGGTTTCAAAGGCAGTGTGACCATTGGCGGTGTGGCACTGGAAGATGTATCTGAGGCTTCTCTTATGAGAAATGTGACCCTGATCCGTCATAACAGTTATCTCTTTAAGGGAACTGTGGCAGATAATCTCCGTATGTCAAAACCGGAGGCGACTGAGACAGAAATGCGGGCAGTTCTGGAAAGAATGAATCTGATGGCTTTTCTGGATACCCAACAGGGACTTGAGACTCCTCTTCTGGAGCAGGGTTCCAATCTTTCCGGAGGACAGAGACAGCGACTTGCTCTGGCAAGAGCCCTTCTTCATGATTCGCCAGTGTATATTTTTGATGAGGCTACCAGCAATATTGATGTGGAAAGCGAAGAACTGATCATGGATGTGATACGGCAGCTGGCTGAGACAAGGACAGTACTTCTGATCTCTCACAGACTTGCCAATGTAGTAAGTTCTGACTGTATCTGTATGCTGGATCAGGGGCTGATCCGGGAGCAGGGCACACATCAGCAACTAATGGAACAGAAAGGTAGTTACTGTAAACTTTATGAAAGTCAGCAGCAGCTGGAAAAATGGTCAGAGGACAGAAAGGTGCAGTGTCATGAGTGAGAGAAATGAATACTGGGAGTCCGGTTCAGGTGTGAAGAATGCCGGGATGAAAAGTGGCAGTAATGGAACTGGACATCAGGGCAGACGTAGTGCCTGGAAGATCATGGCACAGCTGATCGGTTTGGTAAAACCTCTGCTGCATATTATGCTGGCGGCAATTATTCTGGGAACTCTTGGTTATCTCTGTGCGATTTTTCTGACCATTCTGGCAGGACAGACTATCCTTAAAGGGCTGGCAGCAAGTCCGGCAGGGGGAATGGCAGCAGCAGGGCTCGGTGCCGGAGGCTTCCTGGGAGGATGGAGTACTGGAAAAATCTTTGCACTGATGGCTGTGATCGCAGTGCTTCGTGGAGTCCTTCATTATGTAGAGCAGTACTGTAATCATTTCATTGCTTTTAAGCTGCTGGCGATCATCCGACATAAAGTGTTTGCAGCACTTCGGAAACTCTGTCCTGCCAGGCTGGAAGGAAGAGACAAGGGAAACCTGATCTCCATTATTACAACAGATATTGAACTTCTGGAAGTTTTTTATGCACATACTATTTCACCGATTGCTATTGCGATACTGACCTCCGGAATTATGGTGCTGTTTATTGGACAGTACCATGTGGGCGCAGGGCTGTTTGCACTGGCTGCCTATCTGGTAGTGGGAGTAGTGATTCCTCTTTGGAATGGCAGAAGAGGCAGTGACAGTGGTATGAGATTTCGTACGGAATTTGGTGAGCTGAACAGTTTTGTGCTGGATTCCCTTCGTGGTCTGGATGAGACCATCCAGTATCAGCAGGGGGACAAAAGAGCTTCCCAGATGGAAAAAAGATCCAGTGAGCTGGGCAAAATGCAGAAGCAGTTGAGCAGGCTGGAAGGAAGCCAGCGTTCTGTAACCAATCTGTTGATCCTGCTGGCGTCTTTCGGGATGTTGTTCCTAACATTGAGCCTGTACAATAAAGGGCAGATCAGATATGACGGTGTCCTTACCTGTACCATCGCCATGATGGGTTCCTTCGGACCGGTAGTGGCACTTTCCAGTCTTTCCAACAACCTGAACCAGACTCTGGCAAGTGGAGAGAGAGTTCTGTCTTTGTTGGAAGAGAAACCTCAGGTGGAAGAAATTGAAGGAAACATAATCACTCGTAAGGCTTTCTCTGGGGCAGAGGCGGAGCATGTGACATTCTCTTATGAGGATGAGGTAATCCTGGATGATTATTCCCTGCAGATCCAGCCAGGGAAAATCCTGGGTATTTATGGTGCCAGTGGTTCCGGTAAGTCTACTTTATTAAAACTTCTTATGCGCTTCTGGGATGTCGATTCCGGAAGTATGAAAGTAGATGGGGAAGATGTATGTCAGATTCCAACCAGACAGCTTCGTAATCTGGAAAGTTATGTAACCCAGGAAACACATCTGTTCCATGATTCTATTGCAAATAATATTGCTATCGGCAATCCAGGAGCATCCAGGGAAGAGATCATGGAAGCAGCCCGCAAAGCATCTATTCATGATTTTATCATGAAGCTGCCGAAAGGATATGATACAGAAGTCGGTGAATTGGGAGATACCCTTTCCGGCGGTGAAAAACAGCGTATTGGAATCGCAAGGGCTTTTCTCCATGACAGCCCTTTTCTTCTGATGGATGAACCAACATCCAATCTGGATTCCCTGAATGAAGGCATTATCCTGAAATCTCTGAAGGAATCTGCTGACAAAAAAACAGTGGTACTGGTTTCCCACAGGAAATCTACCATGAATGTGGCAGATGTAGTGTTTGAAATGAAGGATGGAAGGATTTCGTAATATTTTATGGGGCATTTGTCCCCATAAAATATTTTATCAAAAAAATATAAAAAGTTGTTGACAATTCAACTGCCCTATAATATAATATTTCTTGCGTTGAGCAAATAAATTAAATAACGAAGTGTGGCTCAGTTTGGTAGAGCGCTGCGTTCGGGACGCAGAGGCCGCAGGTTCGAATCCTGTCACTTCGACTACTTGGCAGGGGCACCGGAAACTTTAGAGATAAGGTTTTCGGCGTTTTTCATTTTATAAAAAATATTATTATAGAAAATTGTAAATTTATATAGCAATAATTCAAATTTTCTCCAAGTGAAGGGAAGAGTAAATAATGCGTTCGGGAGCAGAGGGTTCACGAGGTCCAGTGGACCTCGGCTTTGAACCGACCGAAGCGGAGCGTAGAACACAGGTTCGAATCCTGTCACTTCGATTACTTGGCAGGGGCACCGGAAACTTTGAGAGATTGAAGTTTTCGGTGTTTTTTTTAATTTGATCTGGCATGGAAAGGAGTTCTGTATGAAAAAAGAAAAAGGCAACGCAGTTGCATTAGTACCTATTGTAGTGTTCCTGGTATTATATCTTGGGCTGGGAATCCTGTTTGAGTATGTAATGAAAATCCCCATGGGATTTTATAATGTGCCTATCGTAGTGGCATTTCTGGCTGCCATACTGGTAGCCTGTCTCCAGAACCGGGCAGTAAGTTTTGATAAGAAACTGGAGATCATGGCTGGAGGCGTAGGTGACAAAAATATCATCACCATGCTTCTGATCTTTCTGGCAGCAGGGTCTTTTGTAGGGGTTGTAGGCAGAAGCAGTGCAGAAAGCGTAGCTTACTGTATGCTTACCCTGATACCGGCCAGATTTTCTGTGGCAGTTCTCTTTGTGGTGGCATGTTTTGTATCAGTAGCCATGGGTACCTCTGTAGGAACCATTACACTTCTTACTCCTATTGCAGTAGCAGTTTCCACAGCTTCAGGATTTGACCTGGCATTCTGCGTGGCATCAGTTATAGGAGGTGCCATGTTTGGAGATAACCTTTCTTTTATCTCCGATACCACCATTGCCGCATGTAATGGTCAGGGTTGTGAAATGAAAGATAAATTCCGGGAAAACTTCTGGATTGCTTTTCCGGCAGCAGCTGTTACTTTGATCCTGATATTGATTCTGTCCTTCCAGACAGAGATCAAAGGTCATGTAACCCAGTCTTATCGCCTCCTTCAGGTGCTGCCTTATGTGTTGGTGCTGATCGGTGGTATTATTGGAATCAACGTATTTGTAGTACTTCTTACAGGAATTGTGTCCGGTGCATTTATCATGCTGCTGGGAGGTCACACCACACCGGTAGATCTTCTTACCAATATGGGATCAGGGGTTTCCGGCATGTTTGAGACCTGTATGGTGGCGATTCTGGTGGCAGCCATGTGTGCACTGATCCGGGAATATGGAGGATTTGATGCACTTCTCAACTGGATACATAAGATTTTTCAGGGCAAAAAAGGTGGTCAGTTTGGTATGGGACTGCTGGTTGGTGCGATGGATATTGCAACTGCCAACAATACAGTAGCGATAGTTATGGCGAACCCTATTGCCAGAGAAATGGCACAGGAGTACGGGATCACTCCCCGGAAAACAGCTTCCATCCTGGATACGTTTTCCTGTATTTTCCAGGGGGTCATTCCATATGGCGCACAGATGCTGGTGGCAATCTCCGCAGTTAATGAACTGGGAGGAGAGATTTCTGCCTTTCAGATCATGCCGAAGCTCTTTTATCCTATGTTTCTTTTTGTGGTTTCCATCATTACCATAGCGAGAAGTGAGAAATAAAGGTATGGTTTTCAGGAACAAAAATGTAAAACAGAGAAGTATAATAAAAAATAAAGTTTTACAGGAAGGAAGAACGATCATGAAGAAAAAAATAATAATTGCGGCAGGAATTCTGGTGGTTATAGCAGTGGGAGCAGGAGTATATCAGAACCATCCATCTGGTGGAGGGGTGGATCAGGAGATTCTGGCCCGTCTTGCAGGGCAGTATGGAATTCCATATGATGATGATATGGATGAGGATGCCTATTATGATAATGAGTGTTTCTGGGAGATGGTCATTTTTACAGAACCAGATGAATTCTTTACGACAAAGCCGCCGGTTCTGATGATCTATGATGCGGAGGCCGGAGACCCTGGCCTGGCAGGAACGATCGTAGAGCTGGACACTGACACCATAAAGATAAAAATAGACAATGATATGACAGATAAAGAATACTATCCGTCCGGATGGAAAATGGAATCAAATACCATGGAGTTTACCTATGAAGAAACAGAGGATGGTCTGGAACTGACCAATCACGGCAAAACATTCACATTTGTAAAATATCAGGAAGATTAAACGTAAAAAAATAAAAAACACTTGACCTTCCACCTTATGGAAGCTGTATAAAACAAGTACAGACAGCAACAGAAACGGTTTTCAGGTTGTCGGGAAAGCAAGAGGTAGCACAATGAAGATCAAACAGGTGGAAGAGCTTGTGGGAATCACAAGAAAAAATATCCGTTTTTATGAAGAGCAGGGGCTTCTTAATGTAGAACGTGCAGAAAACGGATACAGAGAATATCATAAAGAAGATGTGATCCGGCTTCAGGAGATCAAACTGTTCCGTAAGATGGATATTTCTATAGAAGATATGAGGGCTCTTTTTGAGAAAAAGAAAAGTCTGCAGATCTGCCTGGAACAGCATCTGAAAGAGCTGAAACGGCGTAAAGAAGGTATCAGCAAAATGCAGGATATTTGTGAACGTCTTATTCTTGAACACAGGTCACTGGATAACCTGAACGTAGAGGACTGTCTGGAAGAAATGGAGCAGATGGAGAAAGAAGGTGCGAAGTTCATGAATGTAAACAGGACAGATGTTCACAGGAAAAAAAGAACAGGAGCTATTGTAGGTGCAGCAGTTATGACTGTACTTATGGTATTCACCATGGTAATGATGTTGTGGGGGAATTCACAGGATCCTATACCGTTGGGAATGTTTCTGCTTCTTCTGGCAATCCCTCTTGTGATCATTATCGGAACATTAGCAGCACTTGCAGGAAGAATGAAAGAAATCGAAGGAGGAGAAGAGGATGAAGCTTCTAAGTATTGAATATATTCCAGGTGTTGAATTTGAACCACTTGGAATCGTAAAGGGAACAGTGGTACAGACCAAGAACGTAGGCAGAGATTTTATGGCAGGCATGAAAACGCTGGTAGGCGGTGAAATCGTAGGATATACGGAAATGCTTAATGAAGCACGTCAGATTGCCACGAAGCGAATGGTAGACGAGGCAAAAGAAATGGAAGCTGACGCAGTGATTGGTGTGAAGTATGGCTCTTCACAGGTAATGTCAGGGGCTGCAGAAGTAATTGCCTATGGAACCGCTGTAAAGTATAAATAACCGAAAAATAATGGAACTCCCGGGAGCGTTTGTTTCCGGGAGCTTTTTTTGACCCTGGCATCGGAATATGTTATTATCAGAAGTAAAGAACAGTGGTAACTATTCAGAAGGTAGTATCCCGCGAGGTGTTTTGGCATGTTCTTTGCCAAAATCCCGAGACATACAAGGCAAAATGCCATCATCGAAGGTGATTTGGAATGCATTTTGACTCGTAACTGTGAGGGTACTGAACAGTTACGAACAGTGATAAAATTGAGAAAACAGACTATAATTACAGAAGTGGGGGCGTTTATATGAAAAATTATTCGGAAGATGCCAGTAAGCAGTATCATATTCAGGTTGGAAAAGGTGAAGTGGGACGTTATGTAATTCTTCCAGGAGATCCCAAACGTTGCCGGAAAATCGCTCAGTATTTTGATGATCCAGTTTTTGTGGCAGATAACAGAGAGTACGTGACTTATACCGGAACGCTGGACGGTGTAAAAGTAAGCGTGACTTCCACCGGTATTGGAGGGCCTTCTGCTTCCATTGCAATGGAAGAACTTTATCGCTGCGGAGCAGATACTTTTGTACGGATCGGAACCTGTGGAGGAATGCAGACAGAAGTAAAAAGCGGAGATATTGTGGTTGCAACCGGTGCAATACGAATGGAAGGAACCAGTAAGGAATATGCACCCATTGAATTTCCGGCAGTAGCCAATCTGGATGTGATCAATGCCCTTGTAGAAGGTGCCAGAAAAGAAGGATGTGAGTTCCATACAGGTGTTGTACAGAGCAAAGATTCTTTTTATGGACAGCATGAGCCGGAAATAAAGCCAGTGAGCTATGAGCTGATGAACAAGTGGGAAGCATGGAAACGTATGGGATGTCTTGCTTCCGAAATGGAATCAGCAGCTCTTTTTATAGTGGCAGGTTATCTGAGAGTACGTGTGGGAGCCTGTTTCCTTGTACTTGCCAACCAGGAAAGGGAAAAAGCAGGTCTGGAGAATCCGGTAGTTCACGATACAGATAAGGCAATCCAGGTGGCAGTAGAAGCGATTCGTGAACTGATCCGCAAAGACAAAGCACAGGAAAAAGGAGAACAGTGATGAATTCAGAGACCGTAGTCATGGAAAAGAAACAGATTGAAGAGATGATCGACCTGGCCGTCAGACAGATGGATTATTCTTATGTACCCTACTCAAAATTTCATGTAGGGGCGGTACTTCTGGCAAAAAACGGTACTTATTATACAGGATGCAATATAGAAAATGCCGGTTATACTGCAACAAACTGTGCAGAAAGAACTGCTTTTTTCAAAGCAGTCAGCGAGGGGGCAAAGGATTTCAAAGCAATCTGTATTGTAGGTGGCAAAGAGGGAGTGCTTACAGAATATGCTGCACCATGCGGGGTATGCAGACAGGTTATGATGGAGTTCTGTGATCCGGAAACATTTCAGATCATACTGGCAGTCAGCAAAGAAAAATATGACATCTATACTTTAAAAGAGCTTTTTCCACTGGGGTTCGGACCAGCGAACCTGGCGTAGTTTCATGCCGGACAGGCAGAAAGGGATATTTATGGAAACTTACAAGAGAGTATTTGTGATCGTTCTGGACTCACTTGGAATCGGGGCTATGCCGGATTCTGAAAAATTTGGTGATAAAGGTGTAGATACTTTTGGACATATCCTGGATAAAATGGGAAAACTGGATATTCCCAACCTTCGGAACCTTGGAATGCTGAATCTTCACAAAGGTGGTACTATGGAAGGAATTGAGAAACCTCTGGGTCGCTATATGCGGATAAGAGAAGCCAGCAATGGAAAGGATACGATGACAGGTCACTGGGAGATGATGGGGATTTATACACGGAAACCCTTCAAAACATTTACAGAGACTGGTTTCCCAAAGGAACTGATTGATGAACTTGAAAAGAGATGCGGGAAACGTGTAATCGGAAACAAAAGTGCCAGTGGTACAGAAATTATAGAAGAACTGGGAGAAGAAGAAATCAATACAGGAGCCATGATCGTTTATACATCGGCAGATTCTGTTATGCAGATATGTGGAAACGAAGAAACCTTTGATCTTGCCAATCTGTACAGATGCTGTGAAATTGCCAGAGAACTGACCTTAAAAGATGAGTGGAGAGTGGGAAGAGTGATTGCCCGTCCCTATGTGGGAAAGAAAAAGGGCGAATTCAAAAGAACCAGCAACCGTCATGACTATGCACTGAAACCCACAGGAAGAACCGCTTTGAATGCATTAAAAGATGCAGGGCTGGATGTGATCGGCATTGGAAAAATCAATGATATTTTCTGTGGAGAGGGAATTACAGAAACTTATCATTCTGAAAGTTCTGTTCATGGCATGCAGCAGACCATAGAGGTTTGTAAAAAAGATTTCCATGGTCTTTGCTTTGTGAATCTGGTTGACTTTGATGCATTATGGGGACACAGAAGAAATCCGGAAGGATATGGTCATGAAATCGAAAAGTTTGATAAAGGACTGGGAACCCTTATGAAGGAAATGAGAGAGGATGACCTGTTGATTCTGACAGCAGATCATGGAAATGATCCCACCTATACAGGAACCGATCATACCAGAGAGTATGTACCATTTCTTGCATATTCACCCAAAATGAAAGAAACAGGAGCTATGGAAAACCAGAATACTTTTGCAGTGATCGGCACTTCTGTTGCAGAGAATTTTGGTGTGGAGATGCCGGAAGGAACCATAGGAAAATCTATCTTGGAACAGTTGAAGTAAAATTGTCGAAGGACATATGAAAAGGTGAATTATGAAAAATACGATAAGAAAAACCGGGAAGGTGTTGAGTTACATTGCAGGGATTGTTCTGCTCGTTCTGCTGGGATACATCATCTATCTTTATGTAAGTTACCACCGTATACCGGATAATCAGGAACTTACAGTAGAGACCATATCTGAGGAAGAAAAAGCAGGAGACCAGCTGACAACAGGACAGAAATATTCCGCACTGACTTATAATGTAGGATTTGGTGCCTACACACCAGATTTCAGTTTCTTTATGGATGGAGGTAAATCTTCCTGGGCAAAAAGCAAAGAAAGTGTGAAAGAAACCATCAAAGGTGCAGGAGAACTGGTAGCTTCCCGCAATCCGGATTTTGCACTCCTTCAGGAAGTGGATCTGAATTCTACCAGAAGCTATCATGTGGATGAGTATTCTGTTTTAAAAGAAAACATTCCTGCTTATGACAGTGTTTTTGCACAGAATTATGATTCTGCATTTCTGTTTTATCCTTTTACACAGCCTCATGGCAAAAGCAGGTCAGGTCTTGCCCTGTTTTCAAAATATCCTGTAACAGATTCCCTGAGAAGAAGTTTTCCGGTATCTACTTCTTTCAGTAAGTTTTTCGACCTGGACAGATGTTACAGTATTTCCAGAGTGCCGGTAGATAATGGCAGGGAACTGGTTGTTTTTGAGTTACATATGTCTGCCTATGGAAACAGCGATGCAATCCGGGAAGGGCAGATCAATATGCTTGCAGAAGACATGGCAAAAGAATACGATGCAGGAAATTACGTAATCTGTGGCGGTGATTTCAACCATGACCTGAAAGCTTCGGAGGATGATTCAGAAGACAGAGAGTCCTGGGCCTATCCTTTCCCAAGAGAAAAGCTCCCGGAACATTTTGGATTCTGCATTGACCAACTGACAGAAAAAGAAAAAGCTTCTCTCTGGGACAGTGCACGTAATGCAGACATGGAATATGTTCCGGGGGAGACGTATACTGTAACACTGGATGGTTTTATCATTTCTGATAATGTGGAGTGTCTTTCCTACGAGGATATAGAGACAGGATATTCTTATTCCGATCACGATCCGGTGTATATGGAATTTAAGCTGCATTGAGAGGAGGAGAGATAATGAAAATAGGAAAAATCCTTCTTGGTGCAGGCATACTGGCAGTGTGCACTGCAGGTATTTATTTGGTAACATTATGGAACAGTATGTCTGTGGATTTTGATCAGTTTGAAGAAGATGAAGATGAGGAACCTTCAGTATCTGAACTTTCTTTTGATGAACAAAAAGAGCAAAGAGGTATGCTTGTATGTTGTTATGAGAATACGGATTGCATTGAAAAAACAGAAGAAACCAAAGTGTCAGACAGCTACTGGGCTGATTCACTGATTTTTGTTGACGAAACAGGTGTCGGATGTGGAGTTCTGATGTCGCAGGATACGCCGGTTACGTCTTCTGCGTTTCCAGGAACATATACAGTTTATTCAGAAGCCCTGGGGCTTGAAAGTACATTTACGATACCGGCAGCAGGAACTTATCAGAAACTGGTCTGGGATTATAAAGCAGGAACTTTTGAAGTATTGCCTTCAACAGAAGAAGAAGCAAGAAAATATTTTCGTAAAGATGATTGAGGAGTATGTGGATGTCAAAGCAGAACTGGTTTGATTTTTACAGGCACTCATGTTATCATTAAAAGAAAAAAACAATGGGGTATTGTCAGAGATGACGATACTCTATTTGTGTTTATCACAGTATTTGCTGGTGATAAAGAATCATTAAATGACAGCATACAGAGGAAAGACATACAGAGGAAATACATATGGAAAAGAGAACCAGCAAAAGCTCTCGCCTTATAAGAGGAGGACTTGCAGTTTTTACGATTATTCTTGTTATTCTTATTTTTGGAGTCATACATGTAGTATCTGGAATCCAGGGAACTGCACGAGTGGTTAATTATGCAGGACTTGTCAGAGGTGGAACCCAGCGTATGGTGAAGATGGAAATTGCCGGTGAACCTCAGGATAAACTGATAGAAACCATACAGTCTTATATTGACGGTCTGCGTAAAGGCAGCAAAGAGCTGGATTTTGTACGTCTGGACGACAGAGAATTTCAGGATAAGATGCAGGAACTGGACATTTATTTTCAGAAACTGAAAAAAGAGATTTACCTGGTTCGGGAAAAAGGCTATCAGAACACAGAAATCATTTCCAAAAGTGAGAAATTCTTTGGGATCTGTGATGAAGCAGTGGGTTTGTCAGAGATATATTCCCAGGAGAGGGCCACATCTCTGGAAAAACTGGAAAGACTGATCGTACTGGATGTTTTCTGCCTGATCCTTCTGACAGCGATAGAACTTATCAAAGCTATCCGTTATGCGGCACTGAACAGAGCTTTACAGAAAAAAGTCTATCTGGATGAAGCCACAGGACTTCCAAACAAGAATAAATGTGAAGAGCTGCTGAGTGATTTCTCCCTTCTGGAAGAGTCCATAGGTGTCTGTGTTTTTGATCTGAATAATCTTCGCATCATCAACAACAGTATGGGGCATGAGATGGGAGATGAATATATCCGTCGTTTTGCAGTGCTTCTGAGAGAATCTGTACCGGAAGAATATTTTGTAGGACGTGCAGGTGGCGATGAATTTATTGCTATTATGAAAAATCAGTCCCATGAACAGATGCAGGAAATCCTGAAAAGACTTCGTGCGCATGTATGGAAATACTCAGAAGATCACACAGATATGCCCATCAGTTATGCTGCCGGTTATGCTCTTTCTGAAGATCAGGAAGACTGTACCATGCGTACACTTTTTGCAGAAGCAGACAAAAATATGTACATCAACAAAAACCATATGAAACTGGAAGAAGCAGCACTTATCAGAGAACAGGATCAGAAACTTCTGCGAAGGGTAAAGGTGCTGGGCAAACCTTTTTCAGACTGTCTTTACTGTGATGCAAAAAGGGATACCTACCGTACCATACGAAGAAGTGACAATTTTTTCCTGGCAAAAGAAGGAAATTATTCTGGGGCAGTAAAACAGATTATAGAGGAGCAGGTAACAGAAGAAGACAGAAGTAATGTGGAATCTATGATCCGAAAAGAAACTCTGAATGAGATACTCAGCCAGGATAATCCTGTTGGGGAAGTACAGTATCAGTATCAGGGGAAAGATACTGTCTATGGCAGGATTACTGTGATTTATGTGGATCAGGATGAGGAAGAAAATCTTCATCATTTTTTACTTGCTTTTGAAAATATACATTGTGATTATGATGTGGCAGACGCAAAACGGCAGTTAATGTTGTTTTATGAACAGCTGAAGCAGTCTATTCTGGAAAATGGAAATTATGTAGATGCACTTCTGGAAACAGCCACAACTGTTTATTCTGTAAATATCACAGAGGACAGAGTAGAACAGAATTTTATCCGTAAAGAACAGAGTCACCAGATCAGCCTCAGTGAACTGGGGCTGGAACTTCCATGTTCCTATAATGAATATTGCAGAAGAAGATCAGAGCAGATTACCCGGGAAACACTGGAAAGTTATCGTATCATTGATACAGTATCCAAGCTTCTGAAGAGATTTGCAGCAGGAGAAAAACAGATCACTGTGGAATATCAGGAAAAAAATATTGATGGTACTATACGCTGGGTTCAGAAGACAATCCTTATGTCTGAAAGTATTGTTTATGACCGGGACAGCGATTCTGAGAAAAAAGTGATCTACGGAATGGTACTTCTGAAAAATACTACAGATCTTCATCAGAGAGAACAGCTGGAAATGGATCGTCTGAAAGCTGCCTATGAAGAGGCAGAGACAGCAAATAAGGCCAAAACTGCTTTCCTAAGCAGGATGAGTCATGATATCCGCACACCTATCAATGGGATTATGGGTATGCTTCAGATCATCAGCAAAAACAGAGATGATCATGAAAAAGTAGATGACTGCCTGGAAAAAATACAGATATCAGCCGAACATCTTCTGGCACTGATCAACGATGTACTGGATATGAGTAAGCTGGAAGCAGGAAAAGTAGAACTGGATCATATACCTTTTAATCTGACAGATGTGCTTAAAGTAGCCTATGCTCTTAATGATGCCCAGATTTCTCTGGGAGGAATCACATTTATCTCTCACCCATATGAACTGCAGCATACAGAGCTGATCGGAAGTCCACTGCATCTGCGGCAGATTCTTCTTAATCTGTTTAACAATGCAATGAAATACAACAGGCCTTCAGGAACCATAGATACATACACAAGAGAACTTTCTTTTGATGGCCAGAAGACAGTGATAGAATTTAAGATTGTAGACACCGGTATCGGAATGAGTGAAGAGTTTGTAAAAAAGGAACTATTTAAACCATTTACTCAGGAAAAAACAGATGAAGCAAGGACAGAATACAAAGGAACCGGGCTCGGAATGGCAATCGTAAAAGAACTTGTTGAAAAAATGGGTGGCACTATTCAGGCAGAAAGTGTGTTGGGAAAAGGAAGTACCTTTACGGTAGTGATTCCCTTTGAAATCGACAAAACACCAGAACAACACGTTCCTTTCGGGGCATCGGAGCAGATTCAGGTGGAGGATCTCAAAGGAACCAGAATACTTCTGGTAGAGGATAATGAGCTGAATATGGAGATTGCAGAGTTCATGCTGGAAGACGGAGGAGCTGTTGTCCTGAAAGCATGGAATGGAAAAGAAGCTATAGAAATATTCGAAAAATCAGAACCTGGTGAGATTGATCTGATCATGATGGACATTATGATGCCGGTAATGGGTGGACTGGAAGCTACCAGAAAGATACGGACTCTGGACAGACCGGATGCTGCAACGATTCCGATAGTGGCGATGACTGCCAATGCTTTTTCAGATGATATCAGGAGAAGCCGGGAGGCTGGTATGAATGAACATCTTTCCAAGCCACTGGAAATGGAAAAAATTATCAGAACAGCAGCCCGGTATTGTAGAAAAAGGTAGTTCTTCGTGATATAATGAAGCTGTTGTGAAAGACGAGGGGTTTATAAAAAGTACATCAAAGAATTTGTATCAGGAGGTATTTTTATCATGAGAGAAGTAAAAGCAACGAAGATCAATGCAGCAGACTTTGCACCATATGGTACATTCTGTAATATGACAGAGCCGGAAGGATATCCGTTACAGGGTGAGATCCATAAGTTCTATCCGGATCGTATATCAGGAACCTGCATGGGAACGATGGCATTTTCTCCAATCGCAGTTCGTAAAGACGAACGTATCATTAAGGCAGCAGAATATCATACAACTACCTGGGAAGGCATTGTAGCGCTGGATGATGACATGATCATTCATGTGGCACCTGCTTCTGCCGGTACACCAGTTCCAGAGCTTGCCAAGGCATTTATTGTTCCCAAAGGACATATGGTAAAGATCAATGCAGCAATCTGGCATTTGTGTCCTCTTCCTGTAAATAACGAAGAACTTCATGCAATGATCATTCTTCCGGAATGTACTTATGCTAACGACTGTACAGTAGTTGATTTTGAAGAGAAAGACTGGTTTAAGATTACTGTATAAAGCACGGTGAAAGCTACAGTGATGGTGTAATCAGCATACTATGAAAATTATGAGTGACTTGTCAAGTTGCTAATATCTTGTTCCTGATAGATCGTTTTTTTATAATAAGTCCATAAGAAAACACGTCAGGAGGATATGAAAATGTTAAATGGAAATGTAAAAAATGAAAATCCGGTAAACGAGGAATAAACTTGTTTACCGGATTTTTTTACAGAAGAAGGTTGATGCCCTTAATCTTGGAAAGATTCTCTTTCATTATTGTCTGAAAAGAACTGGTAAGGACATTATCTTCTGAAATAAGTTTTACCAGATAAATAATTCGTTCGGGTGGTGGAGACATCAGTTTTCGTGTAGAAAGAAAAGGATTTTTAGTAAATTTATTTTTTACAGAAGCAGGTACAATTGTCCATATATCTTTATTAAATGATAACATAAAATCCTCAACCTGTGCTATAAGATGAGCTTCAATAAAAGGTTTTGAATCTTTACGAAACCAGTAATCCCACCATTTAGTGAAATCAGATGAGTAAGGAGAATAAATTGCATTGCATGCTTTCAGCAAATCAGGAGATACAGTGTCAGGGTAGTTGCTGTCTGAACGGCAGATAAAATACATTGGTTCGCTGTACATGGGGATGGAAACAATATTTTTGTAGTAATAATCAGCTCCCGTAAAAGCAAGATCAGCGTGTTGACGTTGAATAGCATCAAAGCATTGGGGATAATCAGCAGTAACAAGCTTTAATGAGATTTCGGGATATTGATTAATAAAATCTTTATATGTTTTGGGAAAAATATACATATGAGGACCATCCGATGAACAGATCGTAAAAGTTTTTCGGGTGTTTTTAAATTTTAAGGTTTGTAATTCGTTGTCAAGAGATTGATATTGATATGCAATGCTGATGAGAGACTCACCACTATCTGTCAGGGAAATATTTTTATGACCTTTACCGCGGACAATCAACTGACAGCCAAGTTCTTTTTCAAGAGCAAGAAGACGTTTGGTAAGAGCTGGCTGAGAAATGAAAAGAGATTCAGCGGCGCGGGTAAGATTTCCATATTTGACAACAGATAAAAAAGCTTCAAGATCCAGATGGTTCATATCATTTTTTCCTTTGAATAATAACTATTTAGTTATATATTAGCATTAAAATATTTATTTTACAATGAAAAACAGAGCTTATATAATGACTATATTAAGATATTTTGCCGGATATCAAAAATAAAATACAGATACAGTAAAAATTGGGAGATATTAGAATGAAGTGCGAAGAAGTCAAAGGATTGCTTGAAAAAAACATATTCAGCGACTGGAAGCAGAAGGACATAAATGCTATGACATTCCAATGGGTGGAGCAACAGCATTGTTTGCTGAAAAAGAAATTCTTGGCGAAATTATTTAAAATATTATGGGAAAGGCTGGGAGAATAAATTATGGAAAATAAAAAAAACGGCCTGGTGGGTAAGATATTTTCCTATGGCGGATCTTATTTCGGCGGAGTAGTAGGAGCAGTTCTTTATTCTTAAAATGGTAATGCAGCTTTTC
>OLPT01000510.1_pt1 | contig 29114 bp, 17 predicted proteins | sample 1673051 | NCBI WGS metagenome assembly OLPT01 (sample SAMEA3136750, study PRJEB25190) | human gut metagenome | biome: human gut; feature: human-associated habitat; material: faeces | place: Austria | collected 2013
CCTTGCCCGTCCCGTCCAGAAGCTCATCGTGGCGGATGCCCACAAGCTGCGCGCCGACCTCCAGCCCGTTGGTGAGCTTCACGCGTTTGGTGCATGGATAGGGGATATGGCCGTCATCGTCGAGCAGGTGATAGCGCTTGGCGATCTCGCGCGCCTCATTACGCGTCTCTGCAGCCTTGATCTTAAGCGAAATCTCCTGCAGCTGATCCCAGGTGTAGTCGTCAAGGGAGCTGCGGATGCCGTCGAGGTAGTCGGGAATGCCGAAGCCGTGAGTGGCGGCTCCAATGGCGCCGAGTCCCACGACGGCAGCGGCGACGCCGCCGATAATAAACCGGCGGCGGGTTATGGCATCGCGACGGGCCTGCTCCAAAAGCGCTCGGGCGCGTTCACCGGCAACGTCGACCTTAAGGTGCGTGCCGGCATCGATGTTGATGGGCTGGTTGGAGAGCCCTGGCGTGCTTACGGCCGATTCGCCCAGGTCGGGAGCGAATGCCAGCAAACCCTCGTAGAACTCGCGCTCGCTGGGGCGCGATGCCTGGTCGGTCACGAGGCAGGACATGATGAGGTCGGCGAACGCCTGGTTGTCACCCTTGTGGGCGACGAGCGGCTCGGGCTCGTTTTGCGTTTTGAGCAGGTAGTACGAGCTGACTTCATGCGCTTGGTGCCTGGCCGCCCTAAAGGGGGTGTGACCGCTGTAGAGCTCGTAGAGAATACTCGCGATGGCGTACACGTCGACGGAGGGAGAGCGACGTAGCTCGGCAACGTTGGGGATATCGCGAGTGAGCATTTCGGGCGCGGCGTACGCCGGCGTGGCATAGCGCCAAATGTCGGCGCGCTGCGTGAGCGTGTCGCTGCCCAGGGCCGGGACCGAGGAGCCCATATCGACCAGACACGGCTTAAACGCCAGAGCCTGCACCTGCTCGTCGATGCCAAGCTCGTTGGTGCGGAACATGATGTTCGCGGGCGACAGGTCGCGGTGCACAAGCGGCGTCTCGAGGTTTTGGGTCGACAGCAGCGTGCCCAGGACAGCGCAGCCTACCGATGCGGTGGCGGCACAAGTCACGCCCTCGCCATCATGCGGCAGCATGCTGGCTGCTTTGTCGAGCGACGTACCCTCGATCCACTCCATAAGGATGAGCGGTTCGCCCTGGCACGTGCCATAGCCGTAGACGTGGGGAAAACCGCGCAAGTGCGACACACGGCAGAGGTTTCGGTATTCCTCAAAAAGCGCGGCGGTGTTTGCAAGATGCATGGCGGATTCGTCTGCCGTACGCGACGGGGTATTGGTTCCCAGCGCACGCATGAGCGTGTTGTCCGCGAGCACTTTGACGGCGAATCGCTCGTTTGAGGTGTTATGCGCCTGCAGCACAAGGCCCGTGTTGCCATGCGAAGAGCGGTCGGCTTTGACGATGAGCGTCATAAAGCGGCGTTTGGCGAGCTCCTCGTCGGCGGGATTGACGGGGGCGGCGGTATCGAACGACTCGAGCTGAAAGAGGACCGTCGTCGAATCGGACTGCGGAGTGGTATCTGCCATGGTGACCTTACCTTGTGGTGTCGCGGACGCGGGCGCACCGCTTCTTACCAAATAGACGTTGTGCCCGGTACGCCACGTACGGCGCCGGGCACAATGCTAAATTGCGAGTTTCATAACCAAAAAACGGGTCGTGGCACCCAAACAAATAGTGTCGCTGTGCCACAGGGGAACGGGCGGGTATTCGACGCCGGGTCTGCGTGTATGGCGCGGCGGCTCGACCACGTGCTGGGACATATCCGCGCCCGAGATGAGCACGGTGCCGTTGGTGGAACCTAGGCCCTGCACGTACCAGTAACCGTCCTTGGCAAAAACGCGTGCATGTCGGCGTGAGACATCGCGGTCGACGTCGGTGATGGCACCGGTGCCCGTGGCGAGCGAACCGATTACGGTGCCGCCCTCGCCCTCGTTGAGCGGGTACAGCGGAGGCTTGGCGGCGTTGCCCACAATGCGGATAAGGCCCAGGCGCTCGGCATGCTTGACCTCGGGCTCGACGGCGGCGGTAAAGCCTTCGCCTACGCTGAGCTCGGTGGTGGAGAAGTGCCCGCCCATCTTGTCGGCGATGAGCGTCTCGGTCACCTGCACGGCGGCTTGCGGGTCGCACAGGCAGCCGCACGCCACAAACAGCGTGACCAGCGGTAGTGCACAATCGGCGGCCGTGGTGCCGGGCGCGGCGATGCGATCGCAGGCGTTGCGGTAGATGCGGTCGTCGAGTCCGTAGGCGCTCAGCGACTCGCGCATGGCGTCGGCGGCCTCGCCGCTATAGTGCTCTGCCACCATGGCACGAGCCATCTCACTGCCACCGAGGTTGGAGATCAGGCGAGCGGTGATGTTTTGGGCCGTCTGGGTGATATCGGCAAACAGCTCGGGGCGCGGACGCTCGACGGGGGCGTGAACAACCTCACGCGATAGGAACGTTCGCTCGTCCACACGGTCGCGTGGTGCTTTGCCACCGGCCATAGGGGTGGAGCGCAGCAGCATCCAAGCGGTATCACGATTGGTGATTCCGCCGAACTTGCGCAGATCGTCGAACATGACGGAGCGCGGTGTCTCTCGATCCATTGGTCCCCTCCTTGCGGTTGCAGCACGCTGGTCGCGCTTGTATGCGGACGGACATATGCATCTACTATATCCGATTGGGCGGACTAAAACATGCACGTCAACGCCGTCTTTACATTGCTATAAATGGGCTGGGGCGCTGGTGTTAGATAATCGCGTCGAATTTGGGCATAACGCGCCAGTCGCCAGCGTCGTCGAGCACGCCCCATTTGCCGCTTTCGTTGTCCTGTACAGGCAAAAAGACGTCGGTGGAGGTGTAGAAGATGTCGCCCGTGGCACGGAACTTGGGCTCGACTTGCCAAGCGCCGCTCACCGTCGAGCAGCCCCAAAGGCCGGTCGCCTGATCCTTGGCGGGTGCCCAGCCGTTGGCGAACTCGCGCGCCTCGGCAAAGGTGGCAGAAAATGCGCGCGTGCCGTCGGGCAGAATATAGCCCCACGAGCCGTCATCGAACTGTACGGTGGCGCGATTGCTGGCAAAGCGGCGTGCGGATTTAAACTGCGGCTCGATTTTCCACTGCCCATAGCCGTTGATGTAGCCCCAGGTGGTGCCGTCCTGCGTCGCTGGCCCTAAGCCGTTTGCCGAATCCCAGCCGCCCAGGCCTCTAAAGGTCGGCGGCACGTCGTTGCGCTTGCCGGTCTTGATGTAGATGTAGCCCCAGCTGTCCTCTTCGTTGCTGGAGCGGTAGGGGACAAAGTTGCCCAGTACCATATCGCCCATGGCGTAGTACTTGGCCTCGACGATCCACTTTCCCTGGCGGTTGAGCACGCCCCAAAAACTGGTCTGCGCATCTTGGGCGACAGCGCCGTAGTCGTTGAAGGGCCGGGTGTCCGAGAACTGCGGCTCGATGGCCCAATTGCCGTCCTGGTCGATATAGCCCCACATGCCGGTGGCGGAATCGAGCGCGGCGGCAAGCCCGGCACCGTAAAGCCGCATGTCGCTGTAAGTCGGTTTGACCTTCCAGGCGCCGGTGTCGTCAATCAGACCCCACTTGCCGTCGCTTTGGGCGGCATAGCGCATCTCCACGCTGATGGTGTTGGACGACGTTGCGGAGGTGTCGGAGCTGTCCGAAGCGTCGGAGTCGCTGTCTTTTTTGCTTTTGGACGAGCTGTCGTCGCTTTTGGCGTCTGCCGCAACCGCGGTGTCATTGCCGTTGTGTAGGTTCCGCGACAGCAGGTAGGCGCCGCCACCGACAAGTGCCGTAAAGGCGAGGCCTCCCGCTGCGAGAAAAGCGCGGCGCGAGACGGACGTTGTCGGGGCGGCGGGCATGGACGCGGCGGCCGACACGGCGGCATCGGCGCCGTAGGCGGCCCGGGGCGCCTCGAGCACAACCGGTACGGGCAGGTAGGACGCGCGGTCCCGATGTCCGTGGTCCAACGGGGCATCTTCGGCGGCGGCATCAGGCGCGGCTGCAAATGGGTCAACCGGAGCGGCGGCGTCGTTGTCGTCCAGCGGGAACATGACGGGCTGCGCGGTGTCGAACGTGGCCGGCACGGGCTCGTCGATACTTGCTCCCGGCCCAATGTAGGTCGTCTGGGCGTCCATGGCCCTGCTACCCCAGACCGGCTCGGGCGTGGGCCAGTCGCCCAGTTCGCTCGATTGCCAACGGCGCAGCAGGTCGAGCATCTGCTCGACGGAGGGGCGCCGCTCCTGATCGACGGCGAGTCCCGCCACGATAATGCTGACGAGCGCCTCATCGGCGGCAGTGCGGGCCTGTGGTATCTCAAAGACCGTTTCGGTTTTGACGCGGTAGGGCGATGCGGTGCCCAGCGCCTGCAGGTTAAACGGAGTGTGTCCGCAATACAGCTCGTAGAGCACGCTCGAGAGCGCGTAGATGTCGACCGTGGGGCTCAAGCGCCTGGTCTCGATGCCTGCGATGTCGTGGGTGAGCATCTCGGGCGGCGCGTACTCGGGCGTGCCGCCGCGCCAGACGTCGGCGCGCACGGTAAAGGTGGGGTCGATGGGATTGAGCGCCGTGGAGCTGCCAAAGTCGATGAGGCGGATATCAAAGTCGAGTGTGGCAAGCTGGTCTTGGAGCGAACGCTCGCTCGTGGCGATCATGATATTGCGCGGCGAGATATCGCGGTGCGCAACGCCCGTGTCCAGGTGACGTACGTTATTGAGAATTGAGAGCACGGCAACACCGATGGCCGCCACCGCGTCGCCGCGTACGCCGCCGTCCTCGTGGGGGAGCTGCGGAGTGATGTGCTTGAGCGTGGAGCCCTCGACCCATTCCATAACGATGAGCGGCTCGCCGTTGCTGGTGCCATAGCCGTATACGCGTGGAAAGCCCTTGAGGTGCGAGACGGTGAGCTGGTTGCGATATTCCTCGAACAGCACGGCGCGCATGCCGGCGGCGATGCGCTCGTCCGTGGTGTCGCTCACGTGCAGGCGCTTGATGGCAAAGATCTCGCCGGCGGTGTTGGTGGCACGCTGGACTACGCCCGTGCCGCCCTGGCCGGCCTCGCTTTGGACGAGGAACATCGAGAAGCGGCGGCGCGATTCGTCGCGCTTGGCGGGATCAAAGGCAACCGCGGGCTCAAACGTGTCGAGCACGATGAGCTCCTGCTGTCCTTGATTGTCCATCTTCGCCCCCTGAGTGTCGGTCGTGATGAGGCGCGGACGGCGACGGCGCAATTGCCGTCCGCTTTCGCGCGCAATGTCCAATAATATGGCTAGTTTCTCTCATTCGTGGTTGCGGCGCTGTTGAAAAACACCGTTTTGCGTGCAGATGTGCTGCCGCTGTGCGATGATGGGCGCATTTGAGAGGGGCCCACCGCGCCCTTATACCTAGACGAGAAAGGACCCACCATGGGTTTTCTTGATGAGATGCAGGCATCGCTCGATCGTACGGCTGCGGATGCCAATCGTGCCCTGCAGGTTAACAGAATCAAGAGCCAGATGAATGACGCCCTTAAGCGCCGCCAGCAGCTTGCCGGCCAGCTGGGTGCCAGCCTGTACGAGGCGACCAAGGACAACACCGAGCTGCGCCAGGGCCGCGAGGAGCTTTTTGACGGCATCGCCGCAATCGACAACGAGCGTGCTCAGCTTCAGGCCCAGATTGACGAGCTCGAGCGCCAAGCGCAGGCGGCGGCCTATGCATCCGCATTCATCGATTGCCCGTTTTGCCACAACCGCCTGCAGCAGTCCTCTATGTTCTGCTCGGGCTGCGGCAAGTCCATGGCCGAGATCCAGGCCGAGTTGGCTCGCCAGGCCCAGGCGGCCCCCACGCCGGTCGAGGCCCAGGTTGCTCCTGCCGACGGTGCGGCCGTATGCCCCGCGTGCGGCGCGCCCATCCAGGCGGGTCACGCCTTCTGCATGAATTGTGGCCACAAGTTGGCGTAATCGACAGCGTCTGACCGCGGCTTAGACAGTCGGGGACGATACCTCAAAAACTTTTTCATGTTGCGCAACAACTTTGCGGCAGCAGCGGTGAATATGGTCGTGCGGACCTCAAAGGTCCGCACGACTTGTTGTTTGACCCCAAGGAGGTACCCGATATGTTCTGCCCCGGTTGTGGCGCCAAGATCGACGACGGCGCTCGTTTCTGCCCTGTTTGCGGCCAACAGATCCAGGCGGCGACCGCTGCTCCTGCGCACGCGGCCGCTCCGGCTCAGCCCGTACCTGCCGCTCAGCCCCAGTCCGGCCCCGCCTTTGCTACGGCGCCCGCCATGCATGCGGCTGCCCCCGCCTCTGCCGTGCATCCGGCCCTGTCCATCGCTCGCATCATCCCTTGCGCTCTTGCGGTGGTCGCGATCGTTCTCTCCTTTATGCCGTGGTTTAGCATCTCGCCCACGGTGGTGCAGGCATCGAGCTACGCGAGCCAGGGTGCCAATTTCCTAAGCCAACTTGCCGGCCAGAACACCGACTATTCGTCGAGCCTGGGCTTTGACGAGAGCTACAACGTCTGGAGCCTGGGCAAGGCCGGCGAGGTCGCCGTTACCTACCAGAGCATGTACGACTCGGCGTCCGACCTCGCCAGCTCGCTGAGCAGCTCCTACTACGATGACTATTCCGACTCGGGCCACGGTCATGCTGTGAGCATCACGAATCCCAACTACGGCAAGGTTTCCTCCGGCGGCGTCCCCTTTATCTCGATGGCCGTTACCGCCTTTTGGGCCCTCGGCATGCTCGCCACGATCGCCGGCATCGTGCTCTACCTCACCCAGGGCCTCAAGGTCGTGCTTCCCGCTGGCTGTGGTCTCATGGTGCTCTCGGTGCTGGCCTTTGAGCTGCTGTACGCCAACATGATGAGTGCTATTGGCTCTGCGGCGACCACCCCCATCTTTACGGCGCTGTTTGCCATTGCCGCCGCCGTGCTCACCTTTGTGCTGCGCGAGCAGACTGCTCCGTCGGTTCACTAGAAAACCGGCGCTCAATACGACCGATTCGTGACCCATAGCGGCCGAGGACAACATCCCCGGCCGCTTTTCTTTTTCGTCTTTACCCTCGCTCAGCAGGCAAAACAAAAAAATTTGCGATGAGAGGCAATGTTGTGCAACAACTTTTTGATTTTTGCCCTCATGGTATTGGTAGCAAAGAAAGGCAGGTGCTTACCAAGATGGATCAGACGACCGATAAGAAGAACGTCGCGGCGGCCCCGATCGACGCCAAGGTCGACATGGTTGCCAAGCTCGCCGGCGTCGACGGGCTCAAGCTCGTCTCGAGCGCGGCGGGCGGCACGCAGGTCTTTGTCGGTTCCTGCACGGCTGACGGGCTGCGTGGCACCTCGTGCTCGCTCAAGCTCATCCGTGGCGACATCGATCACCTGCGTCGCCAGGGCGACTTCTTCTGTCGTGTCTCGGACACGCAGGCCGATGCCGGCGGTACCCTTACGCCCTCCTCGCATGGCTTGGCGCGCGTGCTCTTCCACGAGCTCGTCGCCCTGCCCGGGGATGACGTCGTGTTGGCCGTGGTGACCGTCATGGTTCCGGGCGTGTCGTTTGCCGACGTGGTGCGCACCTGCGCCACGGGCGTGCGCACCCTCTCGTTTGCGCAGTCGCTTTTGCTCGTGTCCTCGTGCTTTAAGGCGCTTGCCCAGGCACAGGCCGCCTTTGGTGGGACGTTTGTCCATCAGGACCTTAAGCCCTCCAACATCGTGTTCGAGAGCGACCCCTTTGATCTGGCACCCGACCTTTTGGGGGATATCCCCCGGGCCGCTCTCATCGATCTGGACTTTTCGTTTTTGGCCGAGGAGGGGGCGTACCGCGCCCGCCCGCATGGAACGCCGGGCTATCTGGCACCCGAGCTGCTGCTGGGGGAGGCCGATGGGGCACGCTACGCCCTGCCCGCGTCCGATGTGTTCTCGCTGGGCGTCCTTGCCCACGAGGCACTCTGCGGCAGCCTGCCGTACCTGCCGGGTGCACCCGACGTCGGTGGCTCCGGCAGCGCGTGGCGGGATTTCCTCGGGGCCTGCCGAGACACGGGCGCCGAAGCCATTGCGGTGGACGAGGGCCTGCCGGCGGACGTGCGCGCCGCCATCGCGGCGTGCCTGGCCAGCGACCCCGATGCTCGTCCAAAGGCGGCTCAGATGGCCCGCGTGTTTGACGACCTGGCTCGCCGCCACGTGCAGCTTAAGGGCGACTTTATTGGCGATCGGCACGTGATGGATGTGGTGACGCCCGTCACGTTGCTGTAATGCCGCCCGCACCGGCGGCGATGTTGAGTTACTGGACTGTTCCCGAGGTGTTGCGCAACAGCGCGGGAATGCGGTGGCCCCTAAAGTTTGGGGTGCCGGGGAGTTAGGAAAGGGGGCCTTATGGCGAGCTCCTCTCAGGTTTGCGATTGCGTTCACGAGCATGGCTGGGACAGTGCGTTCTACCGTTTTGCCGAGACCATCAGAAACCTGACGTGCGGCGGCTGCAACCACAAGCACATCTACGCGCTCGTGGGCACCCGTGGCAGGTATATCAACCACAGCAACCCGGTCGTTCGTAAGCGTACGGCCGCAGCGCTGTCCCGCCTGATGCATTCGAGCCGCTATGCAGCCGATATGCAGCAGGGCTATGCCGACGACAGCTCGGTGTTCTCCAAGGCCGCGACTTCGTTGATCGAGATGCTGCACGAGACGACCAAGCTGGACGATGCGGAGCTGTTTGACTACGCGCTCCACACCTCGTGGCCCGAGCTGCTGCGCGGACTGGAAAGCGAGCGTCGCGCCGGTCGCGAAGTCGATCCGCTGCGCATGGCCTGCGAGTCGCACGAGGTGGTGCGCTGGGGCGAGCAACAGGCCGCTTGCGGTTATGCCCCGCTTGCCGAGCTCTTCGCCGCCTGCTTTCGCACCATGGCCTTTGGCTGCCTGGACGATCGCTTCGCCCGCACGCTTTGTTCTCGTACGCCCGCGGAGTCTGATGACTCGCCGGCGGCGTGCGGCGAGCGCGTGTCCAAAGGCGCTTGCCTGGTGCGCACCACGGCCGGAGACGGACCGTGTATCTCGGGCGTGTGGTGCGTGGATGCCGACCGGCCCTTTTCGATCGGGCGCTTTAGCAGTTGCGACGCGATCGAGGCCGACCCGGTGGTCTCGCGTCTGCACTGTCGCGTGTTCATGCTCGACGGCACCTGGTTTTTGGAGGATGGCGGAAGCACTCACGGCACGCGCGTCCTGCGCGGTGAGGACGATGCCCTTTCCTGCGTTTTCGACAGCGGGGGAGAGAAGGGCCCCCGGGCCTTTCCGCTCGAGTTCGGCGACCGCATTGTGCTCGCCGGCCGAATTACCTATTGGTTTTGCGCGCGCGACGCGCATGTTCTGACGATTGGTTAGCCAAATGGAAAAACGAGTTATTCAGCAGCGTGACGGTTCTATGGCACTCGGCTACGTGGTCGCCGACCAGCGTCAGCTCGACAAGCGTCTCTATGAAGCTGTAACCGGCGGCGTCGTGCCCTGCCTGCTGCCCGGCGCGCTTATGCGCTACCCCGATGGCGTGCTCGAGATGCGCTATCGCATTGCCGGTGAGACCTTGGAGCAGCGTCTGACGCGCCCCTTTGACGGCGCCGAGACCTGTGAGCTGCTCGAGAGCATCTCCAGCGCGCTTGATGCCCTGGTTGCAGGCCAGATGCCGCTTATGAACCTGCGCTTTGCCGCCGACGAGGTGGTTATGGACGCCGCCGGCACCGGATGCCGCTTTGTGTTTTTGCCCATGACCGGCATCACGCCCAACCTGGATGGTGTCCGTGTCTTCTTTGAGTCGGTTGCCGCCGCGGTCAAGCCCGCCGACGATATTGCCCAGAACGCGCTGACGTCGCTGAGCTCTTTCTTTAAGAAGTCCGGCCCCTTCGACATCTTGGGTTTCTCGCGCCATCTAAAGCAGGTGAGCGTGAGTGCGATGCTCATGGATGCCGGCACCACCGTGCTCGACGATGGCGATGGCGATGACCACGGCACCACGGTGCTCGATAGCGGCGACGACCACGGCACGACGGTGCTCGATGATGGCGAGGACCTGGACGTGTCTGCCCCCGGCCCCGTGCTGGGTACGGTCGTTCTTTCCGATTTGGAAGACGAGCCGATCGCCGCTACCGAACCTGCACCTGCGCCCGCGCCTGAGACGCAGCCTGCCCCGGAGCCCGAGCCTGAGCCGGAGCCTGAGCCGGAGCCCGAGCCTGAGCCTGAGCCTGAGCCTGAGCCGGAGCCGGCGCCTGAGGACGAGGATGACCTGGCCGACGCACCCATCGCCCAGTCCCGCCCGGATCGCACTGGCGTGCTCAACCCGATCGACTTTAAGGTCGCCGAGGGTTACGAGTCCCTGTTCTCCCAGGATACGGTCGAGCGCCATGGCTCCCATGCGAGCGACGCCAAGGCGCCTGCGCACGCCGCCCACGCTCCCAAGCCCGAGCCTGCTCCTGAGCCTGAGCCCAAGCCCGAGCCCAAGCCCGAGCCCGCCCCCGCGCCCGCGCCTGAGCCCAAGCCCGAGCCCGCACCTGCGCCTGAGTCCAAACCCGCTCCCAAGCCCGAGCCGGCCCCCGCGCCCGCAGCTCCCGAGCGCCACCTGCGCTTCTACCTCACGCGCATTGCCACCGGCGAGCGCTTTGAGGTCCGCGGCCGTCGCTTTGTGGTTGGTAAGTCCAAGCACAGCTCGTTTATGGTCAAGGGCTCCACGACGGTTTCGCGCAGCCACGCGATCTTCGTTACCGACGGTGCTACCTGCACCATCGAGGACGACAACTCGCGCAACGGCACCTTCGTCAACAACGAGCGCATCGATCCGGGCTTCCCGGTCGCGCTCGTCGACGGCGACACCGTGCGCATGAGTGACGAGAACTTTGCATTCGAGGTCCAGCCCGCCTAAGGGCGTGCGACCCACGTTGAGATATTCGAGAAAGGAGCGCAGATGCTTTTTGAAGGGGCCGGTTACTCCAATGTCGGCCGGACGCGCGAATCCAACCAGGATAGCTACCTGATCAAGGTCGCTTCCACCCCCGTGGGCGATGTCGCCCTGGTCGCCGTCGCCGATGGTATGGGTGGCCTTGAGTGCGGCGAGCTCGCCTCTGCCGCGGTCATCAACATGCTGTCCGATTGGTTCGACAACAAGCTGCCCGTGGCCCTGGAGGCCATGGAGAGCTCCGTCGGCGGTTTCGAGAACTTCGTCGACGGTCAGTGGGGCGGCCTGGTTCAGGACATGAACATGGCGCTGATCCGCTACGGCATGGCCGAGCATATGAACCTGGGCACCACGCTTACCGCCATGCTCGCCATCGGCGGCCGCTATTCCATCGTGCACGTGGGGGACACGCGTGCCTACGAGCTCACCGAGTCGGCAACCAATCAGCTCACCGTCGACCAGACCTTTGTGCGTCGCGAGGTCGAGGCCGGTCGCATCACCCCCGAGGAAGCCCTCACGCACCCGCGCCGCAACGTGCTGCTGCAGTGCCTGGGCTCCACCAAGGAGGTCGTGCCCGACCTGATTCACGGCAACCTCGATCGCGATGCTATCTACCTGCTGTGCTCCGACGGCTTCCGCCATGTGCTCACCGACACCGAACTCCGTCGTCGCCTGGGCCCCGACGCCCTGGACGCCAACGCCTGGGACGCCGAGCGTCGTCGCGGCGCCTACGCCACCTGCACCGCCGCCGACCTGGACCGCGAGGAGCGCGAGGGCTTTGAGCCCGGTTGCGTCACGCAGCGCATCGCCGAGACGGCCCAGCTCGTCATGGATCGCAAAGAGGCCGATAACGTTACCGCGCTGGTGCTGCGCGTCCAGCCTCAGGGAGGTCGATAGCCCATGCCGTCTACCAGAAGCAGGCGAGAGGTCGACGCGCGCCGTAAGCGCGTGGGCGACGTCATCAAGGGCCGCTACAAGATTCTGTCGGTGATCGGCAAGGGCGGCATGAGCCGTGTCTACCTGGCCGCCGACCTGCAGCTCACCAACAAGCAGTGGGCTGTCAAAGAGGTCGACCGCAACGCGACCGACCCCACCGGCCGCCCCATCGAGCAGTCGCTGGCAAGCGAGGCCGAGCTGCTGTCCAAGCTCGATCACCCCAATATCGTCGACATCGTCGACATCGAGAAGACCGAGGACTTCATCTACGTCATCATGGACCACGTCGAGGGTACGTCCCTGGCCGACGTGGTGCGCCGCGAGGGCCCGCAGTCCGAGGAGGACGTGCAAAAGTGGATGCTGCAGGTGTGCGACGCCCTGGGCTACCTGCACCGTCAGGACCCGCCCATCGTCTACCGCGACATGAAGCCCTCCAACATCATGCTGCACCCCGATGGCTACATTAAGCTGATCGACCTGGGCGTTGCGCGCGAGTACAAGGACGAGGCCCGCAAGGACACCATCGCCTTTGGTACCACGGGCTACGCTGCGCCCGAGCAGTACGGCAAGGCCCAGACCGACGCCCGTACCGATATCTACGGCATCGGCGCCACCATGTGGCACCTGCTGGTGGGCGAGGCGCCTCCGGTCGAGTTCCCGCTGCCCAACGTTCACACCAAGAACGAGAACGTGGGCGAGGGCTTTGCCGACGTCATCATCCCCAAGTGCTGCGAGCTCGAGCGTGCCCGCCGCTACCAGGACTGCGACGAGCTGGCTGCCGACCTGGAGATCTACAAGGAGCTCACCCGCGAGTTCCGCGATAAGCAGGCCCGCAAGGTCAAGACCTTCTTTGGCTGTGTCATCGCGTGCGTGGTGTGCCTGGTCGTGGGCATTGGCAGCATGGCGCTGCGCGAGTCCACGATTACCGAGAAGTTCGACTACCAGATGAAGCTCGGCCGCGACCAGACCCAGTCGGCTCCCGAGAAGGCCGAGCAAGCCTACCTCGCCGCCATTGGCTATCGTCCGGGCGACGTCGAGGGCTACGAGGGCCTCATCGATGCCTACAAGGCCGACGGCACCTTTACCACCAAGGAGAAGGCGCAGCTCGACGACGTGTACCAGCAGAACCTGACCGAGCTCGAGAATTCGAGCAGGTTCTCGGAGCTGTCTTACGAGATGGGACGTCTGTACTGGTACTTCTACTCCTATGGCGGCAGCAAGGACGACGAGGACGCCAACCGCACCACGCGCATCAAGGCGTCTGCCGAGTACTTTAAGAACGCCGCGGAGGATCCGTCGTTCGAGAACCGCGACAAGGCCAAGATCTACAACGGCATTGCGCAGTTCACGACCAAGATCGCCATCGCGGTCAAGACCGACGATGATTCCGATTCCATGTACAAGGAGTACTGGGGCAACCTGGAGGACCTGGCCGACGAGATCGCCAGCGAGTCCAACGAGACGGTGCGCCTGGACAGCTACGCGCTGATCTCCAACGCCATGGAGACCTACATGGATAAGTTCAAGGCCGCCGGTATTAAGAAGTCGCAGGCCGAGAAGCTCTACAAGAAGGTCGATTCGGGTCTTAAGTCCGTCTCGCCCAAGGATGACGATGCCGAGCAGCGTCGCGACGAGACCATCCAGCGCCTGGAGAACGAGGTCCAGCGCAAGATCACCACGGTGTATTCCAACGCCGTCGTCGCCGAGGATTAAGGAGGGGCGAACATGGAAAACGTTTACTTTTACGTAGCGATCGCCGCGTTTGTTCTCGCGGCCGTGCTCGCCGTCGCCGCGGTGGTTGTGTTTGTGAAGATGGATGTCATCAACGCCATCCGCTTCCTCCAGGGCAAGCGCGTGCCTACGTCTGGCGAGGGCACACGCCGTCGTACGACGCGCGGCTCGCGCGGTGCCGGTGCTAAAAAGTCCGGCAACCCCGCCCGTTCCGTGCTGGGTGGTCCCGAGGGTGACGACCGCGTGACCGACATTGCGCATGAGGGCCCCGAGGGCGACGACAACATGACTATGGTGGTCGCGCCTGTCAGCGACGAGCCCGCATCGGCCCGTCACGCCAAGGCACACGCCGCCAAGGTGGAGAAGGACGTCCGCGACGAGAGCGACGACGAGGGCTTTGCCGGCAGCGAGACCCCGACCGAGGTGCTGACCGAGGACGATCTTGACACCGAGCGTCCGACCGGCGTGCTCGTGGAGGACGAGGAAGATTCCGAGCGTCCGACCGGCGTTTTGGTTGAGGACGAAGAGGATTCCGAGCGACCGACCGGCGTCCTTACCGAGGACGAAGAGGATTCCGAGCGACCGACGGGTGTCCTGGTCGAGGACGACGAAGAGTCCGAGCGTTCTACGGGCCTGCTCGTGGAGGAGGACGAGGAGTCCGAGCGCGAGACGGGCCTGCTCTACGAGACCGACGAGGACTCCGAGCAGGAGACCGGTCTACTCGACGAGGGCGCCGAGGCGTCCGAATCCGAGACTGACGTACTCAGCAGCGGCGATGTTTATGAAAACATCGGTGCCGATGGTGTTGCTCAACACGAGGATGACGGATTCCGCTTCATACTCAAACAGAATGTGATCGTAGTTCATACCGACGAGTCTCTCGATCGGGTCTGCAACTAGGGAAGGAAAATCGAACGATGTCTGTGTTTGATAAACTCAAGGCGTATTCACGTAAGCCTGCAGCCGTGATTCTCGCCACCGTGATGGCTACCTCGACCATCCCCACCACCCCGATCGCCCAGGCCGTGACGGCCGCGTATGCGGAGAGCGCGACGGCCGAGCCGGCGAAGGGTGCCGAGACGTCGAATAAGGGTGAGGTGTACGGTAGGTTCGATAAGGTGAACACCGTATCGCTTGGTTTTGACGCTCATCCCGCCGAGGGAACTGACGGAACGGCTTCTTGCTCCATCTCCAAAAAGGATCTTACCGAGTGGCTCGTTGGCAAGCTTAAGACCGAAGTGCTGCACGATAAGACGGGCAGCTACGATGCTATCCTCAACGATGCAAAAGCAAAAGCAGAGGCAGCACATCCTGGCGCTTCGATTACCGATATCATGATTACGGACATTTCTGATGCGGTTGCGGGAAATCCGACTTCTGACAACGCTGGTGTTAAGGCTGAGATGAAGGACGGGAATCTTACCATCACCTCTAAAACCGCATGCAGTGCAAAGGTTAACGTCCCTGTTGCTTCGGTGAAGTATAAGTTTACCTACTTCTATACTGATCAACCTTCCGAGGGCTCTAAAGAGGATAGCGGTACCGGCGAGTCAACTGGGGCTGAAGATGCCGGCTCGACGACCAAAGAGGAGAACAAGAAGGCTCAGCAGAAGGTGCCCACTCCTGTTCCCAACCAAGAGGGGGAGTATGCTCCCGTTGACGCAAAGAGCTACATTCTTGATGTAAATTCATCTGATATCTGGGCGAATGTTGTAGATAACCTGTCTGACAAGGCCATTGAGGGGCTTGTTTACAAGGGCAAGGATAAGTCCGTTTCCTTTGCTACCGGCGCTGTGACTTCTGGCCTGGTACCCGAGCCTTTGAAAGATTATCAGGATTCGGATAAGTGCTTTACCGCCAAGGTCGATGCAGATACCTATACGGTAACCGTTAGCCCCGTCAAGGCCTCGAAGCATACCGACCCCGTGAGTTTTGATGTTAATTGGCTCTATCCTGACAACACTGTCGCTAAGACCACGAAGGTTACCGTGCAACCCGTCGCCAAAGCGCCGGTCGATCTTGAGCTGAAGGATAGCTTTGACGCGCGCATCCAAGAGAAACAGCAGGAGGCTGTCAAAAACAGCGCCAACGAAGCTGTGAAAAAACAAATCAAAGAGAAGTACGGCGATGATATCAATGTTGATTACTTTAGCGGTGTCACCTTTAAAGATTTGACGGTTGCGGGTGGTAGCACTGAGGTCACCTTCCAGGATGCGGAAGGCGTCAAGGATGATGCTTACTCGAATTACCAGATTAAGGTTCCCGGAGCGGTGACAATCTCCCCTGTCGCAGATAAGAAATGGGCTGAGACAGGCATTATTGCGTATGCCGATAACGGTGGCAATAATAAAGAGATGACTTCCAAGCAGTACGAGGGGAATGCGACTTACTGGTTAAATGGTACCGGCAAGGATGGAAAGATTGCTCCGGTTACATTCGGCTGGGAAGATCACATGCTTACGACGGCTGATGATCCTACTGCAATTACCTCCGAAGAGCTAAGTAAAAACAAGAACAAAAAGGTCGATCCGGGCAACACGGCTATCGATGGCGATCACGGCGGTATCCATCTTTACTCAATTGATGCGGATGGCGTGATTACCCAGACGAGCAACCTTGCTTATCGTCGAGACACTGTTGCTCCCGTGCTGAAGACCTCCGCCTTGATTTCTGACTTCAATACTCGCAACCCGAAAACCCATGACAATCTGACAAACGATTCCAAGTTTGTTACTAAAAAACTGGGGCTTACGGTTGACGTGTTCGATCCGAATGGAGATAACGGTTCAGGCCTTTCGGGCACTCCGGAAATCTCATATGTGTACGGCAAAAATGCCAAATCAAGTGGAAGCGAGAACTCGGGCTCTGGTAATCCTGTCGGTAAGCCGAATGGCAACCTCTTTACCTACGATCTTTCGAGCAACGCTTCCGATCAAAAGGTGTATGCCAAGAACATTAAGGTGAAGACATCCGATGTTGCTGGCAACAAAATGGAGAAGGCTGTTACTCAGGCCGATTCTGATGCCAAGATTGCTGATATCGAATTAATCCAGAACGCTTCGGCGCCAACGATTACTTCTGGTTTTGATAATAACAACGTCCAGCGCGAGGCCAATGGCCGAGGCTATTACAACGCTAACCGTACTTTTACTATTACTGTGACGGATCCCTTCGGTGACTACGTGCAGAAATACGATCGTGATCAGGTTATTACCACGATTACCGACGGCAACGACACCTTTAATGTCACCGCAGGTGATCTCAGGGATGCGGGTAACGACACTTGGACGTTCTCCTACACCTTCGGTGCTAAGGGCGATGCGGACTGCAAGGTTTCTGCGGTCAGCTACGCAAATCTTGCTGGCACCCCGGCAGCCTCTACGTTCTCTGGCGATACCTTCACCATCGATAAGACTGCTCCTAAGCTGAACGTGTCCTGGAACACTGAGGCTGCTCAGAACGGTAAGTATTACAACGCTGCTCGTACGGCTACTATCACGGTTGAGGAGCACAACTTCGATCCGAACCTGTTCAAGATCGAGGCTCCGGTCTCTGCCGGCAACGGTGACGAGGCTACTCCTGCCCAGATCGGTGGCTGGTCCAGCAACGGCGATACCCACACCGCTACGGTGACCTTCCCGGGTCAGGGCGTCTACACGCTCTCCGTCTCCGGTGAGGACCTGGCTTCCAACAAGTCCGAGTCCTACACCTCGCCTGAGTTCGTGATCGACACCATCAAGCCCAAGATCGACATCCAGAATGTCGTCAACCGCACGGCCTATGCCGGCGAGGTCGCCCCGACCGCTGCCGTTCACGACACCAACCTTGCCGATGGCACCTCCATCGAGGTTTCCAAGATCAGCTACCCGCTGTCCAAGGACGATCCGAACCCCTATGCGGGCGCCGCGATCAACACCTCGGCTACCGACAAGTCCGTGAGCTACCTCAACCCGGCCAAGACCAAGGGCAACGACGGTGTGTACACCCTGACCGTTCAGGCTATCGACCTGGCCGGCAACACCGAGTCCGAGGCTGTCACCTGGTCGGTTAACCGCTTTGGTTCGACCTACGTCATCTCCGATAACACCGGCAAGATGCTCGACCAGTACCTCAAGAGCTCCAAGACCACCGATGTTAAGGTGACCGAGATCAACCCGTCCGGCCTTGATGACAACAAGACCTCCGTCGAGCTGACCCGCGACACTAAGAACACGACGCTCAAGAGCGGTGACAACTACACCACCGATTCCGACACGTCGAGCGGTTGGAGCGAGTACAACTACACCGTCAGCAAGTCCAACTACGACAAGGACGGCGCGTACCGTGTGCTGTTCCACAGTGAGGACGCTGCTGGCAACTCCTCCGAGAACACCATGGAGGGCAAGAACGCCAAGAAGTCCGGCGCTGCAGCCGAGATCAACTTCGCCGTTGACGACACCGCGCCCATCGCTTCCTTCGTCGACCTTGCTTCCAACGGCAAGTACGAGGAGTCCTCGCACAAGGCCAAGGTGAGCTTCGAGGACAACCTCAAGCTTTCGAAGGCTCAGATCAAGGTGAACGGCAAGACCGTGGCCACCTTCACGGCCGACCAGCTCGAGAAGAGCCCGATCCGCGAGTTCACGCTCGACGGTAGCTCCTCTAAGCAGGACGTCACCGTTGTCGCTTGGGATGCCGCGGGCAACAAGTCCAAGGAGCTTAAGGCTACGGGCGTGCTCGTCACCAACGACTCCTTCGTTCTGTGGATGAACAACCTGCCGCTTATGGTTGGCACCATCGTCGCGATCGTTGTCGTCGCTGGCGGTATCTACATGGTCGTCGCCAAGAAGCGCAAGGAGAACGAGGAGAAGTAAGCTCTTCGCAAGACGCTTGTGCATCTGTGAGCTTTACGGCGCCTTGCCCCATTGCTGGGCGGGGCGCCATTTTTGTTAGGAAAGGATTGATCGATGAGTTCCAAACAGGCACTGTGCCCGTTTTGCGGACAGCCGGTCGATGAGGGAATGCGTTGCTGCCCGTTTTGCGGGGCGCCGCTGAGTGCGGGCGAGGACGCTGCGGTGGATGTTGGGTCGCACGCTGCCGGCACTGGCGGGGCTGCCGATGTTGCCATGCCTACTGCTGAGCCGGCCGCCGAGCCGGCCGCGAAGAAGCCTGGCCGTCGGTTTGCGAAGACTGCCGCGCCTGCCGCAAGCCCTGCCGCACAGGCTCCGACGGGGGAGGACGCGCTGTTCTCGCTCGATAACCTGGATGGCGATGCGGGGGTCAACCCCAATGCCTCTGCTGGTAAGGGCGCTGCGGCCCCGCGCATGACGCCCCATCTGGATAACGCACGCGCCGCGGTCCGCAAGCCGCTGGCGAAAAAGATCGCGATTGCCGTGGCTGCCGTGCTGGTTGTTGCGGTGGTCGTGGGCGTTGGCGTGGCTTGGAAGGGCGATCAGGATCTTAAGCGCGAGGCGCAGCAGGTCTCGGCCCAAAAGAAGAAGTCCGAAAGCAAGCTCGACCTTATGGGCGGCGACCGCAAGATTAAGGCGCAAGCCAAGGTGGGCCTGGGCGGCGATGCGATGGTGTGCGACGGCTCGTATCTGTATTGGGCGGATGGCTCGCATATCCTGGCGCGCAAGGCTTCGGGCACCAAAGCCGTGGATGCGACCGTGCTTACCAAGGCCACCGCGAAGCACCTGAATGTTTGCGATGGCGACCTGTATTATGCGGACGGCGCCAGCGTCATGAAGATTGAGGACGTTTCCGAGTGCGCCAAGCAGGCGGGCGGCAAGGGCAAGGACAAGTCCAAGGTTAAGGTCAAGACGGTGGCGACACTCGAGGGCGATGTTGAGGGGCTTGTCGTGCGCGATGGCACCGCCGTTGCCATGACGCTCAAGGACGGCAAGGCCTGTGTGTGGCGTCTCGACAAGGACGCGGCGCACCTGGTGGCCGCCCAGCCGGCATCGAGCGCCTGGCTGTTTGCCGATGACGCCCATTGCGATGTGGTCGTTGCCACCGATACGGGTTGGACCGTGTGCGAGGCGACGCTTGCCGACGTTTCGTCTGCTGCGGAGATTACGCTTGAGCAGGAGAATGCCGAGGCTGAGGCAGAGCATCCGCAAGAGACGCACGGTCCCTTTGGTTCGTACGTTGCCGGCTCCGAGCAGCTCAAGAATGCCTTCTTTGGCGAGGGTACGCTCTATGCCGTGCTGACGGGCACCGATGGGCACACCACGCTTTCGCGCTGCACCCAGGGCGGTACGTTTAGCTCGTTTGACGCTTATGCCGATGCGGGCCGCCTGTGGGCCAATAGCCACGGTTGCGCGCTCGTGCTCTCGGGAGGCGAGCTCGGTTGGATTGACGCGAGTTCGGGCCTTTCGAGTGACTACGACAAGGTTGCCGAGAAGGCCGGACTCGACCTCGATCCTTCAACCTCGGCGTTGTGGCTCAACGGCACGACGCTCTTTGTGGCAGATAATAGTGGCAAGTCTTCTACGCTTTGGGCGCTCGACACCTCGGCCGAGAACCCCAAGCTCGTCAAGATCGCACAATAAGGCGCCCGGCGCCGGAAAGGACCCATCATGTTTTGTGGTCACTGCGGATACAACAACCCCAATACCAGCAAGTTTTGCTTAAAGTGCGGCTCTGAGCTTGCCAAGTACATGCCCGGTGGCGCCTCTGCCGCCGCCGCGGCCACGCTTCGTACTCCTGCTCAGCAGCAGCGCCCCGTGCAGGCGCCTGGTGCGCAGACGGGCATGGGCGCTCAGCGCCCCGCTGCGGCTCCGATGCCGCAGACGGCTCGTCCTGGCGTGGCACCCATGGCGCAGCCCCAGATGCCGCAGGCTGGTCGTCCTGCTGCCGGTATGGCTCCTCAGCAGCCGGTGCAGCGTCCCGCCCGTACTTCGCACAACCGTCCGTCCAACATCCCGGACGCCGGCCCTGCCGTGCGCCCCGGCTCGCATCCTGCGGCCGCTCCTGCCGGCGCCAACGCTAACGTGGTGATCCCTCGTGGCCCCGCGGCTGGCTCTAACCAGCCAGCTGCCGGCTACAACCAGCCCAATGCGATCTACAATCGTCCCAGCACGGGCGTGACGGTGCTCGACGATCTCATGGCATCCTCGGATCATCCGTCGTCCTCGGAGCTGCCCCGCATCGCCTCCGATGTGCCGCGTTCTGCCTATGGCCCGCGTATGGCACTGATCCGCGAGCGCGGAACCCGCTATGACATTACCGAGTTCCCCGCCACGGTGGGCAAGGGCTCGGCGGCAAATGTCCGCATCGAGGGCAACACGGCTATTTCGCGCGTGCACTTGCTGGTGCGCTACACGGGCCAATGCTTTGCCGTGGAGGACAAGAACTCTACCAACGGCACGTGCATCAACGGCAACCGTCTGGAGCCCGGCGAGCTCGTCAAGCTCAAGAACGGTGATAAGCTCAAGATGGGCAATGAGGTCTTTACGGTCGAGATTCGTTAACAGATAACGGTCTGTACCGGGCGAAACGTTGTAGACGAGCGACGGCAGGTAAAAAACTTGCCGTCGCTTTCCATGTTGCGCAACAACTTTCGAGTTTTTGGACGGATGATTCTAACTGTCAAAGGTGAACGAGCGGACGCGGTATCGAGCCCGGCCGCTCCCTTAAGAAAGGGGAATGTTATGTTCTGTCCTCATTGTGGAGCCCAGCAGCCCGATGGCGCCGTCTTTTGCGGCAACTGTGGTCAGTCTATGGTCGGTGCTCCCTCTGCGCCGCAGGCGGATTCTGCCCGCCAGGCTCCGGCTCCGCAGCAGCCCTTTGCCGCGCCCGCACCTGCACCCGCCGCGCATCATGGGTTTGGCGGCTCCGGTTCCAAATTCCAGGGTACACTGTCGGCGGCGACGGGCTTTGGCAAGCGCTCCCTCGCCATGCTGGGCGGTGCCGTGGCATCGTTCGTCTGCATGTTCCAGCCGTGGGTTGCGCTGCCGTTTGCCGACAAGGGCCTCGACTATGCCCTGCAGCAGGCTGCGAGCGGCTCGAGCACCGCTATGATCGAGCAGCAGCTGGGCGGCGCCTTCAAGGCATTCATCAACACCTCGTTCGATATGCCGCACGTCTTTAGCCTTTCCGGTAGCCTGCGTGGTATCGCATCGGCGGCCAATACCTATATTACGCAGATGTCGAGCTATGCCGATCTTCCGGCACTGCAGCAGGCTCAGAGCGCCGTGGGCTCCATTAACCTGGCGGCCAACGTCCTCACCATCTTCTTTGTGCTGTGGGTTGCCTGCCTGGCTGCACTGATTGCCGGCGTCGTCCTCAAGTTTGTCAAGAAGAACGACGTCGTTCTGATTGCCGCTTTTGGCGCCACTGCCGCCATTTCGCTGGTCTGCGTGATCGCGTCCTTTGTCGTTAACGGTCAGATCGAGAGCAACCTGGTTTCGGCTTTTACCTCGATGGGTAGCAGCAGCACGGCCGGAATCATCGCGTCCATCAAGCCGTTTATCCAGCCTGCATTCGGCGCCATCCTCACGCTCATCTTTGCGGCTGCCGGCCTGGTGTGCTCCTTTGTCCTCAAGGAGGACTAATTTCGTCGATACGCCTGCTGGCGGGCTAGACTCGGCCCCGTTTACAGGAGACTATCGTAGGCCCTGCGGATCTTCCGCGGGGCCTTTTGCTATGAGGTGGCAATTGTTGCGCAACGTTGTTGGCGGAGCGCGGGTTACACTCTGAGATAGGGATTTGTTGTAAGGGAGAACCTTATGTTTTGCACTAAATGCGGTTCGTACGTGCCCGACGGCCAGCACTTCTGCACCAGCTGCGGTGCCCCTATGGAGGAGTTTGGGCCTACTGGTGACGTCCCGGCACAGCCGACGTACCAGCAGCCCGGTCAGACGCAGCAGGGCTATGGGCAGACGGCTTCTGTAACGGGCGCCAGCGACTTGCCGCCCTATATGCCGCCGGTCGACGTGCCGGGTGTCTACGATATGGGTGCAGGCGGTCCTGGTCCGAAGCGGCCCAAGAAGAACGGCAAGAAGGCTGCGCTGATTACGGTTGGCGTGCTGGTGGCTATCCTTGCGGGTGGCGGCGCCGGCTATTACTTTGGCGTGTATCGCCCACAGCAGGCCGAGATTGAGCGTATCGAAAAGAAGAAGGAAGAAGAGACCGTCAAGCACTCCAAGCACCCGGTGCGCATCACGGCGACCGGCATGCAGTGGGATACCGATACCGGCGCCACCAAGCTGCCGGTGCACGTGACGGGAACCGACGTTGACGGCAAGGACGTGGATACGGTCTTTTACGTTGATAGCGACGGCAACGGTATCAAGCTCATGCAGGGCAGCTACAGCCTTGCAGTGGCCGCGTCGCCCTTGGGCGCCGATGGCGAGATTTGGGACGTACCCAACGTTTCGGTGAGCATTAAGCTGGGCGACGCACTCAAGAAGGGCGAGAAGCTCGACCTGCGCGAGAATGCCAAGTTTGAGCTCGGCGATCCGATCAATGCCGTGGATGTTGAGCCCGGCGAGATCACCATGGCGCAGAATTACGCGCGCCAGGGTGGCTGTGACGACAAGGACGAGGCCGACCGTCTGGCGGGCTTGGCTTCTTCGGCGCGTAACGGTGCGGTTGCGAGCTATAACGCGGCCGTCTCGGAGGCGAGCCGCAAGAGCCGCACTTACGACGGCGATGTCTTTACGTTCGAGGTTCCCGAGGACTGGGGAAGCGATTGGGACGTAAAGACCTCACAGGGCACGTACAGTGGCGTCAAGAACGGTTTGTGGGTCGATTATACGATTGTCCACGATGGCTACACGGTGGGGACGCTGATGATCTCCAACCACTTCAGCTCGGGGTTTAACACGATTGGGAAGACGAACAACGTGGGTAAATCGACCAATCTGTGGCTCGGATCGTACGATTCGCTTTCGGGTGATTCGGATTGGGAGTACATCGTCGATTCGGTCTACATTAAATAGTTTCGCCTACAAGAAAGTGCCCCGTTTCCCTGGTGGAAACGGGGCACTTCTTTGTGCAATGAGACTGTGGCGCTCGTCGCTACTCGTCGACGTCGGTGAACTCGGTGGGCGGTACGGAGTCCGTGGAGTCGTCGTAGCTATCGTCGTAGTCGCTGGAATCGTCGTAGCTGTCGTCGTAGTCGTAGTCGGAGTCGTAGTCATCGTCGGAGTCGTCGTAGCTGGACGACTTGCTGGAGCTGCCCGACTTGCTCGACTTTTTGCTGGAGCCGGACTTGCTGCTGGACGAGTCGGTCGACTTGCTGCTGTTCGCATCAGCATCGGTATCGGTGCCGCTGATCTTGGTGGTGAGAGCCATGAGCGTTTGCTCGACGGTATCGACCGTGTTGTTGAGGTTGAGCTTGGAGGTGTCGATGGCACCCTCCGGGGCAGAGGCGTCCTGGTCCTCCAGGTTGTCGCTGTAGCCCTTGATGAGGAAGGCGCTCTGGTAGTTGAAGCTGTCGCCGTGGAGCTCGCCCTCGGCGGCCTTAAACTCAGTGCCGTCGTAGGTGAAATACTTGTACTCGGCATCGTCGTCAACGAGCACGGCCGTGTCGTCGGACATGAGCTGGGTCAGATAGACGTGATTGCTCGAGTCGCCGATCATGGTCTTAAAGGTTACAAAGACATAGCCGCCGTTGGACGCCTCCGGTGAGCCGCTGTAGAGATTGACGACTTTCTTGCCGTTGTAGCCCCACACGTCGAGGACGTAGTCGCCGTTCGAAAGGCGCGTCTTCTTGTTGAAGGACTTTGCCTTGGTCTTGGAGTGGACGGTCACGAGTTCCTCGAGGCCGTCGCCGTTAAAGTCGACAAGCTGGGCAAACTGGACGCCGCTGATCTGGTAGTCGCTCGTGCCGGTCGAGACAAGCTCGGGCTCGCCATACTTCTTGATCAGGCTGTTGAGCTTGCTCTTGTAAGCCGTGCAGGCCGCCTTGTACGTCGCGTCGTCAATCGTGGCGGGCGCGGTGGTGTTCGTGGTGTCCTTGGACGTGTCGGTCTTCTTGTCCGTCTTCTTGTCGGACTTGCTGGGCTTGGAGCTGCTCGTGCTGTCGCTCGACGTGCTCGAATCGTCCTCGGTCGTGGAGTCGTCGCTGCTCGTGGAGTCGTCGCTGGTGTCGTCCTTGGAGGTCGTGTCCGAGGAACTGCCGTTGTCCGTGCTGGTGGAGGCGTCGTCGTCCTTCTTGGGGGTGTTGACGGTCACGCTCTCGGCAGGCTTCTCGGCGCTGGTGTCGTCCTTCTTAACCACGGTGGTGTTGAAGTTTTGGACCGTATTGCCCTTGGTGTCCTCGATCTTGCAACTGTAGTCGCCGGGCTTGACCTTGCCAAAGTCGCCGATCGTAAAGCCGTCGTCGCCCTTGACCTTAATCTTGTAGCTCTTGCCGCCGTTCTTGGGCGTGAGGGTCGCGGTGTAGCTGTGGATCACGCGGTCCTTCTTTTTGGGCAGGACCTTGGTGTCGACGGTACACACGACGGCGTCCTGGCTGCCCGAGGTGATCTCGACGGCGTTGGCGTTGGGCGTGAGTAGCAGGATGGCTGCCACGGCGGCGCCGGCGGCGACCAGACCAAGGCCCGCGAAGACCGGCCAGCGGCGCTTCTTTTGCTGCGGCTGCTGGGGCAGGGGCATCTGCGGTTGGGGCTGCGGTTGCGGAATAGGCGCCGCCTGCATGGTGGTGTCGGTCATCTGCTGCTGCGGCAGGTCGACGACGGTGGCACCAGCCGTGGGGTGTGCCACGCCGAGCGACTCCATGGCCTCGGCGGTCGCCTGGGCATCCTCGTCGAACTCGGCGATGGTGGTGGGGTCGTCGTTGACGTTGACGAGCGTGGTGGGGTCGTCGGCGACGGCCGCGGGTTCGGCTGCATCGTCGCCGGGGAAGGCGACGGCGACGGCTGCGTTGTCGTCGGTCTCGAAGATCTCGTTGGCCTCGGCGGCGTCAGCGGGCGCGGCGTCGTCGATGACGACGGGCTCGGCGGCCGGCTCGGGGTCGGTTGCGGGCTCGGCATTGGCGGCCTGCTCGGTCGCGGGCTCAGTCGAGGGCTCAATGGCATCGAGCGTGACGACCGTCTCACCGGGGTCGGTCTGATCAGCTTGCGGCTCGGCGGTGTCTGTCGGGGCGTCCGACTCCGGGTCTGCGGCGTCGAGTGTGACGACGGTCTCGCCGGGATCTGCATCGACAGCGTCCAGCGTGACGACGGTCTCGCCGGGGTCGGTGACGGTCTCGGGTGCAGGTGCGGGCTCGGACGTCGGCTCAACGGCATCGAGCGTAACGACGGTCTCTCCCGGATCAACGGCGGGCGACTCGGCGGGTGCAGGTTCGGCAGCCCGTGTCTCGGTGGGCGCCGGAGCCTGGGTTGCTGTCTTGGGCGCTACGGACGCTCCGCAATTGGTGCAAAAGCGCGCGTCGTCAGGCAGCTTCGTTCCGCATTGCGTGCAAAACATAAGGTGAGCTCCCTTCTTTTAGGTGTTTCTTAGGTTCGAATCTATGGTACCTGCGGTATAGAACAAAGTTGTTGCGCAACAGTCCGAAAAACCTTCGGACGACGCCAATAGTGGTGTTCATGTGTACAGATTCTGTCTCGATCTGTAACACCTGGGTGGGATTTCAGCCTCTACCTGTTACAGATCAAGATAGTTCTCCACCCAACACATCAAACATCTCAATCTGTAACAGTAAGGACCTGTTTTGCTCAGTAGATGTTACAGATCGAGATGTTGTCCGAAGGGGGATTCTTCGGTCTCGATCTGTAACATCTGGACGGGAAATTGGCCGGTAACTGTTACAGATTGAGACATTTGGTCTGACTCATTCCGTTTATCTCAATCTGTAACATCTGAGACCCGATTTGCCCCGTAGGTGTTACAGATCGAGACAAAACCTCCCGTTGATGGTCGGAAACCGACGACTCAACAATGTTGCGCAACGTCTTGGACAAAACCTCTCATATGCTTGCGCCAAGAGGAGGTTGAGGGGCCTGCCGACATCTTTGCTTGTGCGGTGGCTCTGCAGTGTTGAAGGGAGTTGCCATGAGGTGCTCAAGTTGTGGAAGCGAGCTGGTGCCGGGCACGACGTTTTGTCCCATTTGCGGCGCTCAGGTCATGGGGCAGGGCTTTGATGAGCCGATGTCGAATACTGTCGATTATGCTCAGCAGTATTGGGATCAGCCTCAACCTCAGCAGTTCCAGCCGGACTCTGCTCCGGCCCCCATGCCGATGGCTCCTGCTAAGAAGCCCCGTCGAGGAAAGAGGGTCGCTGCAGGACTGGCCGTTGCCGTTGCCGTTATTGTCATAGGCGTCGGCGGCTTTGCGGGATTCTCGTTCTGGCAGAAAGCTCAGCACCAAAAGATGGTCGACCAGACGACGGCGGCTGTCGAAAAGACGGTGGACGAACAGTATGGTGAGAGTTTTGGCGGCTTTGTTCCCAACAATTATGTCAATCCTTCGACGTATAAGGTTAAGTCCGTCAAGGTGAGCAACGTGACGGAGAACAATGGTTTGGTGAGCGGCTCGGCCGAAGCCGTCACGGCGAACCGCAGCTTTCGCTCGACGATGGACTTTACGTTCACCGGCGTCAAAGGTTCGGGCGACGCGGTTTCAAACATGACCTTGAAGCTCAACGATAAGTCGACCGAACCCAAGAGAGGCATCGACTTTGACGAGGAAAACGGGCTGACGGACCTGGATCCTGAACTCGATGGCTCGTCGTGCACGGTTAAGCAGGAGATCCCCGGAGGTGCGCCCTGGTACTACGACCCGTCGTACCATCAGGAGTACTCGTACTACTTCGAAGATGACGAAGGATGGTCTCTCTCGGATTCCGGTCGCTACGACGATGACGGCGATTCCGACCCCATGCTCGACATCTCGGGTACCTATGAGGACTCCGGCGGCGCTGCCACGCCGGACATCTACCTCAAGATTTCGAACTATGACGAGGATGAGGGGACGATTTCCGTTGAGCTTTCGACGGACTATTCGCTTTCGAGGAAGAATCTGAGCGGCCGCATGGTCTTTAGAAAAGACGATATTGAGCTCGAGGACATCGACGACAGTGGCTATAAGGGATTTAGGATTGGCGGAGGCGGCGGCCTGGTGACCAGCGCCGAAGAAATTACCGGTGCAGAGGCGGGCGACGCGGCTCTGGTGTTCGTGCTGAACCCTTCGTCGCCTGGCGGGATTAATGTGTATAGGGGTGACGACCAGGGTCTTTCGGTACAGACGGGCTACGGCAAGGCGGGGCGCTACACCCTTCCTGTTATGACTGGGGTTACGGGCGGCATGATGAGCGGGCTTTCGGAGTTTAGTGCGTGGTCGTTCGAGAACAACGCGCCCACGCCGCAGTTCGTAAAGGAATGAGGGGTCGGTGTTGCTGTCGGCGTTGGAGCCAGTGCCGCCCTGCCGGTTAATAATCTCAATCTGTAACATCTACAGCTCAATTTGCTCAATAGCTGTTACAGATTGAGACATTGTCTGACGAGGGAGTCTTTCGTCTAAATCTGTAACATCTGAGACCCGATTTGTCCCGTAGATGTTACAGATTGAGATGTTGCTCGGCGGGGGAGTCTCTGCGCGATCCCAGACCCTGTCATCTGTGGTTTACGTGGGGGCATACGGAGTACGGGTATACTAACCGGCGGCGAATCTGCTCCATCGCTTAGAGCTGCTGCGTCTGGACGGCGCGTGATAGGGCTGCCAAAGCGATCGCCAGCGTGCTGAGCAACGTCCTCTCTGTGCGCACCTGTTTTTGTATGTATTAGCGCACTACCAAGCACGCCCGCGCGGCCGCATGCCGTGCCCATTGCGCGTGCAGATAAGGAACAACAACATATGCGTAATTCTGTATCCGACGTCACGGACGCCGAGATTCTGGACGAGGCCCGCGAGGCCATGACCCAGGCTGCCTTCGATGCTGCCGACGAGGCCAGCGCCGCCGAGACCGTCGAGTCCGCGACCGAGAACCTGCCCGCCTTTGACGAGCTGGGACTTTCGGACGAGATGCTTCGTGCCATCGAGAACCTGGGCTACACGGCGCCCACGCCTGTCCAGGCTGGCTCGATCCCCGTGGTGCTCGAGGGCCGCGACCTGCTTGCCGCCGCTCAGACCGGCACCGGCAAGACGGCCGCCTTCTTGCTGCCGACCATGAACAATCTGGAGCACATCGCTCCTCCCAAACCCGTGCACGAGCGTGGCGGCCGCAACCGCCGTCGCGGCGCCAAGAAGCCCGAGGGCAACGGCCGCGGCCCCGCGATGCTCGTTATCACCCCCACGCGCGAGCTTGCCCAGCAGATCGATGAGGTCGCCGGTAAGATTGCCGACGTCACCGGCCATGTCGCCGTGACCGTCGTGGGCGGCGTGAGCTACAAGCCGCAAACCGCGGCGCTCAGGTACGGCTGCGACATTCTGGTCGCCACGCCGGGCCGTCTGGTCGATCTGATCGAGCAGGGCGCTTGCCACCTGGACGAGGTCAAGGTGCTGGTGCTCGACGAGGCCGACCGCATGCTCGACATGGGCTTTTTGCCCGCCGTCCGCCGCATTGTGCGCGAGACGCCGGCCGAGCGCCAGACGCTGCTGTTCTCGGCGACGCTCG
>OLPT01000523.1_pt1 | contig 28565 bp, 21 predicted proteins | sample 1673051 | NCBI WGS metagenome assembly OLPT01 (sample SAMEA3136750, study PRJEB25190) | human gut metagenome | biome: human gut; feature: human-associated habitat; material: faeces | place: Austria | collected 2013
TATCGGAGGGCTGGGTATTCTCAGCCTGTTTATGGTGATCGGCATGGTCGGAAGCTTTGTATTCCTTGCCTATCTGACAGGTGTTGCAGGGCGCCGGTCAGAGGAGGATGCAACCATTTACCTGACCTGGATTGATAAAATTTATACGGATATCCAGATGGCACTTTTTGTGGCATTCATTTATCTTGTGCTCTTTTTGGGGAGAAATCTCCATGACATCCAGTTTGAACTGTCCGGACTGATGGTAGCGGTCGGAACAGTCGGGTATCTGGTCGATGTTGTATTCCTGCTGTTTTATTTGAGCATTGTCCGGCGGGTCAAAAACAATACCCTTCTGACATACAGTCTGATCTATCAGGCAGGAAGCTTCCTGAGACGGGTGTTTATCTCCGGACAGAATCCCAGACTGTGTACGCGTAAGGCGCGCGAAAGATATGAGATCCAGCATGCAATTGAAAAAATTGCGGCAGGGGCACTGGATACAACACTGGATGTGGAGCAGTTTCACGGACAGGAAAGAGGCATTGCAGCTTCTGTGAATAATATCCGTGCAGGGCTGAGCGAAGCCATTCAGGAGCGGATCCGGAATGAACGGATGAAGGCAGACCTGATCACGAATGTTTCCCATGATATCAAAACACCGCTTACTTCCATTGTCAATTATGTGGATCTGCTCAAACGTGAAAACCTGGAAAACGAAAATGCACGTAATTATATCCGGGTTCTGGATGAAAAATCCCAGCGGCTGAAACAGCTGACGGAGGATCTGGTCGAAGCATCAAAGATCAGTTCCGGAAATATCCAGCTGGATATGCAGACCATTGATCTGGTAGAACTGCTGTACCAGACGGGTGGTGAGTTCAATGAACGTTTTGAGGCACGGGGGCTGACCATTGTGACGAAACTGCCGCACAATTCAGTGATGATCCGGGCAGACGGACGGCAGCTCTACCGTGCAATTGAAAATCTGTATACCAATGCGGCAAAATATGCACTCGAAAATACCCGGGTTTATGTAGATCTGGAAGTAGAGGAGAACAATGCGGTTTTCCGTATCAAAAATATTTCGAAAAATCCGCTGCCGGAACAGGGAGCGGCGAGGAAAGACCTGACGGAGCGTTTTGTGAGGGGAGAGGAATCCCGCACGACAGAGGGAAGCGGTCTTGGACTGTCCATTGCAAAGAATCTTACACAGCTGATGGGCGGTGAGTTTGCAATCCTGGTAGATGGCGATCTGTTTGCGGCATCCATTACGTTTGCAGTCGTTGCATAAAAATACATTTTATTATATAATTATCATTAACCATGATTTCGAAAACAAGGAGGAAACTATGAAGTTATACGAGAACGGCGCATACCTGGTCAACGGCAGGGGTGTTGTCATTAATTCACCGGAAGCGGCATCTGCTGTCAATGCAAAGACAGGAAAGACTGTTACACCGGAAGATGCAAAGAAACAAACCATTGCATATGGAATTTTAAAGAGTCACAATACATCCGGCAACATGGAAAAACTGCAGATCAAATTTGATAAGCTGACTTCCCACGATATTACATTTGTCGGCATCATCCAGACCGCCAGGGCATCAGGTCTTGAGAAGTTCCCGATTCCTTATGTACTCACTAACTGTCACAACAGTCTGTGTGCAGTCGGTGGAACCATCAACGAAGATGACCATATGTTTGGACTGACATGTGCAAAGAAATACGGCGGAATCTATGTTCCTCCTCATCAGGCAGTTATTCACCAGTTTGCAAGAGAAATGCTTGCAGGCGGCGGAAAGATGATCCTTGGATCAGACTCCCATACCCGTTACGGAGCACTGGGAACCATGGCAATTGGAGAAGGTGGTCCGGAGCTTGTAAAGCAGCTTTTGAATAAGACTTACGATATTGATATGCCGGGAGTTGTCGGCATTTACCTGACAGGTACCCCGCAGAAGGGTGTCGGACCGCAGGATATCGCGCTTGCCATTATCGGTGAAGTATTTGCCAACGGATTTGTAAAAAATAAAGTGATGGAGTTTGTCGGACCGGGCGTATCCAATCTGAGTGTTGATTACCGTATCGGTGTTGATGTTATGACAACAGAGACCACCTGTCTGTCCTCTATCTGGAGAACCGATGACCAGGTGAAGGAATTCTATGAGATTCACGGAAGAACCGGAGATTTCGAGGAACTGAATCCGGGAGAAGTTGCATACTATGACAGTTTTATCGAACTTGATTTAAGCGAGATTAAGCCAATGATCGCGATGCCGTTCCATCCAAGCAATACATACACGATCGAGGAATTAAATGCAAACCTGATGGATATTCTCGATGACTGCGAGAAGCGTGCACAGGTAAGTTTTGATGGAAAAGTAGATCTTGACTTAAAGAGCAAAGTAAAGAATGGAAAACTGTATGTAGATCAGGGTATCATTGCCGGATGTGCCGGTGGTGGATTTGAAAATATCTGCGCAGCAGCAGACATCATAAAAGGTCATTACATTGGCTCAGATGAATTTACATTTAGTGTATATCCGGCAAGTACACCAATCTATATGGAACTTGTGAAAAACGGTGCAGTTGCGGATCTTATGGAAGCAGGAACAATTGTAAAAACAGCATTCTGCGGACCATGCTTTGGAGCTGGAGATACACCGGCAAATAACGCATTTTCTATTCGCCACTCTACAAGAAACTTCCCGAACCGTGAAGGTTCCAAGCTTCAGAGTGGACAGATTGCATCCGTTGCACTTATGGATGCCCGTTCAATTGCAGCAACAGCAGCAAATAAAGGTTTCCTGACACCTGCAACAGATATGGACGTAGAATACAAGGGACAGAAATACCACTTTGACCAGAAGATTTATGCAAATCGTGTATTTGACAGTCATGGTGTGGCTGATCCGGATACAAAGATCAAGTTCGGACCGAATATCAAAGACTGGCCGGCAATGTCAGCACTTCCGGAGAATCTGGTATTGAAAGTTGTATCAGAGATTCACGATCCGGTTACAACAACAGATGAGCTGATCCCATCTGGAGAAACATCTTCTTACAGATCCAATCCACTTGGACTGGCAGAGTTTGCACTTTCCAGAAAAGATCCTGCATATGTGGGACGTGCAAAGGAAGTACAGAAAGCACAGAAAGCAATCGAAGCAGGCGAATGTCCGTTAGAGGTATTGGAAGAATTAAAACCGGTTATGGCAAAGATCCAGGAGAAATATCCGGAAGCAGGAAAAGGAAATATCGGAGTCGGAAGTACGATCTTTGCAGTAAAACCAGGTGACGGTTCAGCAAGAGAGCAGGCAGCTTCCTGTCAGAAGGTGCTCGGTGGCTGGGCGAATATTGCAAATGAATATGCGACAAAAAGATATCGCTCCAATCTGATCAACTGGGGAATGCTTCCATTTATCACAAAAGAAGACGACAAGAAATTAAGCTTCAAAAATGGCGATTATATCTTTGTACCGGAAATCAGAAAAGCAGTGGAAAACAAAGATGCAGAGATCAAAGCTTATGTAGTCGGAGATACATTGAAAGAAGTCACATTTACACTTGGAGATATGACAGACGCAGAAAGAGAGATTATTCTCAAAGGTTGTCTGATTAATTATTATAAGGGCTAAATAATCCGATAGGTAAAATTCACGTTCTATGTTCCGTTGCACTGGGAATTACGCTGAATTTTATCTTGCGCAGTATTTTCGGCGGTAATATAATTGAATAAACGAATGTAAATAAAAGGCGGCACTTATGAAAAAAGTGACGCCTTTTTGTAACACTTGGGATATTTTGGGACTCTTATATGTAGAAGAAGTAATAATACTTTTTACACTGGGTATTGCGAACGGCAGTTGGATAAGTCAATGGAGGAGTGTGGAGAACTTCTTGAGAAAAACAAATTGAGGAGGAAAAAGAATGAAATGTGATGCAAAAGCATTTTCAAAGCTATATGAGCAGGTCTATCAAGACCTCTATCGCTACGCGCTTTGTCTGATGCGTGATCCGCATGAGGCAGAAGACGCGGTGAGTGCGGCAGTGTTATCTGCTTATGAACATATACATAAACTTCGAAAAGAAGAAGCTTTCAAGAGCTGGATTTTTACAATTTTGTCAAATATATGTAAGAAAAGATTGAAACAGGTGGCGAAAGAAGGAATACAGCAGACAGAAGATTTTTTCCCGGAAGGACAGGTGGAAGGAATTCATGAAGAAGATGTGGGACTTGCGATGGATGTGAGAAATGCATTTTTTATTCTTTCAGAAGAAGAGCAAATGATAGTCGGGCTGTCAGTGTTTGGCGGTTATAACAGCACAGAAATCGGGAAGATCCTAAGCCTGAAGCCGGGAACTGTCCGGGTAAAACGAAGCCGGGCGCTGGAGAAGATGCAGTGCGTGTTGGATGGGAGGATATTTTATGAATAAGAATGAGCAGGACATGATTCGGAAAATAAAGGAAAAGTCAGAACAGGTTCCGGTGCCGAAAGCGCTTGAACCGAGACAGATTGAAGCAAAGCTTGCAGGAAAGAAGAAAAAAGTGTGGACTCCGGCGAGAATCAGTGGGCTGGCAGCAGCATGCCTGGTGCTGATCGTGGGAGTGATGGTATACCAGAATTATTTTAAAATGGAAGACTCGGCTCGAGATGATAAGATAGCAGGCAGTGATGTGACAATCAGTGACAGTACGAAAGTAGAAAGTGTGGCGGAATATAAGGATGTCTATGCATATTTGGAAAAATACAAGAAAGATCAGGAAAGAGACAGTGCATACACTTCAAACGGGGCAAGATTATTGAATGATATAAGAGTCGATGAATCAGCTGACAGTAAGGCAAGTGGAGATGTAGCACAGAATATTGAAGAAAGCAGTACTGCAGCAGCGGACACCGGAAGGGCAAGCGGTTCTTATTCTGAGACAAATGTACGTCAGGAAGGTGTGGATGAGGGGGATACAGCTAAAACAGATGGAACATACCTTTACGTGTTAAAAGATAAGAGCGATCAGATTGCCATTATAGATACCCGCGATAATCGGATGAAGCAAACGGCGACTATAACAGTGGAAGATGTTTCTGAAATCCAGGAAATGTATCTGGATATTGAAAGAAATCAATTAATCGTAGTGTGTGACGGTTATGTGGGCGGCAAATGGAATGATGATGATTATGGATATGGTCAGAGGGCTAATACGACCGCAGTAACTTATGACATTTCAGACCGGGAAAATCCAAAAGAAGTTGGCAGGGTCAGTCAGAGTGGATATTACAATTCTTCAAGAATTGCAGATGGATACTTATACTTATTCAGTGATTATTATGTAACACTTGGTGGGATAACGGCGAAGAATCCGAAGTCCTATATACCACTTGTAAACGATAATCTGATCAAAGAAACAGATATCTGTCTTCCGTCCATTTCAAAGGCAGATATGTATTCAATCATCACATCAGTTTCTCTGGAAAATCCAAATGAGACAGCGCACAGTAAGGCACTTTTGGCAGACGGTGGCAATTTATATGTGAGCAACGATAATATTTATTTTTATGAAAATGTGTGGCAATATTCCGGAAAAGATGTGACGACAATCCGAAAAGTTTCTTATGAAAGTGGGAAATTGACGGCTGGAGCACAGTGCAAAATAGACGGCTATATTAATGATTCATTTTCTATTGATGAATATGATGGATATCTGAGAGTTGTAGTGACCGATGGCGACACGAACAGTGTTTATGTTTTGAATCAAGAACTGAAAGAAACTGGCTCCATCAAAGGTCTGGCAGAAGATGAGAGGGTGTACTCCGCAAGATTTATGGGAAAGGCAGGATATTTTGTAACATTTAAAGAGACGGATCCGTTATTTTCCGTTGATCTGTCGGATCCGAAAAATCCAAAGATCATAGGAGCGTTGAAGATACCTGGATTTTCAGATTATCTGCATCCGTATGGGAAAAATAAGCTACTGGGTATTGGGATGAATGTTGATGAAAAGACTATGTCAACAGATGGCGTGAAATTGACGATGTTCGATATTTCTGATCCGGAAAATGTGAAAGAGGAGCAGACTTATGTCATTGAAAATGTGTACTATACAGATGTTTCTTATGATTATAAGGCAGCTTTAGTAGATGCAGAGAAAAATCTGATTGGTTTTGCTGCAGACAGCGAAGGCGGCCGGGAGTACTATACATTTTCTTACGACGAAAAACAAGGATTTACATGTACGATGCATGAGGAAATTAATGGAAATAATATGAGGATCACAAGAGGTATTTATATAGAAGATACGCTTTATGTTATCCAGGGAAATATTATAGAAGCGTATAGCCTGAAAGATTTCAAAAAAGTGGACGATATCATTTTGTAACATTTTTGTAACAAAATCTCGTATGTTTTTGACAATAAGACTAGTGTATGATAAACTTGTATCTGTAGAATTGTCAAAAAATTTGAGGTGAGAATATTGGATAAATATGAATATCGGGTAAAAACCGAGCAGATGCTCGAACATTACGAAAAGAAACAATTTAGAAAAGCAATGGAAATTGCCGATACAATAGACTGGAGAAGGGTGAAGAGCCCGGCAATGTTAAATACAGTAAGCGAAATCTACGAGAATAACGGGGAGTTTCAGAAGAGCCGTGATACGCTTATGATCGCATTTGACAGAGCACCGTCCAGCAGAAAGGTTGTGTATCGTCTGGCAGTACTTGCCCTGAAACTGAATGATCTGAATGAGGCTTCGGACTGTTATGAGGAATTTGTAAAACTGGCACCGAGAGATCCGAATCAATTCATTTTGAAGTATCGGATTTTGAAGGCACAAGGGTCTGATCTGTCAGAACAGATTTCGGCACTGGAAGAATTTAAAAAGGCAGAATATATTGAAAAATGGGCGTATGAGCTCGCAAAGCTATATCATGAAGCAGGCATGATCTCAAAGTGCCTGGAAGAATGTGACGATTTGATCTTGTGGTTCAGCGAAGGAAAATATGTATATCAGGCAATGGAATTGAAGATGAAGTACAAACCATTGACACCACTCCAACAGGAAAAGTACGATGAGTATAAAGGCGTACCGAAAAAAGAGCCTAAGAAAGCAGTGGATAAAAAACCTGAGCGAGTTGCGCTTAAGGATGTAAAGAGTATTCCACAGGATACTGTATCAATTCCAAAAGAACAGATTAAAGCAGCGCAGGAAGCATCAGAAGCTGCGGAGGCAGAACAGCAGGAATCAGGAGCCAATACAACAGAAACTGTGGATGGTCTGGATGCAACGAGAAGAATTCCGACAGCAGAGCTTGGAGAAGCATTGAAGGCAATGGAAGAAAATGCCAAGGCAGACAAAGAAGTTCCGATAGAAGAATCGGTTTTAGAAGAACCAGTTTCAGAAGAGCCAGTTTCAGAAGAGCCGGAAGAAGCTGTTTCAGAAGAACCAGAAGTTGTAGAAACAGAAGCACCAGTCATTGAACCAATCGGAAAGGAAACTCCGGAAGAAGCTCGGAATGTCAGAGAGTTAGAAGGAATTCTTCAACATGCGGCAGAAGGACCAAAAAAGTCTATTACGACAGTTGTGAAGGGTGCGACACTTCAAGAAGCACTGGCTAATGGCGTGGCTATGGCGAGTGGAATTAATCCGGAAGACCAGAAGAAGATGGAGGAACGAGAAGAAGAACTCCGCATTGAAGGTCAGATGAAGATTGAAGACATCTTGATGGAATGGGAAGCCAAGCAGAAGGTAAATGCTGAGGCGATTGCAAAGCAAAAAGCATCCGATGAAGAACGACTTAGAAAAGAGAGAGAAGCACTGGAAGCCCGCCGTGAGGCAGAAAGACTTGAGGCAGAGAGACGCGAGGTAGAAGAAATAGCAAGACGGAAAGCAGAAGAAAAAGCCCGTCAGGAAGCAGAAGAGAAAGCACGCCGTGAAGCGGAAGAGAAAGCTCGTCTTGAAGCAGAGGAGAAGGCTCGTCGTGAAGCGGAGGAGAAGGCTCGTCGTGAAGCGGAAGAGAAGGCTCGTCGTGAGGCAGAGGAAGCAAGAAGAAAGGCATTGCTTTCTGATGATATCAGACAGCTTGTGGAAGAGCTGGAAGATCGTGTGACAGCACAGGAGAAAGAAGAGGAAAATTTTGATATAGAAGAGGAACTGGAGCTTGCAAAAGCAGAAGGGGAATCTGTTGAAGAAGAAATTGTAGATCAGTTTATTTCAGAAGAAGAGCTGGACGATATTGTGGAAGAACCTGAAGAGTCGGAAGAAGAACCTGAAGAAGAGATTGTTGAAGCAGTTTCGGAAGAAGAGGAGACGGAGGACGAGGACTCTGAGGATGAAGATGATTTCGAAGAGGAAGAGTTTGAAGACGAAGACTTTGAGGGTGAGGACGAAGAGTTTGAAGTAGAAGATGAAGTCGACGCTGTAGAAGAAATCGAAGAAGTACAAGAAGATGAAGAAATTCCGGAAACAGAAAACCAGGATGATTCGGAAGATAATTCCGAAGACGAGGATGATTTCGAAGACGAGGAATCCGAAGACGATGATTTTGAAGAGGAAGATGGATTCGACGAAGACGATTTTGACGAAGATGGTTTTGCAGATGAATTCCCGAAGGAAGATGAGGAAGAAGTAGAGGAATTCGATGCAGAGTGGAATGAATTCCCGGAAGATGAATCCGAGGACGAAGACGATTTCGAGGAAGAGGATGATTTCGAGGAAGAGGACGACTTCGAGGAAGAGGACGACTTCGAGGAAGAGGACGACTTCGAGGAAGAGGATGATTTTGAGGAAGATGATTTCGAGGAAGACGACTTTGAAGATGAGCTTCCTGAGATTCCGGATCCGGAAGACCTTGAAGGAGACTTGGAAATTGAAGAACCATCTGAGGAAGAGATTCAGCGCAGAATTAAGAAGTCAAAAGGAAGCGGAGTTCCATTTGATACCGGATTTGTTGTAACAGGAAGATATGACTTAAGTGCAACCAGTGAGATTGGACTGAAAGCCGGACTGACAGAGGAGCAGAAGAAATTATTCTCTTACTTCGTACCGGTCAGAGGAATGAGTGAACAGATTGTTGCAGTACTTGATAATGACAGACGTGCCCAGAGAGAGGGAACTTCAAGAACCGGTAACTTAATGATCATTGGCCGTAAAGGATCTGGAAAAACAGTACTTGCAGTAGATATTGTAAAAGCAATCCAGAAACAAAGAAATCTGAAACAGGGTAAAGTTGCTATTGTTACAGGTGAATCGCTGAATAAGAAGGAACTTGGCAATATTATCCAGAAGCTTCGCGGTGGAGCAATCATCATCGAAAAGGCTGGTAAGTTGAATTCCAGAACAATCAAGGAACTGAATGCATTGATGTCAAGAAAGACCGGAGAGCTTCTCTTTGTTCTTGAAGATCAGAGAAAACCTCTGGAGAGAATTATGACAGCTAATCCGGATTTCAAAAAGAAATTCACTTCTAAGCTTGAACTTCCGGTATTCATCAATGATGAGTTAGTAACATTTGGTCAGACTTATGCGAAGGAAAATGGATATAAGCTTGATGAAATGGGAATTCTGGCACTTTACAGCCGAATTGATGTAATGCAGCGTGAAGATCATGCGGTTACAGTTGCGGAAGTAAAAGAAATCATGGATGAAGCAATTAAACATTCACAGAAAGCAAATGTAAAGCATCTTGCAAGACGTGTATTTGGAAAATCTACGGATTCGTCAGATCGCATTATTCTGAAGGAAGAAGATTTTAAAATTTAATGATATAGTGAATGTAAGTGATGAAGCAGGGATACAATTGTAGAAAATTGTATCCCTGTTTTTTGTCTGGAATCGAGTGAGATAGATTGAATTTTGTGTTCCGCTAAGGTATACTTAAGATATTGAAATCCGGATGAAATGTGAGGGAAGTTTATGGAGAAAGAATGGAAAGCTTATGAAATCGGAGAATTAGATCAGTACCTTTTCGGGCAGGGAAATCACTACGAAATTTATAAGAAGCTGGGTGCACATATGGTGGACGACGAAGGGCAGGAAGGAGTTTATTTTGCTGTCTGGGCACCGAATGCGAAATCAGTGTCTGTAGTGGGGGAATTCAATGACTGGGATCGCACAAGAAACCCTATGACAAGGGCGGAGTATATCGGAATTTACACATGCTTTGTACCAGGAGTAAAAGAAGGCATGATGTATAAGTTCTGCATTGAGACGATTACAGGGGAGTATCATATGAAGGCAGATCCGTATGCCAATTATGCAGAACTTCGTCCGGGTACAGCATCAAGAATAACGAATATTGAGAATTTGAAATGGACCGATAGTTCCTGGATGACTGCACGGGAAAAATGGAACCACAAAAAAGAACCAATGTCTGTATATGAGGTTCATATGGGTTCCTGGAAGAGACACCCAGGCACAGAGGACGAGGGATTCTATACTTATCGTGAGTTTGCAAAAGAAATCACAAAGTATATGAAAGATATGGGATATACGCATGTGGAGATCATGGGAATCGCAGAACACCCATTTGATGGATCATGGGGATATCAGGTGACAGGATATTATGCGCCGACAAGCCGTTATGGAACACCGGAAGATTTTGCGTGGATGATCAATTATCTGCATAGAAATGGAATCGGTGTCATTATGGACTGGGTTCCGGCACATTTTCCAAAGGACGAGCATGGACTTGCCGAGTTTGACGGAACAGCAACTTACGAGTATGCAGATCCAAGAAAAGGGGAGCATCCGGACTGGGGGACGAAGATATTTGATCTTGGCAAGAATGAGGTAAGGAACTTCCTGATTGCCAATGCACTTTTCTGGGTGGAGCATTTCCATATTGATGGACTTCGCGTTGATGCAGTTGCTTCTATGCTGTACCTGGATTATGGAAAGAAAGACGGAGAATGGGTTCCGAACCAGTATGGAGGTAATGAGAACCTGGAGGCAGTAGATTTCTTCAAGCATCTGAACACAGTTGTACTTGGAAGAAATCCGGGTGCACTTATGATAGCGGAAGAGTCTACGGCATGGCCGAAGGTAACCGGAGATGTAGAAGACGGAGGTCTTGGATTTAGCCTTAAGTGGAATATGGGGTGGATGCACGACTTTACGGAATATATGAAGCTGGATCCGTATTTCAGAAAAGACAATCATCATATGATGACATTTGCCATGAGTTATGCGTACAGCGAAGATTACATTCTCGTACTGTCGCATGATGAGGTTGTCCATTTGAAATGTTCCATGATCAATAAGATGCCAGGACTTGGATTTGATAAATATGCGAACCTGAAAGCAGGATATGCATTTATGATGGGACACGCCGGAAAGAAATTGTTGTTCATGGGACAGGATTTTGCACAGCTTCGCGAGTGGTCAGAGGAACGTGAACTGGACTGGTATCTGTTGGAGGAGCCGGAGCATCAGGCAATTCAGTCATGGATGCGTGATTTACTCCACATGTATAAAAAGAAACAGGCACTTTATGAACTGGATCAGTCATGGGAAGGATTCGAGTGGGTCAATGCAGATGATGCATACAGAAGCATTTACAGTTTTATCCGCCATTCTAAAGATGGAAAGCATAACCTTTTGTTCGTGATCAACTTCACACCGATGGCAAGAGAAGATTACCGTGTAGGCGTTCCTAGAAAGAAGCAGTATAAGCTGATTCTGAACAGTGACGATGTGAAATATGGCGGAAATGGCGAGAAGAGACAGAACATTTATCATGCCGTGAAGAAAGAATGTGATGGAAGACCATATTCATTTGGATACAAATTGCCGCCGTATGGGGTAGCAGTTTTTGAATTTTAAAATGTATAATAAGAGAGGTGTGGAAGAGAAACAGGGAGATGGAATTTGATTATTCCATCTCCCTGCTAAAGTTATGAATTAATTTTATTCTGCGTTTGTAGAAGTGTCGTTATCAGCATTGTTGTCGGTGCTGCCTGTATCGGTGTTGTTGTCCGTATTTTCTTCGACTGCGTCAGTGCTATCTGTATTATCGGAGTTTTCGGTATCATCGCCTCCGAACAGATCCTTGAAAAATCCTACGATTTTATCCCAGAGACCTTCCTCTTTTGCCTGATTTACGGCATCGTTTGCTTTGGCTTTTACGGCATCTAATGTGCTGTCGATGATTGCATCATTTCCGAGTGCTGCATCATCCGTATTGTTAATAATTCCACCGCCAGAACTATCCCCGCCAAAAAAGCCTTTGATGGAGGACCACAGGTTGCTGAAGAATCCTCCGGATTTCCCGTCCAGGTTGTCGAGAGTCTTTTTCAGTGCTTTGACATCGTAGTCGTACTGGGAAATAGATTCCATCAGACTTGTGATTTTTGCAAGCTGGTCATCGGTCAGTGTAATTCCCTGCTTATCGGCTGCGTCAGAAATCGCGTCCTGAATATCGGACGGATCAGTCAGTTTGTCTTCAATAACGGATTCTTTGACATCGTTGATCAGATCAGATGCTGTATCTTGACCGAGATCCTTGGCGAGGTCACCGGTTGTTACCAGCTCTTCTGTTGCAGTTGCTTTCTGGTCTTCGGAAAGTTCTTTTCCACTGGCTTTTTCGTAAGCCATCATAATACCTGTCAGTGCACCGGTTCCGGATACTTCAATTGGAGATCCGGCAACAACGTTACAGTTCTCAACGCCGGAAGTCAAAAGTGTACTGGCGATCATAGAACTTGTTACAAATGTCAGGTTTGCGACTTTTACCTGAATTCCGCCGCTGTCTGTCGGCTCAACATAAGAACAGCTATATGTTCTTGTACCAATCTGGGATTCGGTCGCGATTCCTTCCATATATTTTCTTTCGTCTGTGTTCGTGACTTCGATCGTGTCTACCTGATCGGCGGAAGTACCGAAGTATTTGTACATAGAAGCTTTCTGCTCGCCGGATAAGTTCGCTCCGAGAGTGACTACTTTTGCGCTGTCAGCCAGGGCAGTTACCGGCAGGCTTACAGATGCCAGAATTATTGCCAGGCTAAACGGCAGAACCCTTTTTAATTTTTTCATACTCATAATTATCCTGTGGTGTCAGACGCCACATCTCCTTTCTGTACACCCAATAATAGCATACTTGTGTAAAAGTAAAAAGTAAAAAATTCTTAACTATTTCGAAAGATTTTGTTACGGCTTGTGTACATCTGTGGACTAAGACAGGATTTCCAGCATTCTGGATTCAAATGTGTGTTCATCCACCATTCCACTAATGACACCGACTGCCTTTTTATCTTTGAAGAGAACAAATGTCGGGACGATTTCCGGGGCATATTCTGCGGCGAGTACTGCAGATTCTTCAATTTCGACTTCGCAGAACTTGATCTTTCCGGCGTATTTCTTTTCGATATCCTCCACGACCGGCTTCATCATGGCACATTTCCCGCACCAGATAGCGTAGAACATAACGACGACCGGGAGAGAGGTATCTTTTACTTCTATTTGAAAATTTTTTGCAGTTAAATGTAACATCAAATCAACCTTTCTGATCAGTGCCTTCGGCAGTCAGAACCGTGGTTCAGAATATCATATACTTCTTTCAGGGATTTCCTGAAACAATTGATCCACCTGTGCAGACACCGATTTCGATAAGTGTATTCAAAAAACTTTTGTCGGAAGTTTTTTTTGTTATGACAATTTCGGCTCATGGCGAACAGACTCCGAAGGCTTTCTCATTAATAATATATGCGCTGTAGCGCTAAGAAAGTCACAGCAGACATCTTCTTTTAGCAATGAGCTTGCAAATTGGGTGATCCATGGATGAAAATTTCTCTTCATATTCTGTCATAATATTTCCAACGTTCATAATTTCATCATGGTGCAGGTCATAAGTACATTCGGAAATGCCCCATGTTTCGGATTCCCCTAAAGACTCAACGGAAAAATCAAAAAGATCACGGTTATCTGTCTTGAATTCTACCTGTCCGTCCTGGACAAGCACCTTGTCGTAACGTGCAAAAAAATCCGGTGACGTGAGGCGCCTTCTTGCATGGCGGGCTTTCGGCCATGGGTCGGAGAAGTTCAGATAGATCCGGTCAACTTCATTTTCAGCGAACACATTTGCTATGTCCTGTGCGTCCATACAAATGAAGCGAATGTTTGGCAGAGTGCTTTCGTTTTCTTCTATATATATGTTTAACTTTTCCACAGCACGGAGAAGGACGCTTGTGTAGCGCTCGATTCCGATGTAGTTGATCTGTGGATTTTTCTGAGCCAGTGCCATGAGAAAACGGCCTTTTCCCATGCCGATTTCAATGTGGACCGGGTAGTCATTCTGGAATACATCAGATGCCCAGTGACCACGGAATTCTTCCGGAGTCTCGATAACCTGACTGCACTCTTTTAACACGCCTTCGGCGCGGGGTATATTTCTAAGTCGCATATATAATCTCCTTATTTGTTGTATTTCTTTATTTGCAAACTTCCCAAATCCGGGAGATTCTTGCCTTGCCTTAGTTTACAGGCTTTGGCAAAAAAAGTCAAACTCAATGGTGTATAGCGGCCATATCTATATCATATTGCCGAAAGGAATATGCGTAACGACTAAAATTTTTCTGAAAAACACAAATAATTTGTGCAAATTTTCGTCATATTAAGGAGAAGGTATATAAAAACGGGAGGAAAGTGACTAAATTTTGGACAAATGAAAAAACTCAAATAAGAGAATATGCTTAAAAAATTGTCAAATAAAGTAATTGTTAAGAAAAAAAGAAATGATTGACATTTAAAAAACAGGAGAGTAAAGTAATCACGAAATTTGAAGAAGAAAGGGAGGGAGTCATACGGAGAAATTAACAGAGAGTCTGTTGGAAGAGCTGAATTGTGATACAGCATTTACTATTCCGTTATTCGGGGGAATTAAGATTAGTGAGTCCGTGGCGGTTACATGGATCATTATGGCTGTAGTTGTACTGCTGTGTGTCATATTCGTAAGGAATCTCAGTGTAGAGAATCCGGGGAAAGCTCAGCTTTTATTGGAATCTGCAATCGGAAAAGGAGTGGACTTTTTTGAAGATGTTATGGGCAAAGAAAACCGAAGATATATCCCATATCTTATCACGGTGCTGATCTATATCGGAATTGCCAATATCATTGGATTGTTTGGGTTTAAACCGCCGACAAAGGATCTGAATGTCACAATAGCGCTGGCTGTTATGAGTATGTGTCTGATCGAGTATTCCGGAATACATAAAAACGGATTAAAACACTGGGTCAAACATTTTGCAAAGCCGGTTCCGTTCGTCGCACCGATCATGGTACTGGAGATTGTAATCCGTCCATTGTCCTTGTGCATGCGACTGTTCGGTAATGTACTGGGAGCATTTGTAATCATGGAGCTTTTAAAAATAGTAGCTCCGGCGATTATACCAATCCCGTTTAGTTTTTATTTTGATATATTTGATGGATTCTTACAGGCTTATGTATTTGTATTTCTGACGGCGCTGTTCATGAATGAGGAACAGGAGTAAAGCCGGAAGATAAGACGAACAGACTTAAAAGGGATTTAAGAAAACATTTTTAGACAAGAAGAAAAGGAGATTAAGATTATGTTAGTAGCAATTGGAGCAGGTATCGCAGTTTTAACAGGTTTAGGAGCAGGTATTGGTATTGGTCTTGCAACAAGCAAGGCAGTAGACGCTATCGCAAGACAGCCAGAGGCTGAGTCAAAGATCAGCAAGAACCTGATTCTTGGTTGTGCCCTTGCAGAGGCAACAGCTATTTATGGATTTATCATCGGTCTTCTGATTATCCTGATGCTGAAATAATTAGCAGTTCGTAAAGAAGCAGGAGAAAAGAAGAAAGGCAGGTGGGAAAAGGTGATAAAAGTAGATTTGAGCCTTCTCTGGACCATAATAAACCTTGTAGTTTTTTATCTATTACTGAAAAAATTCCTGTTCAAACCAGTTATGGGAATCATGGAAAAGCGTGAGCAGATGATTGCCGACGGACTGAAAAATGCAAGTGACAGACGAGAAGAGGCAGAGGCTCTGAAAAAAGAGTATGAGTCAGCTCTTTCCGGTGCAAAAGAGGAGTCGGTTAAAATCGTTGAAAATGCCCGTGTAGAGGCTAAGAGACAGTCAGATGAGATTCTTGCAGATGCGGACAGAAGAGCAGATGCCACGATCAAACGTGCCAGAAAGACCATCGAGACTGAGCGAAAGCAGGCATTGGATGGCGTTGAGACACAGATTGCAGGACTTGCAATGCAGGCAGCCAGAAAGATTGTAGATGAAGAGACAAGAAAACAAGGAAATCAGGCGATTTATGATCAGTTTTTGGAAAGCGTAGGTGACGCTCATGACGGCAAAGACGAGTAATACAGTAAAGTTCGTTCAGCCGGCAGCAAAGCGCTATGCAAGAGTTCTGTACGAACTGGAAATTCCGAAAGCAGATATTGAGAAAACAAAAGAAATCTTCTGTCAGGTACCGGAAGTATATGAAGTACTGTTAAATCCGGTAATTACGGCAAAGAACAAATACAGTGTTATCGAACAGATATTTCCAAAGTCTATTTGTAATTTCCTGAAGGTAACATGCGAGAACCAGAGAATGGGCATGCTTTGGGACATTTTCGAAAGCTATGATAAATATTGTGAGGAGCAGCAGCAAGTTATGACTGCGACTTTAATATGTGTAGACGAGCCAGACGAAGAGCAGGCTGAGAAGATGAAAACATTTATTATGGATAAATATCATAAATCGAAGGTAAATCTGGAGGTCGAAAAAGACCCGTCACTGCTTGGAGGATTTATCCTGAGAGCGGGCAGTGATGAATATGACTGGAGCATTCGTGGAAGAATGAACCGGTTAGAACAAAAATTGACCTGGAGGTGAACGTAAGTGAGTTCAATCAATTCAGATGAAATTATTTCAATTCTGAAAAGTGAAATAGAGAATTTTGATGAGATCAGTAAAGACAGCGAAGTCGGAACTGTTGTAACAGTCGGAGACGGAATCGCTACCATTTACGGAATCGATCATGCAATGTACGGCGAGATTGTTACCTTCGAAAATGGTCTGAAGGGTATGGTACAGGATATCCAGAAAGACGAGATCGGATGTATCTTATTTGGATCAGATACAGGAATCAAAGAAGGAACAAAGGTTGCACGTACAAAGAAAAAAGCCGGAATCCCGGTAGGAGATAAATTTATCGGAAGAGTTATCAATGCCCTTGGTGCACCAATCGACGGTGCCGGAGAGATTGAGGCAGATGATTATCGCCCGATTGAAAATGAAGCACCTGGAATCATTGACAGAAAATCCGTCAGCGTTCCTATGGAGACAGGAATCCTTTCTATCGATTCCATGTTCCCGATCGGACGTGGACAGAGAGAGCTGATCATCGGTGACAGACAGACTGGTAAGACATCTATCGCAACAGATACGATCTTGAACCAGAATGGAAACGGAGTGATCTGTATCTATGTTGCCATCGGTCAGAAGGCATCAACGATTTCAAAAGTTGTAAATACATTTAAGACATCAGGAGCTATGGATCACACCATCGTATTAGCATCAACAGCAAGCGACTGTGCGCCGCTTCAGTACATTGCTCCTTATGCGGGAACTGCACTGGCAGAGTATTTTATGTACAAAGGAAAAGATGTACTGATCGTTTATGATGATCTTTCCAAACACGCAGTTGCGTACCGTGCATTGTCACTGTTACTTGGAAGATCTCCTGGACGTGAGGCTTATCCTGGAGACGTATTCTATCTGCATTCAAGACTTCTGGAGCGTTCCAGCCGTCTGAGTGAGGAAAAAGGCGGTGGATCTATCACGGCTCTCCCGATCATCGAGACACAGGCAGGAGATGTATCTGCATACATTCCTACCAACGTTATTTCCATTACAGATGGACAGATTTTCCTGGAAAGCAGTTTGTTCTTCTCAGGAATGCGTCCGGCGGTCAACGTAGGATTGTCTGTATCTCGTGTAGGTGGAGATGCACAGACAAAGGCTATGAAGAAGGCAGCAGGAAGTCTTCGTATCGATCTGGCCCAGTATCGTGAGATGGAAGTCTTCACACAGTTCAGTTCAGACCTTGATGATGCAACGAAGGAACAGCTGGAATATGGCAGCGGACTGATGGAGCTTCTGAAGCAGCCGCTTGGAAAACCAATGTCACTGGCAGAGAAAGTTATTACACTTTGTGCTGCAAGACATAAAGTCATGCTTGGAATTCCAACTGCAAAAGTAAAAGGATTCCAGATGGATATGTTAAGTTACTTTGCAAGTGCACATCCGGAAATCGCACGAGAAATCGAGGAGACAAAGGATCTGTCTAAAGAGTTGTCCCAGAAGATCGTGGAGATTGCAGAGGAATTCAAAAAGAGCAGGTGTTAATGTATGGCAAATATCAGAGAAATACAGACACGAATTAACAGTGTAAAAGATACGATGAAAATCACCAATGCCATGTACCTGATCTCTTCTACAAAAATGCGTCAGGCCAGAAAAAAACTGGCAGATGCAGAGCCGTATTTTTATAAATTGCAGGCTGAGATTGCCAGAATCCTGCGTCATATGCCGGAAGTGAGCAACCAGTATTTTGACAGTAGGGAAGAAATTCCGAAAGAAGAACGGAAAATCGGATCTGTAGTTATTACCGGTGATAAAGGACTGGCAGGAGCTTACAATCACAATGTAGAAAAAGCAGAAGAGGAAATCATGAAAATGCCGGGACACGACAAATTGTTTGTCGTAGGTGAGCTTGGAAGACATTATTTTGTAAGTCAGGGACATGAGATTGAACAAAATTTCCAATATACTGTGCAGAAACCGAACCTGAGCAGAGCCAGAATTATTTCTGAGACATTGATGGAACAGTTTAATAATGGCGAGCTGGACGAAGTGTATGTTGTCTATACGCGAATGGAGAATTCTATGGTATCTGAGGTGGAGACTGTAAAGCTGCTTCCGCTTGAGAGAAGTGCATTCGGAGAGGACAGCATTCCGGCAAACTTAAGGCGTGAGGCGATTCAGTTATATCCGTCTGTCGAGAGCGTCATGGACAATATCGTACCGAATTATGTAACCGGAATGATTTACGGTTGTTTGGTCGAGGCGTATGCAAGTGAGCATAATGCCAGAATGACGGCTATGAAGTCAGCGACAGACAGTGCTGAGGCAATTATCAAAGATTTGTCTATTGCTTATAACCGGGCAAGACAGGCAGCCATTACGCAGGAAATCACAGAGGTATGCGCAGGTGCGAAGGCACAGAAACGGAAAAGGAAGTGAGAACAGATATGAATAAAGGACGAATTGTACAGGTCATGGGTCCTGTTGTCGATGTTTTATTTGAAGACGGAGAGCTTCCGAATATCAAAGATGCCCTTGAGGTAGATAACGGAGACAAGACTTGTATTATGGAAGTTGCACAGCATCTGGGAAACAGCGAAGTACGTTGTCTGATGCTGGCTGCAAGTGAAGGACTTCACAAAGATATGGAAGTCCGTGCAACTGGAAGCGGTATCAAAGTTCCAGTTGGAGATCAGACACTTGGACGTCTGTTCAATGTGCTTGGTCAGACCATCGATGATGGAAAAGAAATAGAGAAAGATGCAGAGCGCTGGGAAATCCACAGACAGGCGCCTACATTTGAAGAGCAGAGTCCTGCTGTCGAGATCCTTGAGACAGGTATCAAGGTCATCGACCTTCTTGCACCATATGCAAAAGGTGGTAAGATTGGTCTGTTCGGAGGAGCCGGAGTTGGTAAGACTGTACTGATCCAGGAGCTGATCCGAAATGTAGCAACAGAGCATGGTGGATATTCTATCTTTACAGGTGTCGGAGAGCGTTCCCGTGAAGGAAATGACCTCTGGACAGAGATGAAAGCATCTGGTGTACTTGAGAAGACCGCTTTGGTATTTGGTCAGATGAACGAGCCGCCTGGAGCTCGTATGCGTGTCGCTGAGACAGGACTTACAATGGCTGAGTATTTCCGTGACAAAGAACATCAGAACGTGCTGCTCTTTATTGATAACATTTTCCGATTCACACAGGCTGGATCCGAAGTTTCCGCCCTGCTTGGACGTATGCCATCAGCCGTAGGTTATCAGCCGACACTGGCAACAGAAATGGGTGAATTACAGGAGCGTATTGCTTCTACAAAGAATGGTTCTGTCACGTCCGTTCAGGCAGTCTATGTACCGGCTGACGACCTGACAGACCCTGCACCGGCAACAACATTTGCACATCTGGATGCAACAACCGTACTTTCACGTAAGGTCGTTGAGCAGGGAATTTACCCGGCTGTTGATCCGCTGGAGTCTAACTCACGTATCCTGGAGGCAGACATCGTAGGTGAAGAGCATTATAAAGTAGCCAACCAGGTAACAGAGATTCTTCAGAAGTATAAAGAACTTCAGGACATCATCGCCATTCTTGGTATGGAAGAGCTGTCCGATGAAGATAAAGCAACGGTTATGAGAGCAAGAAAGATTCAGAAATTCCTGTCACAGCCATTCTTCGTAGCTGAGACATTTACAGGAATTCCTGGAAAATATGTACCACTGAAAGAGACAATCCGTGGATTCAAAATGATCATCGACGGAGAAATGGATGAATATCCGGAGGCCGCTTTCTTCAATGTCGGAACGATCGACGAAGTTATCGAGAAAGCAAAGACACTGAAAGACGGAGAGTAAGAGGTGCGTAAACTATGAAAACATTTTGGTTGAAAGTCATAGCCAGTGACCGCGTGGCGTATAACGGACGATGCCAGAAGGTGATTGTACCTGCAGCCGACGGCGGTCAGATGGGAATTCTGGCAGATCATGAGAACATGGTCATAGCAATCGAAGTCGGTGAAGCGAAGATGCAGCTGGAAGACGGAACGTGGGAGACACTTGCCGTTGGAACCGGATTCCTTGAGGTTGTTAACAACCGTGTTACCATGCTGGTACAGACCGCTGAAAAACCGGAAGAAATTGACGCCAGAAGAGCAGAAGAACGGCGTGAAGTCATGGAAGAAAAACTTCGTCAGAAGCAGAGTATCCAGGAATACTATCACACGAAAGCATCCCTGGCAAGAGCCATGAACCGGTTGAAGGTGTCAAGGGAGAAGAATACGAGGATATAATGATGCCAGGGTCAAAAGTCAATAAGCTGTTGTGCTTGCACATAAATGCTTATATGACTTAGTGACCCGCCCCAATATGAGAATAAAAGTGGGGCGCAAGCCACACGATATTCGAATATTGGGTAGGATTGTGGGAGTGCAAAGCACAGAGCAATCCGTGGGCATCATGTAGATACAATAAAAAGAAGTACAGTTCATTGTTTTCAGATGTGATGAATTTCGCAGATTTTGCTGCGCTATCTATTAAAATCTGTACGTGCAAACTCGCCTGAGGAATGGCTCAGACAGCGCACTTCCAGATTTAATGATGCTCGCAAAATACTGGAAATTACATCAATCATCTGAGAAACAGTGGACTGTACTTTTTTTGTGTGGATGTGGTAAAATAGATATCTATGCGCTGGAAGAGGACGACATTGTTTATGATGCAGAACCTCAGAAGACGAATACAAAGAATTTTCCAAAGCGAAGCAGATTATATCAGGGATTAATAGATAGTAATTTACTTCCGCCAGGGTCTATAGATTTTAATGCGTTAAATACAGTGAAAGAATTGGAGAAAAATACATGAATTTCATGCATGAGAAAATCAAAACTCTCAGAGGTAATTATAACTTCTGAGAGTTTTAATTTGTGTAATAGCTTTCTAAGTGGAAGCATAAATGTAAAAAGTGCGGAAACATGGTAAAATAGTCATATAAAAAATGCGGAAACGTGGTAAAACTGCAAAATAAAAAATGCGGAAATGTCAAAAGAGAGCGGAATCGCTGTATTTTCTCAGGAATTGGGAGACGGAGTTTCCGTGTATAGTACGGCGGGATTTGGACTTTACGGTGTCGATGTCTTTGTAGAAGCAAAGAATGGGGAGCAGGCCAGGGAGCTTATAGCCCCTGAAATTCTTTAATGGTTGCTACTGCCAGTACAACGGTTCCAATTGCACATACAATATATACAATTCCGACTACGATAGAGCTTTTCTTTGCGCGCTTCCATTTTACGGCTGCAAGGTACATGGCGCTTAAGACATCTGCCAGGAAGAAGAGCTGCAGGATACCATGCAGGATGGCCGTTCCGAGGCTGATTTTTCCGGCTTTATAAGTCATGCGGATTACCTGCAGGGCGTAAAATGAGCCCGGAAGGATTGTGAGCCAGAATCCGATGACAGTGAAAAATATCATAACACTCATGATTGGGAGCATAAGTGGTATAATCAGACCTCCGGTCATGAATGTCAGTGCTGCACCTGCGAAAAAATATAGGGTGAACAGCATAATAAAGTCGTATAGGAAAAACGCAACAAGCCCGTACTTATGTATGAGCATGCGGTTTATAAGAGCAGTGGAATCACCTTCCTCATAGGAAGAAAAAGATTTCCAGATATTTAGGATTCCAAGAATATAAAGCACCATAATGTAAATAATAGCAGGCAGGTTTGACAGAAAAGATCCTAATTCCGTAGTGAGAGCGGAGGCATCATATGGAATCGCATCGAGTACATGGCTCTGGAATATAAGATTCGGAAGAGCAAGTACCGGAATCAGAGATAATATAATTACATATGCAATTGGAAAAGTTTTGGAGAGATGATTGCAAATTGATTCTAAGTCATGGTTCAGAATTTGGCACAGGATAGAGTCAGTATAGAAGATTTAATGTTGCTTGTTCAAAACTTAAGCTAGAAGAAATTTTAGAACGAATTTTAAAGCAAATGCAAAAAAATAAGTTGATTTAAATTTGTAAAGTGAAATCAGAAGTATCTGTAATAAGTACTTCTGATTTCTTATCTGGTAATTGCAGTGTGAGATGGGCTGAACTCACACATTGACAAAGCCGTAAAATTATGTAATAATTATCATGATTTTGGACTATGAACATATGTAAGTACAGAAGATGTAGTGAAGCAGAGATGAAGTGTCACCGGCTGAGAGCATTTCACGCGAACCTTTTGGAAATTTCAGTATGGGAGTCTTCCGATGAAAAGCATTTGCCTGGCAGATGCGCTAAGTTGGATGTTCGTGTAGCAGATCGAATACACATAAAAGAGTGCAGAGTCATAAGGACTCTGAAATAGGGTGGTACCGCGAGTAACATCGTCCCTTGTTAATCACAAGTGGCGGTGCTTTTTTTATTTTCAATAAAAAAGACACTGAACTTAAAGAGTAGTAGAAAGGGGAATTAGAATGAAAGATAAAATCAACAGTATTTTATCAGAAGTGAAAACTAAGATTTCTGAAGCAGCAAATGAAAATGAACTGCAGAATGTGAAGAATGCATATGTTGGAAAACAGGGTGCGTTAAGTATGTTAATGAAGGAGATGCCAAAGCTTGACGCAACGCTTCGCCCGGAGATGGGAAAGGTGCTCAACCAGGCTAAGAATCAGGTGACAGAGCTGATCAACTCTAAGAGAACAGAGCTGAAGCTGAAAGCATCTGAGGTTTCACCGGACTTTGACTGTTCTGTACCGGGAATCCTGCCGCCGAACGGAGGACTTCACCCAATCACACAGATGTGCTATGACCTGAACGATGCATTCCGTTCTATGGGATTTGAGATTTTCCAGGAGGATGACATCACAAGTGAGTTATATGCATTTGATAAACTGAACTTCCCTCCGAATCATCCGGCAAGAGAGAGTATGGACACATACTGGCTGGAGGGTCATGACAGTGGAAGCACAAATGAAAAGCTTTGCCTGAGACCACATTTGACAGGAGGAAGTGTCCGTTACATGCAGACACATAAACCGCCGTATCGTTTTGTATATCCGGGACGTGTATATCGTAACGAGACAACAGATTCACATCATGAGAGAGCATTTTTCCAGTATGAGGCTCTGATTGTGGATAAGGATATCAAGTTCACAGACGGAAAAGTTATGATTCAGAGCATTTTAAGTAAAGTATTCGGAAGAGACGTTCCGGTAAGAATGCGTTCCGGTTTCTTCCCATTTGTAGAGCCAGGATTTGAAATCGACATGGAGTGTCAGGTGTGCGGCGGAAAAGGCTGCAGCGTATGTAAACATGTGGGCTGGATCGAGGTTATGCCGGGTGGATCACCACATCCAAATGTACTTCGTGCAGCAGGACTGGATCCGGATGAGTACACAGGTTTCTATGTAAACATTGGTCTGGACAGACTGGTCATGATGCGTTACGGCGTGGATGACGTAAGATTGTTCCACAGTGGCGATTTAAGATTCCTGAGACAGTTCAGATAAGCGGAGGAGAATAAAGATGAAATTATCATTATCATGGATTAAAGATTTTGTAAATATCCCTGAAGATATGGATATGAAACAGCTTGCATATGATCTGACTATGGATACTGTTGAGGTTGAGGACGTCGAGTACCTGGCAGACCGTTTTGACCATATGGTAGTAGGTGTGATCGAGGATATCGAGCCACATCCAAATGCAGATAAGCTTCGTGTCTGCAAAGTAGACATCGGTGACGGTGAGATCAAAGACATCGTCTGCGGTGGTATCAATCTTGAAAAAGGTATGCGTGTTGCCGTATCCTGCCCGGGAGCAATTGTCCGCTGGCATGGAGAGGGAGAGCCTGTTGAGATCAAGAAGTCTAAACTTCGCGGCGTGGCTTCCTACGGAATGATCTGTGCATCTGACGAGATCGGACTGGGAGATCTCTTCCCGGCATCTCAGGAAGCAGAGATTCTTGACCTGTCCGCATTTGATGTACCGGCAGGAACAACTCTGGCAGATGCCCTTGACCTGAACGATGTTCTTCTTGAGATTGATAACAAATCAATGACAAACAGACCGGATCTGTGGGGACACTATGGTATCGCCCGCGAGATTGCAGCATTATACAATCTGCCATTAGCTGAGATCAAGCCATTTGAGACAGATGTACAGTCTGATTTTAATGTAGAGATTGCTGATCCAGACAGATGTCCAAGATATATCGGAGTAGAAATGTCTGGTGTAAATGTAAAAGAGGCACCATATCAGATGCAGAGTAGAATCTGGAAGGTTGGTATGCGTCCAATCAATGCATTGGTTGACATTACAAACTACGTCATGCTTGCAACTGGTAACCCGACACATGCATTTGACGCAGATAACATTTCTGATCACATCGTTGTAAGACATGCAGTAGAAAATGAGAAGTTACTTCTTCTGAACGACAAAGAGCTTTCTCTTTGTACAGATGACCTTGTAATTACAGATTCCGAGGGACCTGTTGCACTGGCTGGTGTTATGGGTGGAGCAAAGGATTCTATCCTGCCTAAGACAGAGCGTGTCATTCTTGAGGTCGCAAACTTTGAAGCAGCAGGAATCAGAAGAACTGCACTTCGTTATGATAACCGTACAGAAGCTTCTTCAAGGTATGAAAAAGCTATCGATCCTGAGAGATGCGACCAGGCACTTGCACTTTCCATGCAGTATTTCAAAGAGCTGTATCCGGAAATGAAAGTGACAGGTTACTGTGATAAATATGTAAAGAAACTCAGGAGAGCTGAGATTGATGTAAATCTTGTATGGCTTGAGAAGAGACTTGGAAAGCATCTGACAAATGATGAGATCCAAGGCAAGCTTGAGAAACTTGGATTTGATGTACAGATCAATGGGGAGGACATGCACGTTATCGCTCCGACATGGCGTTCTACAGGTGACATTTCTATTAAAGATGATGTAATGGAAGAAGTTGCCAGAATGTATGGATACGACAATTTCGAGCCAACATCATTTACAACAACATTTGACAGTGCAATCAATCAGAAAGATCAGGATCTTGTAAGAAATATGAAAGAGTTCCTTGCAATTCGTTGTGGAATGCAGGAAATCTACACATATCCTTGGGTAAATGATGTATATCTGAATGCAATTATGCAGACGACAGAAGGAATGCTTCGTCTTTCAACACCACCGGCACCGGATCTCAGTTATCTGCGTGCTTCTCTGCTTCCGAACATTTGCGAGGCAGTTGCAAAGAATGAGCGTTACTTCAATGATTTCTCAATCTTTGAGGAAGCTCAGGTATTCCATGATGCGAACTATACTTCACCATACGATAAGTCTGAGTTACTGCCAGAGCAGCGCCGCCACATTGCCGGAGCATTTGCAAGCAGTGTGAAAGATGTGAAGGAACTCTTCCAGGAAGCAAAAGGTGTTCTGGAGTATATGCCACGTTACACACATCAGGCAGCATTTGAGTTCAGAAAAGAAGAGAAACCAGTATGGGCTGACAATGTAGTATGGCTCAACATTTACCGTGGAGATGAGAAGATTGGTGATATGGGACTTCTGGCTAAGAAGGCATCTATGGACTGCGGAATCAAGAACTTGTCCGTAATGCTCTTTGAATTAGATGTTCTGAAACTGAAACCACTCATTTCCAGAACCAATAAATTCACTCACCTTGCAGCATATCCGGAGAACGAGTATGACATTTCCATGCTCTTTGACTCCAATGCAGTATGGAGTGATATGCATGAGGCAATTCTTGGCAAGAAGAAAGCCAGCGAGTTCCTTAAGAAAGCAGATTTCGTAGATGAGTACCGTGGAAAACAAATCCCACAGGGCAAGAAATCTGTGACAATCAGACTGACCATCGGATCTAATGAGAAGACACTGACTTCCCAGGAGATTGAAAATGTAGCAAATCAGGTTATGAAGAAGCTGCAGAAGAAGATGGGAGCAGAGCTGAGAACTCAGTAAATGAAATAACTTAACATAACATAATTAATCCAGCTACTAATGTCAAGATATGATTTGTTTTCTGATTTTCATACGCCACCTATTTTAGTCTGACAGTGCAAACTCGCCGATAAATCGGCTCAGACAGTGCACTATACAGACTAAGTTAGGCGTAAGAAAATCTGGAAAATAAAATCAATTATCGTGACATCAGCAGCTGGATTTTATTATGTGCGAAGTTATTGGAAGGCGAAAGGAGAGCGGTGGATTGGTAGGAGAAAGTGTCTGGTCGGCATAGAGTGCTGGAATACGAGAGAGTATATAAATCAGGTCAGGAGCCGTAGAGCTTCTTTAAATTAACTATTGTATTTGATTCATATTTATGATATTCTAAATCCACGCAGATGGCACTTCTTGTTATCTGCAAAAGGTATCTATTTAATTTCATTCATTTCGGAGGCTCAGAGTATCGGGTGTTATTCCAAAGTGATGAACGTGTGACAAGTGAATATAGGCTGGGAAGGGAACCTGGTGCGGCACAGGATGTTATTTGAAGATTAGCATTTCCGACTGGAATATACTATTAATATATGGTAAAATATCTATAGATAATCTTTTCTCAGACTGTAGACAGTTGTCGGAGAGGAGAGTATATGTCAAAAAGAACAGGAATTAAAGTACAAGAGAACCGCACGGATGACGAGTTTATCATGCTTCCGACCGTAGATTTTTGTTTCAAAGAACTGATGAGAAATGAAAAGGTGCGAAAAGGAATTATTGCAGCATTGTTGGGAGTAAGACCAGAAGAAATCAAGGAGACCAGACTGTTGCCGACCATACTCAGAAAAGAGTACGAAGACGATAAATATGGAATTTTGGATGTTCGAGTTGAAATGCATGATGGCACGCAGATAGACTTTGAGATGCAGGTGGCAGAATTTGATTTTTGGAAAAAACGGATTGTGTTTTATTTAAGCAAGATGGTCACAGATCAGATTCATAAAGGTGATGATTATGACAAAATTCAGAAATGCATTCATGTCAGTATTCTGGATTTTGTACATTTCCCGGAGGATAACAGGTGCTATCGGAAGATTACATTTTGCGATACAAAAACGGGAGAGGTTTATACAGATATCATGGAGATTCATATGTTGGAATTGGGGAAATTGTCACAGGAAGATCAGAATGAAGAAGGAATTATAAGGTGGATGCGATTTCTCAATGCAAAGAGCCGGAAGGAGTTAAAAGAGATGGCAAAGCAGGACGAGTATTTTGGAGAAGCTTATGAAGAACTGGAAAGACTTAGCGCAGATGAGAAGAAGCGTTTGGAGTATGAGACGAGATTGAAGTATAAACGGGATAAGTATGCACAGCTCCATTATGCGACCAGGATTGGCAGAGAAGAAGGTGCAAAACAGATTAATGAATTAAATAAACGCCTGATAGAACTTGGCAGAATAGATGATTTAAAACGAGCCGTTGAGGATTCTGATTATCAGGAGCAGTTGTTAAAGGAGATAAAGATAATCGCAAGATATGATTGATTTCAAGGAGACCAGATTATTGCCGACCGTACTCAGAAAAGAGTATGAAGATGATAAGTATGGAATTCTGGATGTGCGGGTTGAAATGCATGATGGCACGCAGATAGACTTTGAGATGCAGGTGGTAGAGTTCGATTTCTGGAAAAAACGGATTGTGTTTTATCTGAGCAAGATGGTCACAGATCAGATTCATAAAGGCGATGATTATGACAAAATTCAGAAATGCATCCATGTCAGTATTCTGGATTTTGTACATTTCCCGGAGGATAACAGG